>Ga0185299_10003408_pt1 | contig 21246 bp, 14 predicted proteins | sample PaiPotPPA55metaG_FD_128002 | JGI IMG/M metagenome (GOLD analysis project Ga0185299, IMG submission 128002) | Iron sulfur acid spring bacterial and archeal communities from Banff, Canada, to study Microbial Dark Matter (Phase II) - Paint Pots PPA... ... | reverse complement strand
GCATGGTCGTGGAGGAACCGAAGCGCAGCCTGGAGTTTCCGTTCACGCTCGATCTGCGCCGACGGTAGCCTCATCAACGAAAACAGCTCAATTTGGCCTTCCAATCAACGCTTCCGTTTGAAGCAATCACGAACCGCGCGAGTGTGTCGTCACACCTTCGCGCGGTACCGGCCCGGGAGGGCCATTGGGACGAACTGCGCGACGCGTCCGGCCAGTTGCGCGCCTCCTGGCAACAATTCTTCGACCTGCTCGGCGACGACGGCATAGCCGATCTCGACCGGGCGACCGCTTCCATTGCGCAGCAGGTCCGCGACAACGACATCAGCTACAACGTCTACGCGGACAAGGGTGAACCTCGTCCGTGGGCGCTGGACCTGCTGCCGTTTCTCATCGACGAGGGCGAGTGGTCGGTGATCGAGCGCGCCGTGACGCAGCGCGCCAAGTTGCTCAATGCCATCGTTGCCGATATCTACGGGCCGCAGACGCTGCTGCACGACGGCCTGCTGCCGCCGGCGCTGGTGTTCGGGCATCAGGGCTACCTACGCTCCGTGAAGGGGTTCGTGCCGCCCGGCGCGCAGTATCTGCAGCTTGTTGCCGTGGACCTGACGCGCGCGCCCAACGGCGCATGGACCGTGATGGCCCACCGGACGGAAGCGCCATCCGGACTCGGTTATGCGCTGGAAAACCGCCTGATTGTCTCGGACGTGTTCGCCGAACCGTTCCGCTCAATGAAGGTCCAGAGGCTTGCCCCGTTCTATTCGCAACTGATCGCAGCGCTAGTTCAAGGCGGCCGGGCCACGATGTCGGGCGAGGGCTCGCCGCACATCGCGCTGCTGACGCCGGGGCCGTACAGCGAAACCTTCTTCGAGCATGCGTTCCTCGCTCGTTATCTCGGCGTTACCCTCGTTGAAGGCAAGGACCTGACCGTACGCGACGACATGCTGTTCCTGAAGACATTCGCCGGACTGGAACGCGTTCACGTGCTGATGCGGCGCCTGGACGATGCATTCTGCGACCCGGTCGAATTACGCGCCGACTCCACCATCGGCGTGCCCGGCCTGCTGCAGGTGATGCGGGCCGGCAACGTGATGGTGTCGAACGTGCCGGGCTCCGGGTTTGTCGAGTCGCCGGCGCTGCATGGTTTCCTGCCGGCCATTTCGCGGGCGTTGTTGAACGAACCTCTGGAGCTCGCCAGCGTACCGACGTGGTGGTGCGGCGAAGAGGCCGCGCGCGAAGCGGTGCTGGGGCGTCTGGACAAGGCATTCGTGATTCCCACCTGGCCCGGCGTGGAACTCAACGGCGGCAGCCCGCGCGGTTTCGGCGACGGCCTGCAATCCCTGGCCGGCTGGCGCGCGCGGATCGAGACCATGCCGGACGCGTTCACGATCCAGAACCTGTTTCCGAGTTCACACGCGCCGCGTTACGAAGACAACACGTTGACAGGCCGGCCGTCGGTGCTGCGGGTGTATGCGATTGCGAATATCGATGGCGGCTGGTCCGTGATGCCGGGAGGATTCGCGCGGCTTGGGGCCGAGCGCCAACCGTCGGTATCGATGCAATACGGCAGCAGCAGCGTTGACACCTGGGTGTTGTCGAGCAAGCCGGCTTCGAGCTTGTCGCTGCTCCCCACGCCGATGAAACCCGCCGATCTTGCCCGCAAGCATCGGACCGTGTCGAGCCGCGCAGCTGAAAACCTGTTCTGGGCCGGACGCTACGGAGAACGCGCTGAAAACAACGTGCGGCTGATGCGCGTGATCCTTTCGTCGATCGACAGCAACGACTCCGAGGGCATGCTGGAGACCATGGTGGATCTCGCGTGGCAGTGTGGGCTGCTGCCGCCGGGAACGCCGCTTCAGGGTCATACTGCGCGGGGTCTCGAACGCTTGCTGGTTGCGAATATTGGCGAGAACGGCACAGCGGCGAGCATCGGCCAGAATTTGGCGAGTCAGGTGCGCGCAAGCGGCGAGATTCGCGGACGTCTTTCGACCGATCACTGGCGCACGATCCTTGCCGCGAGAAACGATTTCCGCGATGCCATCCAGACCTTCAAGCCGGGACCCGGGGTGGAACGTTATGACCGCGTGAAGCTCACGCGCATGCTCGAGACGCTGGGAACGCAGCTGCTCGCGATCAGCGGCGCGCAGGGCGACCGCATGACACGCGACGAAGCGTGGAAGCTGGTGTTCGCGGGAAGGCACATCGAACGTGTCTGGACCATGACCACCTTCTTGCGGGTTGCCGCCGAGCATGGGCAGATGGCCACGCCGGCCGGTTTCGATTTGCTGCTGCAACTGTTCGACAGCACGCTCACGTATCGATCGCTTTATCCGGGGCGCTTCGAGGTGCCCGCGTTGATCGACTTGCTGGTGGTCGAGCCGACCAATCCGCGCGGGCTGTATGGCGTGTACTCGCGGCTGTGTGCGAAGCTCGACGAGATTTCGATTGCGGCTGGCAGCACAACCCACGGCGCGTTCAGCGACGCAACGCTGCTGCTCAAGTCGTTGCGGGGACTTGAACAACTATGCACGACTGATGAAGAAGGCAACTATGGCGAACTCATTCAGGCTTGCGAGGAACTGGCCGATCACGTGAGCGCCGCTGCCCATGAAATCAGCGCACGTTACTTCAGCCATGCGAATACACAGGCATTGCAGGTGTCGTCGTGAAGATTCCGAAAACCGTGTTGTGGGTGTCTCATCGGACGACGTACCGCTATTCCACTTATGTAGAGACGGCCCAGCATCTCGCGACTATCCGGCCGCAGAACTGCGCGTGGCAGCGGGTGATCTCCCATAGCGAAAGCATCGAGCCGAAGCCGCTGTACATCAATAATCGCGTCGATACCTTCGGCAACGACGTGCTGTATTTTTCGCTCGAGTCGCCGCACCGGTCATTGCAGATGATCAGCGAAACGACCGTCGAACTGACGCCGCGATGGGCCTCGCTCGATCCGGCCGCGACCCCGGCATGGGACGAGGTCGCGAAGAGCATGCGCTTCAGCGCCCGCGCGCCGTTCCACCCGGAGACGGAGTTCTGCTTCGCGTCGCCGAATATCAGTCTCGGGCACGACCTGCGCGACTATGCGTTGCAGAGTTTTCCGGTTGGGACGCCGCTGGCGCAGGGAGCGATCGACCTGATGCACCGGATTCACGGCGACTTCAAGTACAAGCCTTTGGCAACGTCATATGACACGCCGGCGCATCGCGCGTTTGAAATGCGTCGTGGCGTTTGTCAGGATTTTGCACAGGTGATGATCGGGTGCATGCGTGCGCTCGGGTTGCCCGCGCGGTATGTGAGCGGGTATCTGCGCAATGATCCGGCGCCGGGGCAGGAGCGCTTGATTGGCGCGGATGCGTCGCATGCGTGGGTGTCGGTGTTCTGCCCGGGGAGCGGGTGGATCGATCTTGATCCGACCAACGATGTGCTCGCCGATCTGGAGCATGTGACGCTTGCCACGGGGCGGGACTATAGCGATGTGTCGCTGCTGCGGGGGATGATTCTCGGCGGCGGGTCGCATCGAATCGATGTGGGCGTGAGTGTGCTGGCGCTGGACGCGGATCCTGAGTAATTTCGTTCGCGCCGGCAGCATCCGAACGATTCGCCGGCGTGAACACCGGTCTCACACAGTCCCAACCGTAAACAGCCGCACGGCGTCATCGAGTACATCTGCTCGTTCGGCGAGGCGCTGCGCAGTCGCCGCAGCCTGCTCGACCAGTGCAGCGTTCTGTTGCGTCGAACCATCCAGATGCGCCACCGCCTGGTTCACCTGGCGAATGCCCTCGGCCTGCTCGCTGCTCGCATTCGCCACCTCGCCGATGATCGTCGAAACGCGCTGCACGGCGGCATCGATTGCATGCATCTGGCTGGTCGTGCGCGACACCAGGTCAGTCCCTTCCGCGATCTGCGCAACACTCGTTTCCACCACCGCCTTGATTTCCTTCGCCGACGCCGCGCACCGTTGTGCAAGGTTGCGCACTTCGGTCGCGACCACCGCGAACGAGCGGCCGGCTTCGCCGGCGCGGGCCGCTTCCACCGCGGCGTTCAGCGCCAGGATGTTCGTCTGAAACGCGATGCCGTCGATCACACCGGTAATGTCCGCAATACGCTGCGACGCCGTGTTGATGCCGGCCATCGTCTGCTCCACCTGGATCGCGATCTTGCCGCCGTCACTGGCTGCCGCCTGCGCGTCTTTCACGAGATCCAAAGCGCGCACGCTCGCGTCCGCGTTGCCCTTCACCGTGGCGGTCAACTGGTCCATGGTTGCTGCGGTCTGTTGCAACGATGCCGCCTGCAACTCCGTTCGACGCGACAGATCCATGTTGCCGCTGGCGATTTCCCGCGTGGCGTCCATCACCCCGCCAATCTGTCCACGCACGTCCAGGACGATGGCGGCGAGGTTCGCCTTGAGCTGGTTCAGGGCGCGTTGAACATCGCCGAGATCGTCGCGAGCGCCGGGTTCCATCGCTACCGTTAAATCGCCTGCAGCCATTCGCGCGGCGAAACCGGACATGGTGCGCACGGGTACCCCCACATGACGCGAAACGGTCGCCCAGCCGAACGCGCCGATCAGCGCGCTCACGCCAAACGCTATCCACAAGGGCCGCGGCGGTAACCCCTGGTACGCGATCAGCCCGGTCGCGAGCACCGCCAGCGGGCCGGCTGCATAGCCAATCGCAATGCGCGACGCCACCGGCATGCGCGCCAGTTCCCCGAGTTTGCCTGCCAGTCCGGTCCGTACGAGCGCGCCTTCTCTGAGACGCCGTGAACTCATGGCACCGGCACGAATCCGCGCATACAACTCGGATGCACTCTCAACTTCGTCGCGGCCCGGCTTTACGCGCACGCTTAGATAACCCACTGCCTTGCCATGCTCGATGACCGGCGTCACGTTTGCACGGACCCAGTAATAGTCGCCGTTCTTGCGACGGTTCTTGACGAGGGCCGTCCATGGACGACCCGAGCGAATCGTCGTCCACAGGTCGCCGAAGGCTTCGCGCGGCATATCGGGGTGACGAATCAGATTGTGGGGCTGGCCGATCAGCTGTTCTCGTGAATAGCCCGAGACTTCGACAAAGGCGGGATTGCAGTACTTGATATTGCCGGAAAGATCCGTGGCGGAAACGAGCATGTCCGCTGCCGGGAAGTCGTACTCGTGCTGCGTGACGGGCTGGTTATTTCGCATTCGTTGTGTCCTTTCTTCAATCTGGAACGTGACGCGAGAACTTGTTTTCGCATTACCAGGACATAACGGCGGTTAACCACTTTTTCTCCCGGCGCACATAGGGCGAGTCCAGCATTCCAATCAGTTTCATACGCTTCCCGTTAGAATATCTATCATTCGGCCGTGTTCGCACGCGCCGCATCGCGTGCGTCTCCAAGGATGTAAGACCGCCAATTCCGTCAGATTAGGCATTTAATCGGCATATGAAAAGCGACATAAATAAACGTCTTCCGTAAGAAAAATTTACATGAAAAATATCCCGCCTCTAACTGCGCTCAGATGTTTCGAGGCGGCTTCCCGGCTCGGTGGCGTCACGCTCGCCGCGCGCGAACTCCACGTCACGCATTCGGCGGTCAGTCAGCAGATCCGGATTCTCGAAGACGCCTTGGGCGTTGCGCTCTTCGTGCGTGAAGCCAGGGGTTTGCGGCTGACGGAAGAAGGGCGTCTCTATGCGCTCGAAATACGCTCGGCACTTCGCGACATCGCAAACGCGACGCTGCTGGCCCAAGCCCGCCCGCAAGAGAGCGAACTGGTCATTGCAACGCTGCCGTCGTTTGCTTTGCATTGGCTGTTGCCTCGCCTTGTGAGCTTCCGCGAGCGTCATCCGTATTACCGCGTTCGCTTGCAGACGAGCCTTGAGATACAGGACGTGCGGCATGGACTCGCCGACGTCAGTATTCGAATGGGTCAAGGGCACTGGCCTGAACTCGCCCAGAAGGCGTTATTCAGCGATGAACTGCTGGTCGTGGCTGCGCCGCATTTCAACGGGGGTAAGCTTCCTCGCTCCGCTGAGGAGATCGTGTCGTGTCCATTGATAAGAAGCTCCGATGCACCATGGACCGACTGGTGCCGTGCCGCCAACGTGCGTGAACCTGCGAACGTGGAAGGGCTGTTCGCGAACGATTCGAATATCGTGCTGGGCGCCGTTTTTCTCGGGCAGGGGATCGCTCTCGAGCGGCGCACGCTCGTGGCTGATGCCATTGCTCGCGGCGACCTGGTTCAGATTACCGATATACACGTGCCATACCCGTATCCGTATTGGCTCGTCTGGCAGCAGCGTGAGGTGCTAAGCGTCAAGCAGACGCATTTCATGGAATGGATCGGCACGGAGGTGAAGCGATATCTGGACCGTGCCGGTTGAAGGCGCTCTTTCCTCAATGCTCCGGGATTACCAAACGCAGACTTGAACGATGAAGAAAATCGAAACGATAGTACTGGTAGCCGATCTGGCGGGAACAGCCGTCTTCGCCGCCGAAGGCGCGATCACCGCCATGCAGAGCGGGCTCGACTTGCTCGGAGTGATGGTCCTGTCGTTTGTCGTAGCGCTTGGCGGTGGCGTGATTCGCGATCTGCTGATCGGCGCGACGCCACCTAACGCCGTGCGCGATTGGCGCTACCCGGCGCTGGCATTCCTCACGGGCTTGCTGACTTTCATCTTTCATGCCGAGGCACGCAATCTCTCGGCACCCTTGCTCATGGCGCTGGATGCAGCGGGGCTTGCGTTATTCGCTGTCGCGGGTGCGCAGAAAGCGCTGAGCTACGGTATAGGGTCTTTCATATCGACGCTGATGGGAACGATCACCGGCGTTGGGGGCGGCGTAGTACGCGACATCCTGCTGGCTCGCGTACCCATGGTACTGGTCGCCGATATCTACGCGAGCGCCGCTTTCGTGGGAGGGGTCGTGCTGGTCGTCGGCCGCCGGTTCGGTCTTTCACCCATGGCGGCGGCGCTCCTGAGCGGCGTTGCCTGTTTCACCTTGCGGGTGGCTTCCGTCACGTATGGGTGGCAATTGCCGAAGGTCGCCCATTGGTGAAATACGCAAACCTTGGTGACCTCAACCCGTGATCATCTAGAGGTTCTCCGTGACCAGTGCGTCGATAGCGCTGCGTGTCTTCGAGGGAAGGTAGCGCCGGAAGCGGCCACCTTTGCCGCAAATCGCACCCGATCGAATCATTCTTGAATCACTTCGCGATGATGATCCGCCGCCAAAAACATATACATCGCGGGTACGACGAACAGCGTGAACAGCGTGCCGATAGACAGCCCCGTGAAGATCACGAGTCCCATCGCATTGCGGCCAGCCGCACCGGCGCCGGATGCGATCACGAGCGGCACGACGCCAAGCACCATCGCCGCGGTCGTCATCAGGATCGGCCGTAGCCGCACGCCGGCTGCTTCCTCCAGCGCTTCGCGTTTCGACCTGCCGGCGCGCTGCAATTCATTCGCGAACTGCACGATCAGAATGCCGTGCTTGCTGACGAGCCCCATCAAGGTGACAAGCCCGACCTGCGTGTAGATATTCAGCGACGTCAAGCCGATGTTGATGAAAACAAGCGCACCGAAGAGTGCCATCGGCACGGAGATCAGGATCACGACGGGATCGCGGAAACTCTCGAATTGCGCCGCAAGCGCCAGGAACACGATGATCGTCGCGAACAGCAGCGTCAGGACAAAGCCGCCCGATTCCTGCACGAACTGCCGGGACTGCCCCGAGTAATCCGCCGAATATCCCGCCGGTGCAACCTGTGCGGTTGCCGTGCGCAGGAAATCAAGCACCTCGCCTTGCGACACGCCCGGCACGATCACGCCCGAGATCGTTGCCGAGTTGAGTTGCTGGAAGTGATTGATCGATTCCGGCACGACGTTGTGCTGGATATGTGCAACGGTGGCCGCTGGAATGACGCTGCCGTCGGGCGTACGCAAGTAATAATTGAGCACCTGCGATGGATTCAGCCGGTCCGTCTGCAACACCTGCGGAATGACCTTGTACGAGCGTCCCGCGATCGCGAAGTAGTTGACATAGCCGCCCCCAAGCGCCGCGCCGAGCGCCTGCCCGACATCGCTTTGCGAGAGCCCGAGCGACGCCACCTTGTCACGATCGACCACGAGCAAAGCTTGGGGCTTGTCGAGTTTGAGATCACTGTCGACGAAGAAAAACATCCCGCTCGCGCGCGCTTTTTGCAGGACCGCCTGCGACACTTCGTTGAGATTCTCGAACGGCTCGGTCGTGCTGATCACGAATTGCACCGGCAAGCCCTGCGAGCCCGGCAACGGCGGAAACTGGAACGCAGCCACGCGCGCTCCGGCGATCTGATTCCACTTCTGCTGCAATTCCTGCTGCAATACGGTCGCGCCCTTGCTGCGCTGATCCCACGTTTTGAAGAGCACGCCGCCGATCCCCTGGTTGAGTGTCGGCGCGCCGGTCAACTGGAACATCTGCGAGTATTCGGGCAGTGCCTTCGAGATCTCGAACACCTGGTCCGCGTACATCTGCATCTGCTGGATGGTCGCGTTCGGCGGCCCCTGGATCTGCGACAGGACGATCCCCTGGTCCTCCTGCGGCGCAAGCTCCGACTTGGATGTCATGAACAGGTAGACCGCGCCGCAGAGCAGCAACGCGCCCATCACGACGAACACGGGCCAGGTATCGAGCGTTGCATGCAACAGCCGCCCATACCCGCGATGAAGACGGTCGAACTGACGGTCGATGAATTGCGTGAAGCGCCCCGACTCCTGCTCCGCGCGGAAAAAGCGCGAGCACATCATTGGCGACAAGGTCAGGGCGATCACGCCGGATACCGTCACCGCGCCGGCAAGCGAGAATGCGAACTCGGTGAAGAGCGCGCCCGTCAGGCCACCCTGGAAACCGATCGGCACGTACACCGCGATGAGCACGACGGTCATCGCGAGAATCGGGCCGCCCAGTTCGCGCGCGGCGATCAACGCGGCTTCGAAGGGCGACTTGCCTTCGTGCTTCATGTGCCGATCGACGTTTTCGACCACGATGATCGCATCGTCCACAACCAGCCCGATTGCGAGCACGAGCGCGAGCAGGGTCAGCAGGTTGATCGAATACCCGAGCAACTGCATCACGAAGAACGTGCCGATGAGCGACAACGGCATCGCGATCACAGGCACGATGACCGCGCGGAAACTGCCGAGGAACAGGAAGATCACCGCGGTGACGATCAGCAGTGCCTCCACCAGCGTCTTGATCACTTCAACGATGGCAGTGTTCACGAAGTCCGTCGCGTCGTACACGATATCGCCTGTCATGCCGATCGGGAACTGCTGCTGCAGCGAGGGAAAAAGCCGCCGCACGCGTTTGGCTACATCCAGGATGTTCGCATCTGGCGCGACCTTGATGCCGATAAACACCGAGCGCTTGCCGCTGAACGCGACGTTGAAGTCGTAACTGTCGGCGCCGAGCACGACGTTCGAGACATCTTCCAGCCGCACGATCGAGCCGTTCTTCTGCTTGACGACGAGTTGCTTGAAGTCATCGACAGTATGCAGGTCCGTGCCCGCGTTCAAGTCGACGCTGACCATCTGCCCCTTGGTCGTGCCGAGCGTCGCCAAGTAGTTGTTGTTGCCGAGCGCGGTGAACACATCGGTGGCTGTCACGCCGTGTGCGGCCAGGCGAGCCGAGTCGAGCCACGCGCGCATCGCGAACTGCCGGCCGCCGAGGATTTCGGCGGTCTGCACGCCTTCGACCGAATCGAGCTTGGGTTTGACGACACGCAGCAGATAGTCGGTGACGTTGTTGCTCGGCAGCACGTTGCTGTAGAAACCCATGTACATCGCGTCAGTGGTCTGTCCCGTCTGGATCGTCAGGACCGGCTGCTGGGCTTGCGGCGGCAACTGGTTGCGCACCGACGCGATCTGCGTATTGATTTCAGTCAGCGCGCGATTGGCGTCGTAGTTCAGGCGCAGCGTTGCAGTGATGGTCGAGACACCGGTGCTGCTTGTTGAAGACAAGTAGTCGATGCCCTGCGCCTGCGCGACCGCAGCTTCAAGCGGTTGCGTGATGAACCCCGCGATGGTGTCGGCGTTCGCGCCGTAGTAAGCGGTGCTGATGGTCACGACGGCGTTTTCAGTCTGCGGATATTCGCCGACTTTCAAACTCGCCAGCGAGCGCAATCCAAGCACGAGGATCAGCAAGCTCACGACCGACGCGAGCACTGGCCGCTGGATGAAGAGATCGGTGAATTTCATCGCGCGGTCTCTTTATTGTTCCTGAGGCGTCGGGTTCGGGTTGTCGGCCGGCTGCACCCGATTGTCGATGACCAGCGACGTCCCGTTCTTGAGCTTCAACTGGCCGCTGGTCACCACCTGCGCGCCCGCGTCGACGCCCTTCAGGATGGCGACCTGATCCCCGCGTGTAGGACCGGGCGTGACAAACACCTGCTGGGCGACCGGCAGTGTCTTGCCTTGCGCGTTCGGTTGCGTGCCGGGTTTGACGAGGAAGACGGTGGCGCCATAGGGGTTGTAGGTGATGGCTGTCTGCGGCAGTGTCAGATAACGCTGTTCGGTACCCGCATCGATCTTCACGTTGGCATACATGCCCGGCAGCAGCTTGCGCTCGCGATTGTCCACGGTGGCTTCCACCTGTATGTTGCGTGTGGCGGTATCGACTTTGGGGTTGATCGACAAGACCTTGCCCGCGAAGATTTGTCCGCTGTATGCGTTAGTATCGACCGCGACAATCTGGCCGATCGCGAGCTGGCCGAGCTGTTGTTGCGGCAACGTAAAGTCGGCATAGATAGGGTCGATAGCTTGCAGCGTCACGATCGCGTCACCCGGGTTGAGGTACTGCCCGGGATTGATCGTGGTGATGCCAAGTCGCCCCGCAAACGGTGCGCGGATGGTCTTCTTTTCGACGAGCGCGGCCTGTCCCACGACTTGGGCCTGCTTGCCTTTCAAGTCAGCGGCGTCCGCGTCGAGCTGCGCCTTGGCGATCGCCTTGATGTCGTACTGGGCTTTATCGCGCTGATAGACCGTCTGAGCGAGGTCTGCCGCTGCCTGTAACGAATGGAGCAGCGCCACGTCGGTGTCGGCGTTGAGCCTGACGAGGACTTGTCCGGCCTTCGCTTCCTGACCGGAGTTGAATGCAATCTCGCGCACGAGGCCGGCGACTTCAGTGGTGACATCGACGCCGCGAACGGCACGCAGGCTGCCCACCGCGGCAAGCTGAGGTTGCCATGACTGGTAGCCCGCGACTGCGGCCGACACGGTGGCGGGCGGTGCGGAATTGCCCGCCATGAACTTGGCGAACATATGGGCCTTGAACAGGTTGAAGCCAACCAGCGCGGCCAGCAGCAGGCCGACGCAGATCAGCATGATCACCATTCGCTTGGCCATCCGTCGTTTTTCGATCATCGTCATGTCCTTGAACGGCAGGGGCAACCTGCCGAACGTTGGTTTGCTGACAGCGTGTCTTGCTTGCGGTCTCAGTGCGGCGGTGGCGCGCTGGGCGGCGCGTTCCACCAGCCGCCGCCGAGCGCCTGGAAAAGGGCGGCGGTATCGGCATAGCGGGACGCCTGGGCCTGCGCGAGACTCGTTACGGTTTGCTGGTACTGTCGCTGCGCGTCGAGCAGCGACAGGTAGCTCACGCCGCCCACGCGATACTGTCCTCGCGTCAGGTCCAGCGAGTCGCTAGCGGCGCGCCACGCGTCCGTCTGCGCTCTCAGGCCGGTCGCGTCGTGATCGAGCGCGCGCAGCGAGTCCGCCACGTTCTGGAACGCCAGCAGCACCGTTTCGCGATACTGCGCGCCGGCCTGCTCGTAGGCCGCCTCGGCCGCGCGTTTCTGCGCGCTCAACTGTCCACCGTGGAAAACCGGTTGCAGCAGTCCAGCGCCGAGGCTCCATATCGTGCTGCCGGGCTTGAATACTTGCGAGGGTGCCAGCGCCTCTGCACCGTAGCTGGCGGAGAGCGTGATCTGCGGATACAGCGCGGCGGTCGCCACCCCTATTTGCGCGCTCGCCTGATGCAATACCGCGTCTGCGGCGAGGATGTCGGGCCGCTGCCTGACTAGCGCTGACGGCAGGCTTACAGGCAGCGTCTCAGGCAACGAGAACATGTCGAGCCGGAATTCGGGCAGCGTCGGCTCGCTGGGCAGCATGCCGGCCAGCACGGCGAGTTGATGCCTTACCTGATCGAGTGACTGGCGCAGCGGCGGCAGCGTCGCAAGGGTCTGCGCCAAGAGCGTTTGTTGCGCGAGCACGGCTGTGCGGCTCACGCCGCCCAGATCGAACTGCTGGCCGAGGACACCGAGCTGGTCGGCTTCGTCCGAGGCAATACGCTCCGTGGCTTCGATCTGTGCACGCAACGACGCTTCCTTGACCGCCGCGGTGACAATGTTCGCAGTCAGCGCGAGATAGGCCGCCTGGAGCTGATAGTTCTGGTAATCGATTTGCGCATGCAGCGCCTCGAGTCCGCGGCGTGTGCCGCCGAAGATGTCGAGCTTGTACGAGACGTTCACCGAGGCGTTGTAGAGATTGAAATCCTCGCTGACTCCCGGCTGTCCGAACGCAATGCCGTTCAGCTTTTCGCGCGTGGCGCCGAGTTGCGCATCCACGCTCGGAAGCAGGGTGCCGCCGGCTTGAGCGGAGAAGTTCTCGCGGGCTTGCCGCAATGCTGCTTGCGCGGCGACTATGTTCGGGCTGTTGGCGAGTGCCTGACGGATCAGCGCATCGAGCGGTTCGCAATGAAAGAGCGCCCACCATTCTGCGGGAATGTCCTGACCCGGAGCAAAGCGTTGCGGCAAACCGGCGGCGCCCGGCGCGGAGGCTGTCTGCTCGGGCAGAGGAGCGGCGGTATAGGTATTGGCAGGCGGCGCCGGGGGCGTTCGATAATCCGGACCGACCATGCAACCCGCTAATGCTGCAAAGCCGCAAAATGCCACGCACACGCGCAGTTGGGGAATAGACCGGCTAACGTCAATCATCGATCCACCTTCATCGATCCGCCTTTGTCGCCTGCGTCCAGCCTCGACGGGCTAGCGGGCGCGCATAGTCAAACAACCTGTATTTCCGATATTCCTTTTTGCTCTATTCGGTACGGGTAGCGCTAATGCTGACTGAAGCCGACTAAATGAAGCCGACTAAAATTTTTGCATAGCCTAGCACGGTCGATTCATTCGTGGCGCCTATCTGCTTACGAATGCACGATGTCCTAAACGCCGAGTTGTACCGGTCAGTGTTTGTACGCTGAGATGAATGCTGCCGCGCCTGATCAAAACGCTGGATTCGTCGCTGGAAAAGGCGAAGAATCGATGTTAGGCGGCTTACTCTTAAGCCTCTGTTTACCTATGATGTAAGTGTAGTTGCAGCGGACGCGGGAGGGCATCATGGAACAGTTTGTCAATACGGTGATGGACCTTGTCGGAGCCGCGTCGCGATTGACTTTGCACAGTTCCGCGATTGATCTTCTCAACGTGCTTGTCGGCCTCGGCGGTCTAGCCCTGGTCGCAATTATCCTGTTAATTCACGAGTCAAAATGGCCCGGTCAAAGACGCGGCCACACGGCTGATCACACTCGGCATTGGTGGATGCATCATCGGCATTGAGTTGTGCGCGGTCGCTGATTCTCGAACTCCTTAAACAGGACTCTGCGTCACTCGCCAGAGTCCTGGCGCGCTTTACATTTAATTTCCAAAAACCACTCAAAATAGAATTCAGGATACCTATCGTTCATGGCGATGGCGTTATCGGCCTGGCGGTTATCGCTGGCCTTCGAAGTTTTTAGTTCCTGCTGCTCCCGGACGCATCATGTCGGTGCGCCAGCGTACTCACACCGCGCTGATCGGGGCTTACGGGCACCGCAAATTCGGCGCACACTCGTGGTTCTGCTCGCAGTAGCAGATTGCCTTTAGATGCCGCGAAGATATCGGGCGCACCCTTGCGGCCGATGGCATTCCCGAGGGAGACGCCGGGGCGTCAGCTTCTTTGCGTCAGGCCTTCCGCCGTTTCGTCGCACCGCTCGTGCTTTTGTCGGCTCATGGTCTTACCGTGTGGCCTCGTTGTGACCGAGTCACGCCTGTAATCGTCAGGACTGCCGTAGGCGGATGGCGAAGGCAACGGGGTTCACGGACAACGTAGGTAAACCTGGTTGTCGGGAGGACGCAAAATGAAGGCTGCTCTGCTGAAGAAACGTGGATTGATCCGTCCCGCCATGGCGATCCTGTCTTGCTGCATGGCCACGTGGTCTGCGATGACATTCGCGCAAACCATACAGCCTGGCGCTCCCTATCCGGTCGGGATGAAACAGCTGGAATACGTAGACGCGGCACAAGGCAATCGCCACCTGGCGCTCACGCTGTTCTATCCAGTTGTACTCAATAGTTCTGCCGAGCCGCTGCGCATGATCTTCTTTACCAACCTGCACCTCTACAAGAACGCTGACGTGGTGTCCGACGACGTGAAGCGTCCGCTCGTCATGTTCTCACACGGGCATGGCAGCAACGGACTCTACTACGCCTGGTTTGCCGAATTTCTGGCGTCGCGCGGCTATATCGTGGCCACGCTTTATCACTATCGCGCCAACACCTACGACGCAACGATCATGTACACAAGGAGCAAGCTCTGGCAACGCCCGGTCGACATCAGCAAGGACATCACGTTCCTCTTGAACGATAAACTCTGGGGACCGCATATCGATCCGAACCGGATTGGCGTCGCCGGTCATTCCCAGGGAGGCTTCACGTCGCTCTGGATTGGTGGCGCGATGGTGAACCCGGAAAAGTACCTCGTCTACCAACGCGGCTGGAAGAACAACCAGTTGGTGCCGGAGTCACTGCGCAAGGATTTGCCGCTCGATGCCAAGCCGGCGCTCAAGGTATACGACAGTCGTGTCAAGGCGGTCTTCGCGATGGCGCCGGGCGACTTGCCGGGTTTCGGAATGGACGAGGAAGGGGTTGCACAATTGAAGGTGCCTGCCTATATCATCGTTGGCGCGAGGGACACACAGGCTCCGCCCAAAGAGAATGCCGAGTTCGCAGCCAAGTACGCTCCGCACACGCAACTGGATGTGATGCCGGGCCTTGTCGACCATGAAATCTTCGCTAACGAATGCGACCAGGAGGGGAGGGACACGTGGCCGGAAGCGTGTATCGATGCGCCTGGCATAGACCGCACCAAACTGCACGAGTACATCGGAAATGCAGCGCTCAAGTTCTTTGATACCAACCTGAATGTTCCGCGAAGCCCGCTGAACTAGTCGTCACGATTCACTCTATCGGACGGAGCCGCAGGCCGGCAGCTCGCAAGCTGCACGTTAAACCGGTCATTCAGGCCTGCTTACTCACTCCGGAGCAAACCCCGTTTGCGCAACATCGGTTCAGCTCGCGGATCACGGCCGCGAAAAGCGCGGAACGCGGAGCGTTGTTCGCGGCTGTCGCCTGCGCTGTACACGTAGCGATGCAGCTTCTCGGCTAGCGCGGGATCGAATGCGTTGCCGGCTTCCTCGAACGCATCGAACGCTTCTGCCTCCAGGACCTCGGCCCACATATAGACGTAATAGCCGGCCGCATAATATGCACCGCTAAAGATATGGCCAAAGTGCGGCAACCGGTGACGCATGCCCACCTCCCGCGGCACGCCAATACGCTCGCGCTCGTCGGCCTCAAACCGGGCGATGTCGATACCGGCAGGATCGTTCTGCAGATGCAACGCCATATCGATCAGAGCCGACGACGTATAGGCAACCGTCTCGAACCCCTGGTTGAAAGTCTGCGACGCCCTGATGCGCTCTATCAACGCGGCCGGGATCGGCTCGCCCGTTGTCACGTGACGCGCGTGCTTCGCCAGCACTTCCGGCACCGTGGCCCAGTTTTCCATCAGTTGCGAAGGGAGTTCCACATAGTCTCGCGGAACGTTGGTACCCGACAGGCGGCCGTAGCTTACGTCGGACAACAAGCCGTGCAGTCCGTGGCCAAATTCGTGAAACAGCGTGCGTACGTCGTCGAAACTGAGTAGCGTCGGGCCATTGTCGACGCGGGCGAAATTATTGTTGTTCACCACGACTGGCATCACCTTGCCGCCATTGCGCGTTTGCCTGCAGTAAATATGCATCCAGGCGCCGCCCTGCTTGTTGGGCCGGGCATAGTTGTCGCCGAGAAAGATACCCACCGGTTCATCGCCGCGGCGCACTTCCCACAAACGCACATCCGGGTGATACAGCGGCACGCCGGTTTGCTCGACGAACTGCACGCCGAACAGACGTCCCGCGCAATCGAACATGGCGGCAAGCATCGCGTCCAGGCTGAAGTACGGTTTCACTTGAGCATCGTCGAGTGCGTAGCGGGCGACGCGCACTTTCTCGGCCAGGTAATACCAGTCCCACGGTTCTATGTCGGTGGGTTCGCCGAGCGTGGCGGCTTGTTCGACCAGGGCCTGCCGCTCTTGCTCGACACTGGCCTTCGCCGGCTCCCAAACCTGACCAAGCAATTCAAAGACGGCGGAGGCTTTGCCGGCCATGCGATCAGAGAGCGCGTAATCGGCAAAGTTGTCGTAGCCCAGCAATCGCGCCTGTTCCTGCCGCAGCATGAGTATTTCGCGAGCCAGCGGCCGGTTGTCGCGCGCCGGGGTTTCTCCGCGCGTGGTCCAGGCACGCCATGCGGTCTCACGCAGATCACGGCGGGTCGACCACGTGAGGAACGGCTGCACGAGCGAACGCGAGAGCGTGATTACGTAGCCGTCCGCACCGCGCTCCTTGGCGGCGCTGCGTGCGGCCTGGCGCAGGGAATCGGGAAGGCCGGCCAAGTCCGCTTCGGTCGTCAACGGCAACTGGTAGGTCGATTCGTCGGCGAGTATGTTCTGCGCGAACTGCGTCTGCAGATCGGCGAGTCGCGTGGCGATGGCCGCGAAACGCTCACGTGCAACCCCCTGCAGCGTGCCGCCCGCGCGGACGAAATCGGTATGCAGGCGTTGCAGCAGACGGTGCTGCTCTTCGCTCAGATTCAGCGCGGCAGCTTGCTGGTGAACAGTATCGAGTCTGGCAAAGAAGCCGGCGTGCATCGCGACCTTGCTATCGTGCGCCGCCAGCAGCGGCGCCATTTCGCGCTCCACCGCCTGCAGGGCGGGCGGCGACTCGGAAGCGCACAGGTTTTCAAAGGTCAGCCGCACGCGATCCAGCTTAGCGCCGGCGGCATCGAACGAGGCCACCGTGTTATCGAATGTAGGCGCCGCCGGATTTTCAGCTAGTGCATTGATTTCCGCCAGATGCTGCTCGAAAAGCGCAGCGAAAGCGGGTGCGAAGTGTTCGCACCGGATCTGCTCGAAGGGCGGTAACTGGTAGGGCGTTTGCCAGTCCTGTAACAGCGGGTTGCTGTGGTCGGTCATGTCGATGTGCCTGTTGGGCGATTATCGTCGAGGAGCGAACATGATATGACATCGTGCACCTGAGGAGGGCGAACGGGCGGTTTGGGCTTGACGGTTTGTTCTTCCACGCGGCGAAGCGCGGTGTCATCGTGAGCAACCGGCTCAGCCGGGGTTTGCACACCCGAAGGGACGTTCCTTGATAATCAACCTCACGGCGTTCACCGGAGACTGAGATGCTCAGACGAAGACCGGTCCCAAGAAATAATTCCAACCGCCTGACAATGTCGTGCCGCTTTTTAATGCGTCATTGCACCAATGTCGGGAGACTGGCACCGCAAAGGAATTACGTTGTGTACGCTACTTATTCAACACATCACGAACGTCTTGACGGGATCGTTTTTTCGCTCAGTAAACTAAAGAATATCGACTAATTTCGGTGCTGCGCAGTCGATATCAAATTCTTGTGCCATCAAAGAGCGCTTGGCACATTCCATGCATAAAGTTAAAAATAAGACGTGTACGCTCTTTTTGGCTGTGTAATCTCGAGCGACTGATCCACTTTATCCTGGTCCGGAGTAGCCTATGAAGTCATTCATCACGCGTGCGATCAAGTCGCTTAGTGTGTCACTACTTCTTATTGCTGCCCCTGGACCGTTCAACGTCGCGCACGCTGACGAGATATCGGTGACTCAATGGGGCAGCAGCTTGTACGGTCTTCCCTACGCGGTCGCAATGCACGATGGCCTTTTCAAGAAGGCAGGCGTCGACATCACCGGCATCCTCAGCTCCGGCGGTGGTGGCACAACCGTTCGCAATATTCTCGCCAGTAAAACACCATACGGCGAAGTCGCGGTGTCGGCGGCGCTTGCCGCACAGCGCCAGGGCCTCGACCTTGTCATCGTGAACGTAGGCACACGTAGCGTTGCGGAGGCGTCGATGGTGACCATGCCCAGCTCCGACGTAAAAAATGTAGGGGATCTCGCCGGCAAAAAGGTCGCGATTACATCACCGAAGGGCGTGTCCGAAATGTTGTTGCTGATGGTGCTCAAGTCGAAGGGAATCGACGCAGGCAAGGTCACGCGGATTGCGTCGGGGGGATATGTCAACGGCTTGACGCTGCTGGAACAAGGCGGCGTGTCGGGAGCCGTTCTGATCGAACCCCTCTCCATAATTCGTGTTACTAAGTACCGCACGGTCTATCGTGCCGGCGATGTTCTCCAACCGATGACCACCTCCGTTGGCATCACCACCCGCGAGTTTGCAAAGGAACATCCGGACACCCTGCGCGCGATCATCGCCGGGCGACGTGCGGGCGTCGATGCGACTTACGCCGATCCTGCCGCCGCCGCAGCGTTGCTGCAGGAAAGTTTCAAGCTGACGCCTGAAGTGGCGAAGGTGGCGGTGGACAACATGGTCAAGTCGCGCATGTGGAGCGAAGGTGAGTTCGATCGCGCAGAACTCGATCGCATGACAGACGGGCTCAAGCTGATCGGCGAGCTCAATGGCGACGTGGATTGGTCCAAGCTGGTAGACACGAGTTTCCTTCCCGCAGATTTGAAGGCCAAAGGAAAGCTATGACCGTACTGAATAGACCTGTGCCGCTCAAGATCCTGGAAGCATTGCCATCACAGGAACCAGAAGAGGCACAGGCGACGCTTACCGGCGTCACGCGGTATTTCAAGAAGAACGGATCCAAAGAACTCTTTCATGCACTTGGCCCGATTGACCTGACGTTGATGAAGGGCGAATTCTTCTCGGTGGTGGGACCCTCGGGTTGCGGCAAGTCCACGCTGCTCGACGCGCTCGCGGGCCTGTCCGAGCCCAGCAGCGGAAGCGTCACGTTCGAAGGGCGAGCAGTCAAGGGCGTACCGGACGGGGTGGGCGTGGTCTTTCAGGAAGATGCGTCGTTCCCGTGGCTGAACGTGCACGACAACATTTCATTCGGATTGCGCATGGCGGGGATGGACGGTGCGGAGATCAAGCGCCGAACCGACTATGCGATGGGTTTCATGGGGCTGAAGGATTTCGCCGGCGCGTATCCGGCGCAACTCTCGGGCGGCATGCGCCAGCGCGTTTGTATCGCCCGCACGCTTGTCACACAACCGCGCCTGATCCTGCTCGATGAACCCTTCGGCGCACTTGACCAGCAAACACGCCTGCTCATGGGGGACGAACTCTTGCGCCTGTGGCGCGAGACTTCCGCCACCGTGCTGCTGATTACCCATGCACTCGATGAAGCCGCAATGCTTTCGGATCGTGTGGGCGTGATGTCGGCCCGCCCCGGCCTGTTTATCGATATCGTTGAAACGGGTTGGGCCCGCTCGCGAGACAGCCGCATTGTCTCGACGCCGCGCTTCGGCGAAGTGAATGCGCGACTGTGGGAGATGCTACGCGTTGAATCGATGAAGGTGATGGGAACGGCCACGCATTAAATTTACCGGGAGTCCGACGTGAAGACCGAGAGCATTCTGCGCGCGGCCGTGGTGATCGGCTTCATAGTGCTGATCGAATTGCTATGCCGCCTGGGCGTTATTCCCACAAGCGTGCTGCTCGCGCCTTCGACGATGGTGACGCATGGCGCTGATTTGCTGCGTGCAGGCAAGTTTAATCACGACATTGGCATCAGCCTCCTGGAGATCGTGGCGGCATCGATTGTTTCAGTACTGCTGGGTTTTGTCATCGGCTTGGTTATTCATGCGTTGCCGAGAATGCGGCGGGCGCTCGAGCCTTTGTTGTCCAGCTACTACGCAGTACCAACATTCATATTTTATCCGGTGTTCATCGTGGTGCTTGGGGTGGGGCCGCTTCCGATCATCGCAATCGCGGTGTTGCTGGCCGTCGTGACAATGATTACAGCCACGCTGGACGGCCTCGACCGGATTCCGCGCGCGCTGCACAAAAGCGGGCTCGTCATGCGCCTGCCTGTTTGGCGCTCAGCTTTCTTCATCAAACTGCCCGCTGCGCTTCCCTATCTTTTCACGGGAATGAAACTGGCGGTGGCTTATTCTTTTATCGGAGTGATTGCGTCGGAATTCATCTTGTCAGGATCGGGGGTTGGGTATGCGATCGGCTACGCCTACAACAACTTCCAGAACGACGACATGTACTCGCTGATGCTGCTGATCCTGATCGCGGTAACGGCGGTGAATATGGTGCTGAATCGCATCGATCACCGGTTCCAGTCCCGCCGTCAGCGCTGATCACGCCTCACGCCATTGCCGGAGCGCTCATGAAGAATTACTTCGACCCTTTGATCGTCGCAATAGTCATTGTTGCTTGCTGGCAGGTCCTGCATCTCACGGTTGGCGACGGCTCGCTGTCCTCGCCGTGGTCGACGCTGACGGAACTCGTGCATATGCTCGGCACGCAAGCCTTCTGGTCCAACGCGACCGAGACGGCAAAAGCGCTTGGGCTTGCGCTCGTCATTGCGCTCGCGGGAGGAATTTTGCTGGGCGTGCTGCTAGGCGTGAACCGGGTATCGGGCGTTGTCGCCGAGCCGATTTTGCTGAATCTTTACTCGCTGCCGAAGGTGACGCTTTACCCGCTGGTGCTGCTTGTGTTCGGTCTTGGGTTATCGGCAAAGGTGGCATTCGGCGTTATGCACGGGCTGATCCCGATTTTGATGTTCACCATGAATGCGATTCGCCAGATGCGGCCGGTGTATTTGCGCGCGTCGCTGACGATGCGCCTGCCGCTGCATCGCACGATCCTTCACGTGGTGCTGCCAGCCGTGTTCCCCGAGATTGTGTCGGGACTGCGCCTGGGGTTTTCCTTGACGCTGCTAGGTGTACTGATTGGTGAAATGTTCGCGTCGCAGCGCGGCCTCGGCTACCTGCTGACCAGCGCCATGAACCTTGGCGATATCCGCACCATCATGGCAGCTGCCTTGTTCCTGACCTTGTTTGCGCTGCTGTGCAATGGCCTG
>Ga0185299_10003407_pt1 | contig 21249 bp, 19 predicted proteins | sample PaiPotPPA55metaG_FD_128002 | JGI IMG/M metagenome (GOLD analysis project Ga0185299, IMG submission 128002) | Iron sulfur acid spring bacterial and archeal communities from Banff, Canada, to study Microbial Dark Matter (Phase II) - Paint Pots PPA... ... | reverse complement strand
TGACTTGCTCATAAAATACGGTAGAGCAGTACCACCCTACTATTGGGGTGCATTTGTTTTAGTAGGAGACGGAGGGTCTCCAATTCCACTGAGGGTCCAATGAGCCTTGACATTCAAATGCGAGAAAAGATTTATTCCCGTGTGTGCGAGCTTGTCGTGCGAAAGCATTTCGATCCCGCCATGAACGGAGCAAATTGGGGCGAACTATCGAAAGACAGGAAAGATCAGATTCTGCAAAGCAACACGGATGACGAGTTCGAAAAACGGATACAGGAATTGCTGAACGAACTGAAAACTAGTCACACAGGATTCCGACACTCGAAAAGTTCGCAAATTCCTGGGCGCCACGCCATCAGTGCAACGTTCATGCGTTGCAACTTCGATGGCACGCAGCGGTGGATGTTCCAAGATGTTCACGAAGGTGGGCCAGCTCATGTGGCGGGACTTCGTCCGGGGGATATTCTCCTCCAAGTCCGAAATCGTGAAATAGCACCGCCAGAACCCCCGATTTTTCCTGTGGGAGACGACTCCCAATATGTCGTTCAAAAACCAGACGGCAAACGCGTCATGGGGACGTTGAACGTACCATCCCCAAAATCTAAAAGTCATCCCGTTATCGTGCCGAAGGCTGTGGTTTGTTCACAGCTACCCGAAGGGATCGGGTGGCTAAAGGTGACTATGTTTCCCGGAGCGGTCGGGATTGATCTCGCCAAAATGTTCGATACGGCCTTCGCTCATTTGCGGGATTCCACACGCTTGATCGTGGATCTCCGTGGCAACACTGGCGGAGGCATCGGTGGATTGCGCCTTATGAGCTATTTAACCCCCGATAAGAAAGAGGTGGGATACAGTTTGACGCGCGCGCGCAAGGAAAAGGGTTATTCAAGAGAAGAGTTGCCACGGTTCGGCCGGATACCGTCCCACAAAGCGACACTTCTTTGGTTGGCTCTGCGATACGGATTCATTGACAAATCGATTCTCGTGGTCACGGAAGGCCTCGGTCCACAAAAATTCCACGGTCGCGTCGTCATCCTCGTGAATGAGCACACCGCGAGCGCCGGTGAGATGGTCGCTGCTTTCGCGGAAGAGAATCAGCTTGCAGCTATAGTTGGCACAAAAACGCCAGGGCGGCTTTTGAGCGGCAGCGCCTTCAAAGCGGGTTTTGGCTATATCGTCGGGCTGCCTGTGGCTGCATATCTTACTTGGCAAGGAAGACTAATCGAGGGGAAAGGGGTAAGTCCAAGCATGCCCGTCGAACTGACACCGGACCAACTCATCCAAGGTGAAGACACTCAAATGAAAACGGCATTAGAATTAGCGAGGCGCATGTGACCCGCGTTTGCATTATTCCGGCGCAAGAGGGCTTGTGGCTCAGACCCAACCTCTAGGGGTCTGAATTGTCACTTTGACCGGCGCATCCATTTTGTCCATGTACCGAAAGCCGGGCTTGTCACGGTCCGCAGCACCCAAACAGACGGCCCGGCGGGCATATTCAGCTTCATCTCCCAAGCTCAGTTTGGGTAGGTGATCATCCCTAAGAACGACCTTCTGCAGAGTTGCTGTCGGTACTTCTTTCGTCCCCAATGCCGCGATAACGCTCTTTTTTATCTCGTCGCCCAAGCCAGGTACAAGGCCCGAGCCACCTGTCAGAACGATGTTTAGCGAAACCGGCGCCGGTAACCATCGATGATCCGGGATTCCGCACACGTATTCCCGAACGTGCTCACATATGCGTTTCTTCCAGATTTCGACAAACGGTAGCGTCGTCCACTTTCTGTTCTGGATTTTCATGGCTTCGGCCCGAGTGTAAGTCAGAGGTTGACCGCGCGCGGCATAAAACTTGATGATTTCCTCAGTGAGCTCATTGCCAGCGACATTGAAGCTCGAGGCCGGATGAAAGAAGTAAAAGCTTTCATTTCCTGTTTTGATGTTTCGCGTCCGAAACATGTAACCAACGTCAGTTGACCCAGCGCCGACATCCACCACCAACAGCTTGGCAAGACCCGGAAGACTTGGGACCTCTTCAATCCTAAGCGCCCTCAAATAAGGCAGACCAGCGGCTCCTGATTCCATCAGAAATCTGTAACTCATATCACCGCCGCCAACGCGAAAGCAGTCTTGCGTGATATTTTCGACAGTCAAGTCGTGGTCTTGCACGAGGGGACTGCGGTTACGTGAATCCCTAACGTACTCTTTCCACGTGGCTATCTTGAACCCTCGCCCCGGGCGAGGGAGATTCTCCACTGGAAGGCGAGAAAACAATTCCAGCGCGACCGCTGCAGCTTCCCGAAAATGCTTCGAAGCGGTCTTGGGTCCCCGTCCTCGCTCAACTACCCAATTCGGGAATGAAAAGCCAACCTCAATTTCGAACGGCCCTTCAATTCCGGTTTGTTCCACGATACGTCTCTTTGCATCTCCCATTAAGCAGCACAGCGAAAACACTACGACCTCTCCAAGGGATGTCCCGGTGTCCGCTCGGGGAGAGTCCCAAAACGAAGCCCCGAGGGGATCATGAATGAGTACACCTTTTAGCGAGCGAACCAGAACGTCTTCGTTCTTTGCCGTTTTCTCTTCGAGTGGAGAGAAAGTGAGTTCGCCATTCTCATGAAGAATTTCGGACCCATGGATAGGCATACCCCTGAGATATTGCCCACCATCTCCGCTCGAACACGCCCACTTGGAAGAATGTGTTCCCCAATCGATGCCCAAAAAAAGTTTAGGGTGGCTGGATTTGTTCATATTCGATCCTACCGCTGCTCTATGCTGGCTCTACGGGGGCCTTCAAAATAACCTTAGACCTTGTCTGACGCGAAAACTCAACCCATGGCCCAAGCAGACGAACACGGTTGCCCGGCTTCTTCCCAAGGATCAATTCATGTATCCGTGGATTGTAGTCTTCGATTTGGCTTGCACTTCCGTGGAGCTCTAGGCCAAAAAAGTTTGCGGAAACTGATTTCAATTCCTCGAAGGCTTCCTTGGCTTTTGATCCATCGTCCTTCGCGGTCCAGGCCGCAACAAGGGCACTGGCCAGTTGGACTGTCTGCACAGAATCTTCGTCATCCACTTGAATCTTGGGAGTGCTTGGCGCTTCAGTTGTTTCACCAAGGACCTTGCGCAAGGCATCCTGTATGGCGACAGGGAACCGAGCCTTCTGCAAATACAATTTCGACATTTTTGCCGTTAAGTCATTCTTAGCAGCTGGAAGTTCGGCAACAGCGCCGCTGAGCTCCTCGAACTCTGAGACTATCCCCTGCCTCAGTAACTCTTCACACCGATCGATACTCTTCGTGAGAAGCTTTTGGAAGTCGTTCAAGAATTCCGCGTTATCGGCAATAAGATTTTCTACTGTCATTCCCTTTACGTTCTCAGCAGAGCCAAAAATCCGTAGCAGCGGGAGAAGAGGGCCCGGATTTGCGGAAGAGACCGCCCATCTGGTTCCAATCATTAGCAACTGAACGTACGGATTCTTCGTGGCAGTCCTCTTCGAGGGCCGACTTACAGCGGCGCGGCGTTGATACCTCGAAATACCTTCAAGAATCTGGACAAAGAACAAAACGGAATTGTCGCTGATTCCTACTGTTGGAGCCTGCGCCGCCCATTTTGCTGCTATTCGAGATAGGTTTTTCGTAAGGCGGTTTGCGTTCCGAGAACCAATGTCTTTCAATCCGCTCAGAATTGAATGTAATGGGACCTCTGCCTTTATCAGCTTCTCATTCGCAGCCAATTTTGGCAAAAAGGCTACTCTGTCGCTGATATTCAGGGCCGCACGTATGTTCTCTTCCGTTAGCAATTCTTTAGGAGGCGACTTGCCGATGCTTAGATAGGCCCGCAATCGTACGGTTGAGCCTTGGCTCTCGTCGCTCGCGAGTCTTGCCGCCTCTAAGCGCGCCGCATTTTCTTTTATCCGTTTGAGAGGCTCTGAGGATGAACCTACCCGCGAAATTGAAGTTTCTTCCATCTATTTGTTTTCCGAACGGAATGCAATTTAGGTTACGGCGTATTCTAGCAGACGCGAAGGTCAGGCGGGAACGTACGCTCTTCGACCAGATGCCTCGCATCAGCTTCCTCAATTCAATGCGTTAAGTCCCAGCGCTGGGATTGTTCGCTTACCGGATGATCAGTGGGTAAGCATTCCAGTCAGAATCGCCTTTCCGAACTTGCAGAATGTACTCGCCCTTATGTACAGAAGTAAGATCCACCCTAACTTGAAGTGAAGTGACTTGATCTGTCAGCCAGGCTGTGCCGCTGCCTGAGACCAATGATTGTCCCGAGAGCGTCACGATCCGAACGTCATAAGGACCTTCGCTGCTTCCCAGCGGCAGATATAGTTCCAAATAGCTGACAGTGTGCTTGACTTCCAATGGAGGGGTAGCAGGGAGCGGCTCCGTTCCCCGAGAAGCAGAGCGATTCCTCAAATCCAATACGGCGGTTTGAGCCACCAAAGTTTCGTTATGCCTTTGCAACAAGACCCAACCGGCGATACCAGCAACAACCAAAATGCTTGCTGCGATTGCAAGCAGCGTGCGCTTCTGCCGGAGTTCGTGGACTTTTCGCAATTCGGAAAAGTCCCTAAAACAGGGAGTGCAAGAACCAAGATGATCGAGCCACTTTGCCGCTTCGTCGAGGGGCATCTTTCGAGACGCGATTCTCTTTAAGACTTCCGAGCCGGGACACCCGATGCGCTCGGGATTTGGAAAATCCTTGAGGAGACCACGGCCAAGTGCATCCAAGAGTCGCCGTTCGTCTCCCGTGGAATATCCTTTTGCGTTCAAACGACTCTCCTCTTTCAGGGTCACAATATAAAGTGAAAAAGATGCCAGCGCATCTGCTTAAACCACAGGTCGCAGATTTTTTCGTTTCAACAACTGAACGATACTCCGCCTGAGCTTTTCCACGTTATACTCAAATTTCTTGCGTGCTTGTTCCTCGGAAACCCCTAGCCACGTCGAAATTTCCTTCCATGAATAACCGTACTGGCGTGCCTGCCAAACCTTTCTCGTCCATCCATCCATACGGTTTGTAATCTGCTTGAGAGTGATTGCGCGTTCTAGCTCGCCGACCCATTCTGTGTCAAGAGCGCCTTCAATTAACTCAAGATCCACAGTCGAAGCAACCAATTCAATCGTTTCTTGTCTCTTGTGCTCGTTCCTTAATACTCGATTGAATCGGTGGTGGAAAGCGCCAATCAGGTAGGATTGGAGGTCAGAAATAGGCGGCTGATGATCTCTGCTACGTTGGCGGGTCTTCACAACCGAACGGAGCACCCTCTCCCAAACGTCGGCTGCGAGCGCTGTCCTGTTCGGCCCGGATTCTTTGTCGCCCAATTCGCGCCGCGCATGTGCAAGCACATGCGGCCATGCTTCCCGCGCGGCCGCCAACAAATCCTCATCTACTGGAAGAGGATTTTCACCTGCCTCTTGTTTAGTCCCAAATAGCACCCATTCGCCATACGGGTCCGGTTTCTCCATTGGGGTGCCCTGGGAGCCTCGGGTGAAAAGAGCCGTCTCACAATGAGTCAAAAGGATCGTGACAGTCAGTTGTGAGGCGTGTCAATGGTACGCGGATACACCTCTAATTCTGGCGAAAGATTTTTTCTCCGGTTTTGCCGTTTCGATGTTCCCTAGTAAGTGAGGGGTCTCGCGTCTCATTGACGCAAGAGGGTGCGATTCGTAAGTGTCCGCAGTTGTTCGATGAATGCCCGTATGAACCCCGGATTGTCACCTCTCACCTCTTTACTCAAGAAGGAAGGAATACCAAGCTCAGGACTTCAAGCCGGACAGCACGGGGGCATGCATGGCGGCCTACGATGAGATGAGTGAAGCGGAAAGACTGCATCTAGCGGAAGCTCTTGGGAGTCTCACCGGATTGCAAGGTGGGCCTACAGAGTGTCTGCCAGACGGGACCCATTACGAATACGATCCCACGTTGAAGGCTACCGTGGAAGTGACCACTTCCGGCGAGCGCTACGCTGTGACCTTAGTCGATGGAAGATTCATCCGCGAGGGGGAGCGGGCGGTCGTCCACAAGACCGGCGAATAACGCCAAACCGGTCAGTTTCCGATAACCGCGTCAGGCGCTAAGGCCACCTTCTGTCCTGACTGCATCAGGTTCGCACCCCTCGGGATGCTTTAACCTCCTGATGCGCTCCAGAATCGAAGGTGAGCATCCGCGAGTAGCCGACTGATCGCATCTCGGTCCACTTCATCTGGAAGCGGCGAAGTTGCCTGAGCAGCTAGCGCCTCTGATTCAAGTTGCGCGCCGAGCGCTCGAATTTCGGCAAGAGAGTACTTGCCCCTACGGATTTCGATTAACTCGTCCCTGTTTGGTCTCGGCAGCGTGATGCGTCCGTGCTCCATCAACTCTTTCGCTTCTCCGTAAAGACGGATTACGTGCATGGCGTACTTGGTGTCGTATCCATGTCTATCTTCGAGTTCGGCGCGGTGAACGTTCTTCTGCCCCTTCTGCCCGAGCAAGCGTTTCATCTGGTCGTCTGCGAATCCGAGGAATGGCTTCACATGGCCCTTCGCGAGGAAAAGCTCAGGCTGGGCGGAAAAGTGGTCCCACGTGTTGGTCGTGAACTCAAGCGGCGCGAACAAGAAATGCAGAGCCGATGGATTGCCCTTGGCGGCGAGTCCTGCCCACTTCATCAGGGTATATAGGCAGACGTCCACATCTAGTGGCCCGTTGCCTCCGAGTTTGCCTCCGGTTGTGAAAACGAAATGCTCCTCGCGTTCGAGTCCAAGAAGTTTGGTCGGCGGCGGAATGTAGAGTCCGTACCAGTCGGTATCGTCGGTCGCGCCCAGTTTTGCACCGTGCGCTTGCGAGCCGCCGATACACGCCATGATTAGGTTTTCTTGATGAACGAATCCGTATTGGGCGAAGTCGGGTTTCACTTTGCGGTCCTTGGTACCGTTAATGGTACCGCGCTGCCGTTGTGAGAGCACAAATCCACATGTCCGCTCTATGCGTTAATCGACCATTGGGATGGAAGTTGCCTCTTGACCGCTAGACTTTGTCGTGCCAATCCAATCCCTGAGGTAGTTCTGGGGCAGCAAACTCAAGGTGAATCACTCGACGAGATTTCGGCATGGCACACGCAGATGATGCGTGAAGCAGAAGAGGGCGCATGATTAGTGCTCCGATTACGGCTAGGAGAAGTTCTATTCGCATCTCAGCGTGTTCATCGGATCGACGCGTGTGGCGCGACGGGCGGGGATGTAGCTTGCAATCATAGCGACCGCCATCAAAAGCAAAGTTACAGCAACGAGAGTCTTGGAGTCGGCCGGGTGAACGCCGAACAGTTGACTCACCAGCAATGGCGTGGCAAGTAGGGCGGCAACCAGGCCGATTGCAACTCCTGCCAATGACATGAACAATCCCTGCGAGAGGATGAGGCGCAACACGTCCGCGTGCTGGGCACCGAGGGCCAGGCGGATGCCAATTTCGTGGGTTCGTAGTGTCACCAGATAGGCGATCACGCCACTGACACCGATAAAAGCGAGAGCTAGCGCCAACGTCGCAAAGAGCGCAAGCAGAATTACAGCGAATCGTCGGCGGGCTAGCGAGACCGCCACGAGTTCGCTCATCGTACTGATGTCATAGACCGGTTGCTCCGCATCCACCGCGCGAATCTGTTCGCGCACCGCGCTGATGAGAGATCGAGGGTCTGACGCGGCGCGCACAACCAATGTTGTTCCGCCATAACCGGGAACATAGAACATTCCCTTGGATTCGGTAGCCAGGTCAGTATCGTGGACATCGCCCACGATACCAATGATTGTGGCCCACTTGCCTTCCTCCCAGCCGATTTCCGCACCAAGTGGGTCGCTGTCCGGCCATAAACGTTTTGCCAAGGATTCGTCAATGACGACTACCGCTCCAGGACCGAGGACATTTCCCGAGCGCATTTCCTTCGGTTCGAAAAGACGCCCACGAATCAACGGAATCCGCATCGTTTCGAAGTAACCAGGCGTTACATACATATCGTTGGCGTGTGGGGCCGGGTCGTGCGGCCCTGTACTACGATTGCGGATTTGGAATAGCACGTTGTAACCGTACGATGAAAATGGAACGCCGCTAGCAAACGCAGCGTGTGTGACTCCTGGGAGATTGAGAACTCGACCCTCAACGGCATCTGAAAATGCTTTCATATGCCCGCCGTCCCTGTACTTCGCAGGAGAAAGTGACACGTTCATTGTTAGCAAGTTGCTGGGATCAAATCCTGTGCGCACATCAAGGAGCTTTGCGAAACTCCGCAATAGAAGGCCGGAACACACGAGCAACACGAGCGCAACTGCAATTTCGGATACCACGAGCATGCGGCGTAGCCTTAGCTTTCCACGACCGGTCCCGGGCCCGGCTCCGCCTTCCTTGAGTGTTTCAGTTAGATCAGTCCGCGCCAATTGAAATGCAGGCATAAGGCCGAACAGGATGCCTGCGAGGAGCGTCACCGCGAACGCGAAGCCCAGAACACTTAGGTCGAGCCGAACCGTGCTGACGTGAGGCAAGTCCCCAGGGGCCATCCGAATCAACACGTTGATACACGCCTGCGCCAACAGCAGACCCAGCGCCCCTCCGCCAATCGAGAGCAACAAACTCTCCGTCAGCAGCTGCGAAACAATGTGCGCGCGGCCAGCGCCGATCGCAGTGCGGATGGCGATCTCCCGCGCACGGGCGCCGTTTCGAGCCAAGACAAGACCTGCGATGTTGGTGCAGGCAATCAGCAAGACCAGTCCAACGGCACCCAAAAGGATGTAGAGCGGCCCGCGCACGTCGCCCACCTGCTCATCCACGAGCGGACGCACCTCAATGCCGAATTCAGCGAATGTGCTGTCATTAAAGCGCGCAGCTTCGGTTGCCATGCCTGCTCGGGCCTGCGCAAGCGTCACGCCGGGTCGAAGCCGCGAGATCATGTCATAAGCCAACAGCCAGCGATTGTCTTCCGAGAACGATTCCGGAGGGAATGCCACTGGTATCCAAAGCTCAACGTGGGGATACAGAAGTTCGAGGCTTTCCGGCATTACGCCGATTATTTCGAAGCTCCCTTCAACTAATTGGTAAGTTCCGCCTGCTGGATTCAACCTCTTCCCAATCACATTACGATCACCAACGAATAATCTCTGCCAAAGATTATGGCTCAGCATTGCGACATGCGAACTCCCATAGGTATCGTCGACCCCTGTAAAGCTGCGACCAAGGATTGGGTTGATGCGCAGCACGCGGAAGAGGCTCGCGGTTACCTGCATGGCTTCGACACGCAGGGGCTGGTCCCGGCCAGTGAGATTGAGATCGGTCTTTAGCAAAGCCGCAGAAGATTCGAACAGGTCTTCTCTCCGACTGAACTCACGAAACTGGGTGGCCGAGACGTTTGTGCGCGGCAAGTTCAATGTTGGTAGTTGATCGTGCAGAACGACGAGGCGTTCAGGGTCGCGAACCGGGAGGGGGCGCAAAAGAACCGTGTTGACCACGCTGAAAATGGCTGTGCTTACGCCGATGCCGAGAGCGAGGGTGAGGACTACGACGATGGTGAAGCCGGAGTTCTTGCGGAGTTGCCTCAGGCCGAGGCGAATGTCCCGTAATAGCTGTTCCAGCCAAACCAAATTCCACACCTCGCGAGTATCTTCTTTGACGCGAGCCACGTTTCCGAACTTACGCACCGCCGCATAACGCGCTTCCTCGAGCGACATGCCGCGATCAATATTTTCCTGCGTCGCCATCTCGATGTGGTCGCGAATGTCCTGGTCGAGATCCACCAACATCCGCTTGCGACGCATCATGGTTGCTACTCCTCCGTCGGCCGGAGAATCCGCGCAATCGCCCCCACCAGCTTGTCCCACTTGCTTGTCTCGTACGCAAGTTGCGCCCGCCCCTTTGCCGTCAGTCGGTAAAACTTTGCCCGGCGGTTATTCTCGGACGTGCCCTCTTCAACCGAAATCCATCTCCGCTTGATCAGCCGATGCAGCGCTGGGTACAGCGACCCCTGCTCAACCTGCAGCACTTCATCGGACCTAAATGCGATCGCCTTTGCAATGGCGTGCCCATGCGCTGTCCCCAGCAGAAGCGTGCGCAGAATTAGCAAGTCTAAAGTGCCTTGCAACAATTCGATGCGTTTGTTCTGTTCCTTGGTAGACATTCTAGGTGATGCTATGGCGACTCCAGTAGAATGTCAAGGTGAGCCAGTGTTATGGCGGGACAGCTAGATCCTGATTAGTTGGGTGATCTCAATGGGTCGACACAACGCTAGTAAGTCGCACAATCGAAAACTAACCCACTAAATGAATAGCGGGGCTGCCCTTCATAGGACAGCCCCGTTTCTCCGTTGTGTCACTTGCGAGCGAGTTCCGCCTTGGGTATTGGCTTCTCATTGTCTGCGGTTTTCTTAGCTTTTTTCCGCGCTTTCTCTTGCTCCTCCCTGGCGATGTTGGCGCGGAGAGCCTTAGTGTCGATTTTGAACAGAGCGGCAGCGATGCTGAGTGGGTCCTCATCTTTACTCTCGCTCGTCCTCTCGGCGGAGCCTAAAAGCATTGCCTCGAAGATGAGTACTGCCAATCCAGCAGCATTCGCCTTCTTGTAAAGTGTCCGGGCCTTCTCGGCCATCTGATAATCGCGGGGGTCTTTCGGGTTTTGCAGGTCATGCCGCTTTGCAAGGCGGCACACCAGTTCGTGTGACAGTGCGCGCAACGCAAAGCACGCTACCATCCGCATCTGTTCTGTTCCAAATTGTGGCTTGACACGTTTGAGACCATCGGCCATAAGGCGGTGCCGGAAGGAAATAGTCTGCTTTGCCTTCCGGTTTGCGGCTGTCTTTTCCGCTTTGAATTGAAGGTGCTGCTTATCCTGCTGTTGTTGCTCGCGGAAGTGAACTTTGCACGTTCGGTCTGCGCATACCTTCACAAGTCGGCCTTTCTCCATGCCGTCTGCATAGATGGCAGGCTTGAGGTGGTCACAGAGGCGCTGTTCGGGTCGGGCCTCCTTTCCCTTCTTCGCTTTCCGCGTAACGACTTCAACGTAGTTGCGGCGAGGAATAATCGGCGTCTCTCCTGCGATGGTGTACTTTTCCGAAATCAGAATGAGATTCGGTATCTTCTCTATACGCTGAGTGATGTGCGCGTCCAGTTTGCGGTTAAAGCACCCGGCGTCAGAACACGAATCGTCCTTGACCTCGGTGAAGAGGAGCGTGTTGAATCCCGTGCGCTTCGGGCAGTTGGAGCAACTTCCGGCTTCCGGCAAAAGCCTCTCATCGTCTTTCGAAAACGGCACTGATTTGAGGCTGAGATAAACGTTTTGCTCAATCCACGCCCGTAATCTGCTGGCGGGGACAAGGCTTCGCTCTGACTCGTTCGCGGCAAAATAGCCGTCGAAGCAATGAGCCAGCGCCTTCTCCTGCATCCCAGGGACGAGCTTCGCAATTAGTAAGGCGTGTTCGACACCGATGTGTCCGGCGGTGAAGGCATCGGCTGCGGGTTTTGTGAGGTCCAAGAGCTTGAGGCGTTTGGCGATGAACGAAGCACCCTTTCCCGTTTTCGCTGCGATCTTCTCAATGGAGTAATCTGCATTCTCTCTGTCCAGCAAAGCGCGAAACCCTTGCGCTTCCTCGAACGGATGTACGTCGTCTCTTTGAATATTCTCGATGATTTGAATTTCAAGAGCCTCCTCATCGGTGAATGCTCCAATGCGGACCGGGATTTCGTCCAACCCTGCACGCCGCGCGGCGCGATAACGCCTCGCTCCCGAAACGATTTCGAAATGGCCGTTCACTTTCCGAGTGAGGAGCGGCGAAAGGACACCTTTGCTGCGTATGCTTTCGGCCAGTTCCTCCAGTCCTTCCTCATCGAACGTCTTGCGTGGGTTGGTCGAGGATTCGACCAACCCCGCAAGGGGAACATTCACGTACTCTTGCAACGATTTCACTTCTTCTTTCGTATTCATCTCTTTTTCTCCTTTTTTTGTCTTTCTTGAAATTCTCAATACTCTTCCGGTAAAAGAATCGTGGTCACTCTGCGGTCGGCTTCGGTGATTACGTACAGTTTCGTGTCAGCTTTTGTTTGATAACTGCTGAGGAGGCGGAACCCGCGCTCCAAGCTGAATGCGTTTTCTCTTTGGTCCTCTTTGCACAGGTCGCCCCAATCGCCGCGAACGTGGCGCGCTAGGAACTCCAGCGGGGTTTGTTCTGTCTTTTCGAGAGCGGCCAACGCGCCGGGTGTGGCAACGATTTGGCCAAGTGAAAACAGGGGTTGTTGTTTGGTTTGCTGCATGAGGAGCACTCCTTTGAAGGGATTTGATTTTTGCTTTCGAGGCAACGCGGAGCGGTGCATAGAAAACAAATGCCCTTCCTGAGAGGTCCCCGGCGACTAGCCGTCCGCGCTGTCAAGGGCGCGCGGGGTTCGCGTTCACGGGAGCGCAGCGGACGCCCTTGACAGGAGAAGCGGGCGGTCTAGGCGCAGTCTTCTCGCAGGTGTCAGCGCCGGTGCAAAAATCCCCATAGTGCCGGTTGAATTTTCCCCACCCCCTAACGTGGTAAACCGGAGACCACTCCATACGGAGGAGGTTCCGAGACTTGTTAAGGGGGAGAGACGTGCAAGAACTGAAAGAACTGCAACGGCAAGGAATGAGCATTCAGGCCATCAGCAAGTTGACCGGCTGGGACCGCAAGACGATTCGCAAGTACATGCAGGCGGCGGGGTTGGCACCGGAGTATGGCCCACGGTCAGCACCGCCGAGCAAGCTCGATGCGTTCAAGCCGTATTTGGAACAGCGGCTGCGCGCCGGAGTGTGGAACGCGCGGGTGTTGCTGCGCGAATTGCGCGAGCGTAACTATGCAGGCGGCTACACGATTCTGACCGACTGGTTGCGGCCGCAACGCAGCGCGGCACGAGTCGTGGCCGTGCGGCGCTTCGAGACTGCACCGGGCAAGCAGGCGCAAGTGGACTGGGGGCATCTGGGTACGCTGGAGATAGCCGGGCAAGAACAGAAGCTGCACGGTTTCACCTTCACGCTGGGTTACAGCCGCAGGATGGTGGCGGAAGCTGCGTTGGATCAAAAGTTGGGCACGCTACTGCGCCTGCACGAAGCAGCATTTCAACAGATCGGCGGCGTACCGGAAGAGATTCTCTACGACCGCATGAAGACGGTGTGGCTGGGGGCGGACGAGCGGGGCGAGATCGTCTGGCATCCGGTGTTTCTGGACTTCGCGAGCTACTGGGGATTCACGCCGCGCCTGTGCCGGCCGTATCGCGCACAGACGAAAGGGAAAGTGGAAGCGGGTGTGAAGTACGTGCGGCGGAACTTTCTGTGTGGCTTGCAAGGGCGCGAACCAGACAGCCTGAGCGATCTGAATGCGCAGCTGCGCGAGTGGATTTGGGGTGTAGCCAACCAGCGCGTGCACGGAACAACGCATGAGCAAGTGATGGTGCGTTGGGATGTCGAGCAGTTCAGTTTGCAGTCGCTGGCGGGACAGCCGCCGTATCCGTACGTGGATGGCGAACTGCGCAAAGTGGCGCGGGACGCGTATGTGGACTGGCAAGGCAGCCGGTATTCGGTGCCCTGGCAGTATGCCGGCCAGGAAGTGTGGGTGCAGGAGATTGCGGGGGAAGTGGATATCCGCACGGGCTGCGAGCGGATCGCGATGCACGGCAAAGCGCAACGGAAACACAGCGTGCTGACATTTCCGCCGCATCACCAGGGGATTCCGCTGGGAGCGCGAAGAGCGGAAGGCAAGATCCTGATTCACCTGCGGCAGAGTGCGCCAGAAGTAGAGAAGCGCTCGTTGGCAGCGTACGAGCGCGTGGCCAACGGAGGTGGGCGATGAACACCCCGATCGAGCGGTTGCAGACGGCGTTGGAGACACTGGGGCTAAAGGCGGTGGAAGCACGACTAGAGAACTTGCTGGAACAAGCGTCGAAGAAAGAACCGAGCTACGCGGACTTTCTCGATGAGTTGCTGAACTGCGAGGTGGAAGCGCGAAGGACTCGTTATCTGCGGGCGCGACTGCAGTTGGCGCATTTTCCGTTCGTAAAAACCTTCGAACAGTTCGATTTTGGTTTTCAGCCCTCGCTCGATGAACGGCAGATGCGGGAGTTACGTTCGCTGCGGTTCATTCACGAAGCCAGCAACGTGATTTTCTTGGGGCCGCCGGGAGTGGGGAAAACGCATTTGAGCGTGGCGCTGGCGGAAGAAGCGATCCGCTCGGGACTGGGCGCGTATTTCATCACCGCGCACGATCTGGCGGCGGACCTGGGGCGAGCGTATCGGGAAGGCCGGCTGGATCGCCGGATGCGCGTGTACCTGGCGCCGAAAGTTCTGGTGATCGATGAAGTGGGTTATCTACCGCTGGACGATCTGGGAGCCACGATTTTCTTCCAGCTGGTGAGCGCGCGGTACGAACGCGGGAGCATTGTCCTGACCTCGAACAAAAGCTACGGAGATTGGGGATCGATCTTCGGCGATTCGATCATCGCCACGGCGATCCTGGACCGGCTGCTGCATCACTCGACGACCATCAACATTCGGGGTGAGAGCTACCGGCTGAAAGACCGCCGCAAGGCCGGCTTGGTGCCACCGCGAGGACAGGAAGGGACGGGCGTCGCGCCTCATTCCTTGGGCTCGGACTCCGTTACGCCCAAAACGCGCCAAAAGACGGCGCTGGGCTCCACTCCGTCCGAGCCCAAGGAGGTCCATTCATGAAGTTCAGGGGTGGGGAATTTTCGACCGGCACAATGAGGAATTTTCAACCGGAATTGACACAGGAAGGGCATTGAGGAGAAAAGACAGTTACGGTGGGAACCTACCGATGGGAATTGTGGTTTTGTAAATCCGGAGAGACTGGTGTGGAGGGCGTCCTACAAGAAAGAATCAAACGTTCAATGGGCGAAGAAGCGCCAGAGCGGCGAAGAGGGGAAGTTACGGAGATTTCGCAATATTGAAACACAAGGCTCCTTCCCTCGCCTGGGGATGAAATGGGGGCAGGCAGTTGTCTATTCGCTTATCTCAATTGCGACTTGTACTAACGGACGGAATATTAAACGGGTACCCTACCTCCAGGACTGGTATTTTCACATCATCGACGCAGATTTCTAACTCACAGGGTGGTTGCAGGATGCGAAATTGAAAATGGACTTCACAAAGAATCCGCGGGGCTCTTTATGGCACCGTTGGGATCCCCACCTTCACGCGCCGGGAACGCTCCTGAGCGACCAGTTCAAAGGCGATTGGGCTTCCTATCTGGAGAGAATCAGGAATTCGCCCCCCGCTGTAAGAGCGCTGGGTGTGACGGACTATTTTTGTATCAGTACGTATCGTAGCGTTCGCGAGTACTTCAAGAAGGGCGAGTTAGGTGAAGTGGAATTCCTATTTCCCAACGTAGAGATGCGCTTGGATATCAAGACGGAGAAGAAAGTCCCGATCAATATTCATCTTTTATTCTCTCCGGAAGACAAGGATCACGAGGATGAAATTGAACGGGTGCTTGGACAGCTCAAGTTCGAATATCGGGACCGTTCCTATGGGTGTACTCTTCCGGAGCTTGTGGCACTGGGCAAAGAGTATCTCGAGCAAAGTGATGTGGATGAGTTCCATGCGAGACGCACGGGAGCAAATCAGTTCAAAGTATCGTTACAGGACCTTCGGGCGCTATTCCGTCAGGAAAAATGGCTTCGGCAAAACTGTTTGGTGGCGGTTGCGGGAAGCTCAAACGACGGCACCGCCGGTTTGCAGGGCGATGATTCCTATTCGGCAATGCGCCGCGAAATTGAAAGATTTGCACACATTATTTTTGCCAGTACGCCCAGCCAGATTGAGTTTTGGCTCGGCAAGAAAGAAGGGTTCGACCGGAACGTTATAGAACACACGTATGGCGGACTCAAGCCATGTCTTCATGGCTCAGATGCGCATCGGGAAGAGAAAGTCTTGGAACCATCTCTTGATCGATTGTGCTGGCTGAAAGGCGATTTAACTTTTGAATCGCTACGACAAGCGGTCATTGAACCTGAAGATAGAGTGTGGATTGGACCGACTCCCCCGTACCATCGTATTCCGCCAGTAGTGATTTCTGATGTCTCGACAACAGAGACTCCGTGGCTCGGGAACAGCAAGGTCGAACTGAACCCGGGAATGGTGGCGATCATTGGTGCACGCGGTTCGGGAAAAACGGCCCTGGCGGAAATTATCGCGATGGGTGCCCACGCGCAGGGCGCAGGAGTAGGCGAGTCTTCCTTTTTGCGGCGCGCTTCGATTCCGAATGACTACCTCAGTCCTGCTAGCGTGCGATTGATATGGGGTGATGGTTCGCCGACAGACGCGTATTTAAGGCCGGAATCGGACGATGATTTCGAGCGGCCTTCCGAGGAGGCTCAATATCTGTCACAGCATTTTGTAGAGAACTTGTGCTCGGCGTCAGGTTTGGCGACAGAGTTACGGACAGAGATGGAACGTGTCGTATTCGAGAGTACCGATCACACGGAGAGGTTCGGGACAGATTCATTCGAGGAATTATTGGAGTTGAATCTTCGGCCGATCATCGACCGCCGCAGGGAGCTTCAAGAGTCGATCCAAGCGATGAGTAGTGAGGTAGCCACAGAAGACATTCGTAAGGGCCAACTCCCGACGCAAAGAACCGACCTCGCGGCCCTAAAAAAGCAGATCGAGACCGCGCGGGCGAACCTTGTGAAACTCGTTCCGAAAGGCCAGAAGGAACACGCCGAGATACTCGGCCGGCTTGAGAGTGCCCGCGCAGCGACGGAAGCGAAGGTCGAGAACTTGCGTCGGACTCGTCGGGAACTGGACGACCTGGCAGGGGAAGTGGCACATATTCGAAAATCACGCGAACCCGCACGATTTGCAGACATGCGTCGCCGATTTGCGGGAACGGGGCTGGCTGCTTCGGAATGGGCCGCTTTTGAAATGGCGTTCAAGACCGAAGTAGACGCCGTGCTGAAGGCGGCAAAGGTACGCGCCGATTTGGCAGTCAAAGTGGCCGATGAGGGCGACCCTAAAGATCCAATCGATACGAAAAAAACTCCGACGGGACAGTGGCCGCTCAAGCTGGTCACGACCGCGCGCGACCAGTTGAAGAAGACAGTTGGAATCGACGCGCAGCAACAGAAGAAATTCACGGAGCTTCAACAGACGGTCGCGAAGCAGGAAGTTGCAATGAAGCGCCTAGAGAGTCAGATCAAGACTGCCGAAGGTGCCGACAAACGACGTCAGGAACTTGTCGAATCGCGCCGCGATGCTTATGGACAAGTGTTCGAGACCCTAGTCGAAGAGCAAGAAGTCCTCGAGAGGATGTACGCGCCATTGGGGCGAAATCTCGGGGACAGTAAGGGAACACTTAGCAAACTGCGATTCGCCGTGAGGCGCGTTGTGAGCGTCGACAGATGGATTGAGGCCGCAGATCGTCTTTTGGATTTTCGGATGGACAGTGAATTTCGACTCCGCGGTTCGCTTCGCAAAAAAACAGAAGAGCACCTATTGGATGCATGGAAGACAGGGAAGGCCGAGGATGTTGCGGCAGGCATGGAAACGTTCCGAACAAAGTTCGGCAAAGATCTGCTTGCTTCGATGCCGCCCTCCTTAAAGCCGGAAGAGAAGAGCTCTTGGACTCAAGCGGTTGCCGCTTGGTTGTACAGCACGGAACACATTGCCATTCAATATGGAATTCAATACGAAGGCGTTGCGATCGAACAACTATCGCCCGGAACGCGAGGAATTGTACTTTTGCTTCTGTACCTAGCCGTCGACCTAAAAGACGCGCGACCGCTCATTGTTGACCAGCCGGAAGAGAATCTCGATCCGAATTCCGTGTTTGAAGAGCTGGTCCCGCACTTTCGTGAGGCCAGGAAGCGTCGGCAGGTCATTATCGTCACGCATAACGCGAATCTAGTGGTAAACACAGACGCCGATCAGGTAATCGTGGCGCACTCCGCACGTCAGTCGGCGGATTCACTTCCGTTCTTCACCTATGATTGCGGCTCTCTGGAAAATTCGGCCATTCGAAGAAACGTATGTCAGATCCTCGAAGGTGGGGAGCGAGCGTTCCTCGAACGTGAGCGTCGCTATCGCTTGCGGTGGGACGAGGAACAAGCGACGTAGCGCAATATACTCAAGCGTGGGCCTTGTGTAAGTGAAATGGCCAGATCGAGCGAATCCTATGTTAGTTGGTGATCATGCACATCTACGACGGAAACAATCGGTACGCTGCGGTCTGGAGCATTCTCGACTACCGAGGCTTATGTGACGGACGAATGAAACGTCATGTATGACCATTACTCTCTTAGTGGTGAGTCTCGCTGAACTTACGGTCAGCATCATTGGGCTTTTACACTCGAATAGTTCTAAAGAGTAGTTTCGGCCCTGTGGAATCCGTGATGGATTTCACAGGGCCGTTACTTGCGGCGAAACTTATCCAAGCCGCCGTCAGGACTCGGTCGGTTCACCTTCGCTTGCTTTGAGTTTCAACTGGCGCACGCTGCATTCGGCATGTTCGATGTCATCGCGCACCCTACCGAAATAGTTCGCCTGGATGAGCTTCCCCTCGGGTCCGGGATGGCAGTAGAGGTAGCGCACTTCCACAATCTGTTCCACGCGCGGGAGGGGATAACGGTCGGGCACTCCCACCGTGCCCATGAAACGCGGCCGATTGTCGTCCAAGAGATACACGGCGATTGAGCGATGGCCATCACTCGCTTTTTTGTCGGGTTTCGGGCCGACAATGAAGGATGCCGTGGCGACAAACTTGCACTTGAAGTGCTGCCCTGCACGTCCTCCCGCATACGCCGCGTTCCGGTTCTTGCAAACGAAACCTTCGGCGCGAGACTCGTGCATGGCTTTCACGAAGGCCCGCTTTGCTTTCGATGTCATGGCCGTCTCGCAAACGCGGAGCGCCTCGTCCGCGCCTCGAAACACGAGGCCGAGACGTGCGTAACGGATTTCGTATGGTTGAATCCGCAGGTCGGTTCCGTTTATGTCGAGCAAGTCCCAGAGATGGAACCGCGAATCGATGATTTCACCGTCCACTAGAAAGGATTGTGCTTGGACTGACTCCAGGCATTTCGTTAGCCCAGAGTCGATTGGAATAAGGTGGCCGAGTTTGTTGATTCCCGAATATTGGCCGTCCGCTTTTTGTACGGCCAGTCGTCTCCCATCGAACTTCTGCTGATACCACCAAGACGCATCCTGTACCAACTGCAACGCTTCCGGTTCCTCAATGGGGGTTAGCAATTCCGGGGCATGACCGGAATGCTCTTTTACGGAAGGCAATCCAACGGAAATAGGCGTATCGCCGAGGGTCGTTGCCTGCGCGATGCGATAACCTTTGCCTGCCTTTTCTCGAACGATTCGGTCATAGACGCGCTTAGCTTCCTCATAAGCGACGCTGCTCACCTTCGTATCGCTTTGTAAAGCTGAACCACGCCGCCCCCACTGCGCATTGACCGACCACTGTTCTTCAACGCTTTCCAATTGGATGTGATACACCTTGTCTGAACTTCCTTGCTGGAAATACAACTCAATTGTTTCTGTCTGCATTGTTCGCTCCTTTGTGTTTGTGGTTTTTGCTTCTTGGGCAGCGGCACTTTGCTGCACAAAAACAAACGCTCTTCCTAGCCGTCCCAGGCGCTTCGCCGTCCGCGCTGTCAAGGCCGCGCAGTTTGCGTTCGTCGGAGCGAAGCGAAGAGCCTTGACAGAAGAAGCGGGCGGCGAAGCGCAGTCTTTCGGCGGGAAGAGCAATTGAAATTCGTAAGAAGCTTTTTTACCGAATGGAAGGTGTTGAACTTAGGAAGGCACACCCTGCCATCAGCGTTGGCAGGGTGTCTTGGCCTTCTGAGACAGGAGAGTTACAACGATGAAGGATGTTGAGGGGAGGGATTTTTAGGCGGCCTGATCGTCGGTCTGAACGGTGGGCAAGTCATCAGTGAGTTGTTCGCCTCGGTCGAGCTTCCCGATTTTTGCGAGGTGAATTTCGGCAAGCCTGTGCTCTAGCTCCGGGTGCTCTTTATCGGAGATCATCCGGTATCGCAGCTCGCCTTCGGCGGAGATATGGTTTCCACGCTTGAGAGTGCCTGCGAACTTCGCCAGGTTCCCCCAGGCAACCAGTCGGTGCCATTCGGTACGTTCAACGTTTTCCTTGGATTGTTTAGCGCGCCATCGAACAGTGGTTGCTAGGTTTAGGATCACGTAGGGCGTATTGTTTCGAGCTGTGCGCTTCTCGGCGTTCTGCCCGAGGAAGCCAATTAATCGAACGGAATTGTCGTACATGGAATTCCCTCCTTAGGTGCTGTACAGCGCAGTCCATGATACTATATGTATAGCAGCATAGAAATAGTTGTTTTGGCCGCGAAGAGGCAAGTTAAGGGCTCGACCGACGGGGAGCAAGGGAGATTCCACGATGGCGCCGATGGGGGAGAGCTGGCTGAATTACGAACGACAGCGGCGGCGCCTGAACGCACGGTTGGGCCTGATGGTTTTTGCGCTTCTTCCATTGCCAGCGATCTTAATTGCCGTTGGAGTTTCTCCGCTGAGGATGCTGCTGGTAGTAGCGGCCTTGGGCGTCAGTATAGGGATTCTGTATCCGTTGTGGTGGAGAACGAAGCACAATCCACTTCGTGCTTCGGTTGTGGAGAGGCGAACGCGGCGGATTGCCTGGATTTGCCGGCCAAGCGGGTTTCTCTGCGGCATAGCAGCGATGTCGTCCTGGTCGGTCGGAACCGAGGCTGCCGAATGGGTCGCTTTGGCATACGCCGCTGCGGCCTTTTTGTTGTTGTGCTTCTCGCATTTCTCCGATAGGAAAGCAGAGCGAGAGCTGCGATCCGCGAGACCGACGATTCAAGTACGCGAGGGATTAAAAGAGTAAAGAATGCAGACGACTTGTTACTCAGTCAACGGCAGTTGGCAGCCGTGACGCAAAATCTAATTCTCATCCATATCAAGCGCATCGGAATAGTGACGAGCGTAATAGCGCGCGTTTGCTTCGCGTGCCCGCTCCGGATCTCGTTCTCGCCAACGCTTATGTTTCGCGCTCTCCCTGCATTCCTTGGAGCAATATCTCCGCTTGGGATTATCGGACTCGAAAATCGTATCGCACGCAAGGCATTTCTCAAGACCCGCGGCAAGTTCTGGCGGGTTCCAAAGCTCCTTGCCTAGTTGGGCAACCAACGAAGACAGCTGTGACAACCGGTAGCGGACGTACAACTCCGAATAGCGATCCGGAGTCACTTCAGCGTTTAGGGTTATCCCATCCTCGGTAAGCACGAAATC
>Ga0185299_10003406_pt1 | contig 21256 bp, 17 predicted proteins | sample PaiPotPPA55metaG_FD_128002 | JGI IMG/M metagenome (GOLD analysis project Ga0185299, IMG submission 128002) | Iron sulfur acid spring bacterial and archeal communities from Banff, Canada, to study Microbial Dark Matter (Phase II) - Paint Pots PPA... ... | reverse complement strand
GCCTATCGCGCCCACTGCCGGCGCCTGGCACAGAGCATCGCGCCGCTGATCGAGCAGTATTTACGCCGAGGCGATGAGGTGATTCTGATCGGCCTCGACGGCAGCCCGTCAACCGGTGTGCGCTTTACTTCCAGCAAGCCCGATTGGGGCGGGCGGCCCAACCGTCCAGAAGATGACTGGGAAATCGTGCCGCGCCGGGGCGTGTGGATCGAGGAACTCGAGGCTGAACTGGCGCGCCGCGGCCTGCCACCCCTACCGGCCACGGGCTGGGCACTGGACATGGGGCGCTTCGATGAGGCCGGCTCGCGCCGTGATCTGGAGGAGTTCCTGGAGGCTCGCGTGACGACGATTCGGCGGCGCCGTGAACGGCGATGCGCGCGGCTGGCGTATGGCGCTGGTGCCCGACGCACTGATCAATCCGCGTACCCTAGCCCGCACCGCGCTGCCCAACGCGCTGGGCGTACTTGAGGCCTGCGGCTACGGTGTGCTGCAGCTACCCCCGCCGGGCGAGCATGGCCTGCTGCTCGCCGTGATCGCCGATCAGGTCGCGGAATATGCGCACCACGGCTATGCGGTCGTGGCCATCGGGATGCGCGGGGAGCCGGGCGACGGACTCCACTGGCGCCGCCTTGCTCCCCTGCTGCGACACCGGGGCGTAGCGCTGCCGCCCCGCTTTTCTCTCCGGCCGGACGTTGACGCCGCGGCCGAGGAGCAGCGGTTCGCCGTCTTCCTGTCCGGCTACGATCTCCCGGTAGAGGAGCAACGCCGCTGGCGCGTGTAGGGCCTCTGCGCCGATGCGAGAGGCCGCTACTACACGTGTGCGTTGGCTACGCGTCCACCCAACGGTTGTCGTAGCGCCAGCCTAAGATCGTATGGCGACCCGCCGTGGACACGCGCGCGTCGCGCGACAGGTGTCCAGGGAACAAACACCTCGCCGGTGCCTACTGCCCTATCAGTTGAATCTATGGTAACAAGTGATTCTGCCGATCGACGGTAGGCGGGCAGCATGGAAACGGGGATGAGCGGCTGAAATTCGCTCCAGATAGAGCACCGCGACGATTCTTCAGGGGGAATGTGCTTACTCGTAAGGTTCTAACAAATAGAACGGGGAGACACCATGCAGCCACACTCAAAGCTGTCTTACGCGATCGCCGCCATTCTGGGCGGCGGCGCGTTTGGATCTGCGGTTGCGGCCAGTTCGACGGAGGCGAATTCGGCCAGCGATCAGATTCAAGAAATCACCGTGACGGCACAACGCCGCACCGAAAACGTCCAGAACGTGCCGATCGCGATCCAGGCGCTCACCGGCGACACCCTGGCACAATTGAACGTGACAACGTTCGATGATCTCATCAAATATCTTCCCAATGTGACGGCCCCGACCGTCGGCCCGGGTCAGGCCCAAATCTTCATGCGGGGTTTGAGTGCCGGAAGCAACGGTACTCAATCCGGGGGTTCGATCAACGGGTTTCCAAACGTCGCCATCTATCTGGATGACCAGTCGGGCCAACTGCCGGGCCGCAACCTCGATATCTACGCGGCGGACTTAGAGCGCGTCGAGGTCCTTGAAGGGCCCCAGGGAACCTTGTTTGGTGCCGGTGCTCAGGCCGGCGTCATTCGCTACATCACGAACAAGCCGAAGATCAACGTGACCGAGGGCAGCGTGACCGCCGCTTACAGCACGACCGCGGGTGGCGACCCCAATGCCGATGTGACCGCGGTCATCAATCTGCCGCTGATTGCGGATACTCTCGCGGTCCGCGGCGTCATTTACAACGACCGGCGGGGCGGCTACATCAACAACGTGCCGGCCACTTTTACGCGCAAGCCGAGCGATCTTGGCATCAAATATGCCAACTATCCGACGGGCTGCGGACCCAATACCAAGCCCATCCCCAGCGCCACGCCGTGTCAGGTCCCGCCGGACAGCCAGGTCATCGACAACAACGGCATTGCGGCAAACGCGATCAACCCGGTCACCTATCAAGGCATTCGCGTCTCGGCTCTTTGGGATATCAATTCCGATTGGAATGCTCTGGTTACTCAGAGTTACCAGGACATGGACGCCCAAGGCGTGTTTTACCAGATGCCCAATGCCTCCGACGGTCAGCCGCTACCCCAGCAGTCGGTCACGCTGTTCAACAATTCCTTCAACAAGGATAAGTTCGAAAATACAGCCTTGACCATCAATGGGAGGATCGGCGACCTCAGAGCGGTGTATACGGGAGCGTATCTGGTTCGCAACGTCAGTCAGATCCAGGACTACACGAATTATGCGCGTGGTGTCTATGCGGACTATTACCAGTGCCATGGCGCGGAGCCTGCAAACGGATTGGCGTCGAAATGTTATTCGCCGAGCACCACGTGGAACGAGACCGAGCGCAACACCCATCAAAGTCATGAGATTCGACTCAGCACCCCCGACGATTGGCGCTTTCGCGGCATCCTCGGCGCCTTTTGGGAAGAACTCAACATTGACGACCAGCTGAACTGGCTCTACAAGACCTTGCCTGCATGCACGGCGACCGTTACCACAGGATGTTTGACGAATATCGCGACCATACCGGGCACGAGCGTCAACAATCCGGGTACACGCAATGACAATGTGGCGTTCTTCAACGATATCCAGCGCGGATACCGGCAGACGGCGTTTTTCACGTCGCTGGATTTCGACCTCGTCCCGAAAGTGCTGACGGTGACGGCGGGAACGCGCTATTACCGCTTCGTCAACACGGAGAAGGGCACGGTTGCCGGCAGCTTCAGCTGTTACGAGGCGGGTCCCGGACCGTGCTTTACATCCGCCTCGACAACCAATATCGACGCTGAGAACCTGCATACGACCCAGAAGGGCTTCAAGAGCCGCGCCAATCTGACGTGGCACTTCATGCCGGATGCCCTGGTTTACTATACCTGGTCCCAGGGTTTCCGCGCCGGCGCCTTCAATCGGAATTTCGGTTGCTACATCCCGGACGCCAAGGGTACCCCGCTGTACTGCTCGCCGTTAGCGTTCACCTCCGACAATCTGACCAACAACGAACTCGGCTGGAAAACGGAATTCTTCGATCACCGCCTGCAGTGGAACGGGGCCGTGTATCAAGAAGACTGGAACAACGTGCAGGTCAACTTTTTTGACCCGGGCGTGCTCGGTAACGTCGGCTTCGGCACGAATGGACCGAACTACCGAATTCGCGGTGTGGAGACTTCCTTCGTTGCCCTGATCACCCAGGGTCTGACCGCACAGGGAGGGATTGCCTGGAACAGCAGCAAACAGACCAACTCGCCCTACTTGATCGCCAACAATCCCGCGCTGTTGGCGGACCCGGCGACCAAAGCCGAATTCGGACAACCCATCCTCAGCGTTCAGAATCCGTACGGTCCTCCCGGCAGCCCCAGCGCCAATTCGCCGCCGATGCAGTTCAACTTGCGTTTGCGGTACGAGTGGACGGTGAACTCTTACCATGCCTTCGCGCAAGCCGGCGCCACGCATACCGCGCATTCTTTCACCCAGTCCGGCAGCAATCCCCCGCTCTCCGCCGGTGGGAACGTGAGCACGACGAACATTCGGTATGAAAATCCCGCGTTCTCTCAGTACGACGCATCGATGGGCATCGCGAAGGATGCCTGGACGACGGAGCTGTACGCCCAAAACCTGACGGATGTGATCAAGAGCGTATTCACCTCGAGCACGCAGTTCGTTACGGCGGAGGCCATCACGCGGCCGCGGGTACTTGGCGTGCGGTTTGGATACAAATTCTGATTGCGCCACGAAGATCCTGGTAACCGATGTGGAGGTAGCTTGAGCGTCAACGCTATTGCCATACCGCGATCTGCGGCGCCCTCGGCCGCCGAGCGGTGGTATGTGCTGATCGTGATGTGCATGGTCTATTCGATCAACATTGCCGCCCGGTATGTTGTGACCACCGTGTTCGAGCCGATCCGCCTCGAATTGCACCTCACGGATGCCGGCGCGGCGTTTCTGACGGGCGTGCCGCTCGCCTTGTTCTATGTGATCTTCGGAATTCCCATCGCCTGGCTCGCCGACCGCTCGAATCGGCGGAACATCGTGGCGGCGTCGCTGATTATCTGGTCGGGATTCACGGTGTTTTGCGGTCTGTCGCAAACTTACTGGCAGCTGCTGTTGGGACGCATTGGCGTGGGCGTGGGCGAAGCAGGGGCTACTCCGCCCTCCACGTCAATCGTGTCGGATTGTTTTCCTGCCGAACGGCGGCCAATGGCGCTGTCAGTGCTCGCTCTGGGCGCGCCGATCGGCGCATGGATGGGCGCCGACCTAGCCGGTGCCGTCGCTCAGGCCTTCGGGTGGCGCGCGGCTTTTTTCGCCCTCGGCGTGCCCGGTTTGCTACTGGGTGTACTCGTCTTCTTGACTATAGGCGAACCCAGACGGGGACGGCTCGACGCCATCGGGGGCGAAGGCAAGCCTTCGTTATTGGAGTCCCTGCGGTTTCTGTGGCGCCAAAAGGCCGCGTTCCATGTGATCATGGCCAGCGGCGTGTGTAGTCTTTGGGGTTGGGGTCTGGCCTGGTGGACGCCGACCTTTCTTATGCGCACTTACAGTCTCAACGTCGCCCAAGCGGGTGCGGTTACGGGTCATGTTCACCTGGTCGGTGGGATACTGGCGACGGCCGGCACGGCCTGGCTAATGGCACGCCCCTCCATGGTGAACCCGCGTCGCGTTCTTTGGACGGTTGCGACGATCATCGGATTCGCGACGATTCCGTCGTTTTGGGCGTACTGGACGCAAACGTTGTGGGTAGCGAAGTTGATGTTCTGGATTTATATTCCCGCCATCTATTTCTTTATCGGACCTTGCATGGCATTGGTGCTGAACCTGGCGCCGAGCAACATGCGCTCCATATTCACCGCGTGGTCGGTCCTCGTCGGAAACGTGTTTAATCTGATCGTCGCACCGCAGGTTGTCGGGATCATGAGCGACTGGTTCGCCCGCGGCCATGGAGCCGACGCCGCATCACTGCGCCTCGCGTTGTTGGTGCTCGCACCGACGGGATTTTGGGCGACTTGGCATTTTTGGTTGGCCGCAAAGACGGTCATTGAGGATCAAAGGCGCGCGATTGGCTACACGACGGCGTGAAATCCGCTCGAATGCACCGCGCGTCTGCGGACAGCTTCGTCTACGGCCGCGTGATCACGCTCGAGAACCGAGGGGATTTCAGGTGAAAAACAATCTACTCAGCGTTGTGTTGGCCGCCGCCATCGCATTCGTCGCCCGTGCCGACAGTATTCGGATCCTGAACAGTGACGCGCACTTTCCCGAAGGCCCTGTCTGGCATCACGGCAAGCTGTACTACGTGGAGTATGACCGCAATACCGTGACCACCTGGGACGGCAAGAAGAACGCGATATTCTGGTCGCAGAAGGGCTGCGGACCCTCCGCGGTCATTGTCACCGCACCTGGCGAGTTCCTCACGACCTGCTATGACAATGGCACGATCGGCCGGATTTCGGCCGACGGTAAAACGCTTCCGCCCTACACGCACGATAAGGACGGCAATCCGTTCGTCGGTCCGAACGACTTCGCGCGCGATGCTCACGGCGGCATGTATTTCACGGCGTCGGGGAATCCCGGTTCCGCGATTAACGGCAAGGTTTTTTACATCGCGGCCGACGGCACGATCTCGCAGAAGGCAAGCGACGTGGAAAGCGCTAACGGCGTGGCGGTCTCGAAGGACGGCAAAATTCTATACGTGGTGGAAACCGACGGGCATCGTCTGCTGCAGTTCAACATCGGGCCGGGTGACGCGCTGTCCGATCGACGTCTGTTTGTGAATCTCGACGATCTCACACACAACGTCGTGCATATCTACCCGGATGGCGTCAAGATCGATTCGAAGGGCCAGATCTATATCGGCCAGAATCCGCGCGACGTGCACGCTCCGCTCGCCGGCACGCTCTTCGTGCTCAACGCCGATGGGCAGTTGCTGCGCAAGTTGACGCTCCCGTCGCCGGGTGTGCCGAACCTCGCATTCAGTCCCGACGAGAAGACGGTTTACGTGACGGCGCTGGATCAGCTCGACAAGTCGCCTTACCAAGGCAAGATCTACTCGATTCCAAACAACTGACGGGCGACTTTCAGGAGGGCTTTCGCCGATGTCCAGATTACTCGCCGGAAAGACCGCCGTCGTCACGGGCGCAAGCTCTGGAATTGGTCGCGCGATCGCCGCCAGTTTTGCAGCCGAAGGCGCCACCGTCGTCATCGCAGATCTCACATCCGAGCCGATCGAAGGTGGCGAGCCGACCGTGGATCTCATCACCCGAGCCGGCGGCGAAGCGTCGTTCGAGACCGTTGATGTTGGACTCTGGGAGGACATCGACTCGCTGATTGCGAAGACCGTCTCGCGTCACGGTCGACTCGACATCATGGTAAATAATGCCGCGACCTATACCGGGACACCGCTGCTTGAAACAAGTGCGGTGCAATGGGAGCGGGTCATGACGGTCAACCTGACGGGCATGTTCAACGGCTGCAAGCGGGCCATCCAGCAGATGATCACGCAGGAGCCTCGGCAGGAGGTGCGAGGGCGCGTGATCAACTTGGGATCCCAACACGGCATCGTGTGCGCGCCTCGGGACACGCCCTACGGGGTAAGCAAGGCAGGAGCGATCTACCTGACGAAGCAGATTGCGGTGGACTATGCGAAGGAACTCATCGTTTGCAATTGCATATCGCCGGGCAAGATCGTGACGGGCAAGCCCGGGCTGGCGATGGATCCGGCTCTTCTCGAGTACGCGCGTCGGCGCACGCCGTGGCCGCGATTCGGCCGCCCCGAAGATATCGCCAACGCCGCGGTCTTTCTCGCCAGCGATCGGGCGACATTCATCACGGGATCGAATCTCGTGGTGGACGGTGGGTGGCTGGCGGGATGAGGCGCCGTGGCGGCGGCGCGCTGTTAAGTTACCATACCTGACCAACATGCTGATCGAACCACTTCAACCCGATCTTAAACTGGCGGCAGCGCTCTTCGATAGTCTCAGCACCGCCACCCGGCGCGGACGCGGCATCGTGCGCGACAGCTACGGGGCGGGCGAGCAGGCGGCGCACGACATCATGCGTGCCGCGGCCGAGAGCATGGGTCTTGACGTCTCGATCGATGCCATCGGCAACCTGATGATGACTCTCCCCGGGCGCGATCGGCTCGCGCCGCGCATCATCATCGGCTCGCATCTCGACAGCGTGCCGCAAGGCGGCAACTACGATGGTGCCGCCGGCGTGGTCGCGGGACTTTGCGCCGTGTCTTCACTCAAGCGCGCCGGGACGGCAGCTGCTTGCGATATCACCGTCATGGGCATTCGCGCCGAAGAGTCGGCCTGGTTCGACATTGCCTATATCGGCAGCGGCGGCGCATTCGGCTTGCTCGATCCCGCCTGCCTCTCGATACCGCGCTCTGACAATGGCCGCAGCCTTGAAGCCACCCTGATCGAACGCGGCTTCGATCCCGAGGCGATCCGGAAGCGGCGATCGCTTCTCGATCCATCGCGGATCCGCGCCTACCTGGAGCTGCACATCGAGCAGGGTCCGACGCTCGTGGCGCAGCGGCTGCCCGCCGCGGCGGTGACCGGCATCAGAGGATGCAAACGCTTTCGCAATGCCCGCTGCGTCGGCCAGTATGGCCATTCCGGCGCCGTCAATCGGCCGCATCGCCACGACGCGGTTGCCGCCACCGTGGCGCTGCTGCACCATCTGGAGACGATTTGGGTGCAGCAGGAAGAGGCCGGCGCGGATCTCGTGATCACGTCGGGTGAGTTCTATACCGACCCTGTCATGCATGGGCCCAGCAAGATCGCCGGCGAAACGCATTTTGTCATCGACGTGCGCAGCGTGTCCGAAGACACGATGAATGCCGTCGCCGCCGAAGCCCGGCAGGCGGCGGCGCGGATAGGCGAGGCGTATCGAGTCACCTTCGACCTCGGCGCGACCAGCGACTCGCCCCCGGCCGTGATGGACAGCCGGCTGCGCGCCGCCCTCCGGAACCAGCTGGAACGCCCGTTCGAAATGGCGAGCGGCGCCGGCCACGACGCGGCCGTATTTGCAAAAATGGGCATTCCCACGGGTATGATCTTCGTGCGCAACGAACAGGGCAGTCACAATCCGGATGAGGCAATGACCTTGGACGACTTCGGCATCGCCACGCGCGCCTTGCTTGGGCTGCTGCTGAACTTTCCTCTGTCATGACATTGCTGGTCACCGGCGCGACGGGTTTCGTCATGAGTGTTCTCGGGCGGTATTGGCTCGACGCCTTCCCGGGCGAACGCCTGGTGGTGCTGGATGCCGCGGCGCCGGATGCGGCGGCGGTGCGCTACTTTGCTCCCGTGGCGGATCGGCTCGACGTCGTGGTGGCGGACGTGACCCGGCCCGATTCATGGCGGCCGGCGCTCGGCGGCGCCGACATTACTCACATCGTTCACGGCGCCACGATAACGCCGCTGTCGCGCGGCACCGTGCTCGAGGCGCGGCGCGAACCGGAAGCGGAAAATCCCGGCCGCATCATCGACGTCAACGTCATGGGCACGGTGGCCGTGCTCGATTGGGCACGCACGCTGCCCAAGCTGCAGAGATTCATCTACGTCAGTTCGGGCGCAGTGTACAAGCATCACGGTCCGGATCGTCCCGGTGAGCCCCTGCCGGAGGACGGCTATGTCATGCCGCGGCGGCTGTACGGCGTCTCCAAGCTCGCCTCCGAGCTCATCACGGAACGCTACGGAGACCTCTTCGGCCTGTCGACCGCGTCAGTGCGTCCCTCGTCGGTGTACGGAACCATGGACCGAGTCACTCCGAGCCGAAATTTCCGGCATGTTCCGAATCGCATCGCGCACATGGCCGTGGAGGGTGTGAAGCGCGTGCGCGTCAATACTCTCGCCGCGGTGGGCGACTATATTCATGTCGAGGACGTGGCGCGCGCAGTGGTCTCGCTGCTGCGTGCGCCGGCGCTGCGCTACGCGGCCTACAATATCGCGGCCGGGACGACGGCGACGGTGGGCGACCTCGTGGGCTGGGCGGCCGAAAAGGCACCGGGTTTCCAGGCCGAGATCACCGCAGCCGCCGATGCCGATATCGTGCAGGATGCTGCTTTGAGCGACGGCATGTGGGGCGCCTACGATATTTCGCGCATCAGTGCCGAAACCGGCTGGAAGCCTCGCCCCGTGCGCGAGGCGCTGCATGCCTACATGGACTGGATCGCCGCGCATGAAACCCTCTGACCACTATCCCCGCGATCTGATCGGCTACGGCGCCCGGCCGCCGCATCCACGCTGGCCGAACGAGGCACGCGTCGCCGTGTCCATCGTGCTCAATTATGAAGAGGGGGGCGAGTACTGCGTGCTGCACGGCGATGCGCACTCGGAGTCCGTGTTGACCGACGTGGGCGCCGATCCTCTGCCGAACGCACGCAACCTCAACGTCGAATCGAATTTCGAATACGGCAGCCGCGTCGGATTCTGGGAGATCATGCGAATCCTGCGTGAACGCCGGGTTGATGCAACCATCTACGCCGTCGGAATGGCGTTGGAGCGCAATCCCGACGCCGCGGCGGAAATCATGCAGAGCGGCTTCGAAGTCGCCTGCCACGGGCAGCGCTGGATCGACTACCAGTCCGTTGCCGAAGGAGTGGAACGCGCCGACATGCTGCGCAATATCGAGGTCATCACCCGCCTCATAGGCCGCAGACCGCCAGGCTGGTACACCGGGCGGCCGGGTCCCAACACGCGTCGGCTCGTGGTGGAGACCGGCGGCTTTTTGTACGACAGCGACGCCTACAACGACGACCTGCCCTACTGGGTCCGGGTCGGTGGCCGGCCGCATCTGGTGGTTCCTCATACCTTCGACTGCAACGACAGTCGCCTGCAGCGCGGCGGCGACTTCGCCACCGGCGAGGATTTCTTCACCTATTGCCGCGATGCCTTCGATTGGCTGTATCGGTTGGGCAACGAGGGCCGGCCCCGCATGATGACCGTCAGCTTGCACGGGCGCATCATCGGGCGTCCCGGCCGGATCGGCGCATTGGTGCGCTTGCTCGATCACATGCAGCGCCACGAGGGTGTCTGGCTGTGCAATCGAGAGGCGATCGCACGGCATTGGACCTTGCACCATCCGTCATGCATCCCATAGCAGGCTGGGCAAGAAACCGCGTTCACTACGCGTGGATCGCGATCGCGGTGACGTTCGTGGTCATGCTGGTCACGGCGGGAACCCGCGCGACGCCCAGCGTCATGATGGTGCCGCTGGAGCGCAGCTTTGGCTGGTCGCGCACCACCATCTCCCTCGCGCTGGCCATCAATCTTGCGCTGTTCGGATTGATGGGACCGTTTGCGGCTGCAGCCATGCAGCGCTTCGGGATGCGCCGCACCGTGATCAGCGCATTGGCGATCCTGGCGGCCGGTGTTGCACTGTCCAGCAGAATGAACGCGGCTTGGCAGATGGTGCTGATCTGGGGCGTGCTCGTCGGAGCTGCGACCGGAGCGACTTCCATGACCCTCGGCGCCGCGGTCGTGAATCGTTGGTTCACGCAACACCGCGGCTTGGCGATGGGCATTCTCACGGCGAGTTCGGCGACCGGACAACTGCTGTTTCTACCCTTGATGGCGTGGGTGGTCGAGCATCAAAGCTGGCGGTCCATCGTGCTGCTGGTCGCGTTCTCCGCGGCAATCGTGCTGCCGATCGTGGCGCTGTTGCTGCCGGAACAACCCGCCTCCATCGGACTGCATCGCTTCGGCGAATCCGCCGATGCGCCGGCCGACCCCGCGCACGCTCTTGCAAATCCCATCGCCATCGCCTTTGCCGCGCTGGCCAAGGCCGTGAAGCTCGGAGATTTCTGGCTGTTGTTTTTCACTTTTTTCATTTGCGGCGCCAGCACCAACGGCTACATCGGCACGCACTTCATCGCGATGTGCGGCGACTATGGGCTGCCTGCGGTTCGCGGCGCGGGCATGCTCGCCGCCATGGGCGTGTGCGATTTGTTCGGCACCACGTTGTCAGGCTGGTTGTCCGACCGCTTCGACAACCGCGTGCTGCTGTTCTGGTACTACGGCCTGCGCGGGTTGGCGCTGATTTTCCTGCCGTTCGCCTTCGGCTACCAATATCTCGGTCTGCCGATATTCGGGTTGTTTTACGGACTCGATTGGGTCGCAACCGTGCCGCCCACGGTGCGCATCACCACCGATGTCTTTGGCAGTAGAGACGCACCCGTGGTTTTCGGCTGGGTGGTCGCCGGCCATCAACTGGGCGCCGCATTCGCCGCACTGGGCGCAGGCATGCTGCGCAGCACGCTGGGAACCTACACCGCCGCTACGATGATCTCCGGCGGTCTCTGCGTGATAGGCGCGCTGCTGATCCTACGGGTCAATCGGCCGCGCTATGCGCCTGCCATGGCTGCCGGCTAGGAGCCTGTCTGACTAATGATCGCCGTCGCGAGGGCGAACCACAGCGAGCAGATTTTTGTGATCGTTTCGCGCGCATAGTGGGCACTATGTAAGCGAAAGGATCACAAAAAGATGCCGCTGTGGGGCGGCCGCAGCAGGCGCATCATTAGTCAGACAGGCTCCTAACAGCGCCCTCGTACTATCCGATCAACGACCTCAGCCGCTGGGTACGGGTACCCGCCGAGGTTTCGGCCGCCCGACGCAGCAGCTTGTGCGCGTCCGCTGCCGGCAGCGCCCGGCTGAACAGGAATCCCTGCGCTTCCTGGCATTCGTGCTCCTGCAGGAACAAGAGCTGCGGAAAGCTCTCGACGCCCTCCGCGGTCACGTTGATCCGCAATGATCGCGACATCGCAATGATCGCGGCGGCAATCGCCCGATCATCGCTGCAGTCGATGAGGCTGGTCATGAATGATCGGTCGATTTTCAACCGATCGACGGCAAAATGCCGCAGCCGGCCGAAGCTCGAGTAGCCCGTTCCGAAGTCATCGATCGCCAGCATCACGCCCAGTTCCTTCAGTTGCGCCAGTGCCTGTTCGGCCCACGCCTCGTCCTTCATGACCACCGATTCGGTGATTTCGAGTTCGAGCATCGACGCTTCGATTCCGGTTTCCTTGATGATGGCGGCCACCACTTGCGGAAAATCCTTGAGCACGAATTGCTGCCCCGAGACGTTGACCGCCATGCGCGCCACGGGCAACCCTTCGTCCACCCAGCTCTTGGCCTGCAGGCAGGCATTGCGCAGCACCCACTCGCCTATCCCTAAGATCAATCCCGTTTCCTCGGCCACCGGAATGAATTCCACCGGCGGCACGACGCCCAGCTCATCGTTGGTCCAGCGAAGCAGGGCCTCCATGCCGGAAACCCCGCCCGTGCGCACGTCGAATTGCGGCTGATAGTGCAGGGTGAACTCGCCCCGCTCCAAGGCGCCGCGCAATTTGGCTTCCAGGGTGAAACGGTGCAGCGCCGCGTCGTTCATCGAGGCGTCGAAGAACGCAGACATGCCGGGACCCTTGCGCTTGGCGAAGTACATGGCAAGGTCCGCGTTGCGCAGCAATGTATCCGCTTCCACGCCGTCCCCCGGGAACATGGCGACGCCGACGCTCGGTGTGACGACCAAGGTATGCTGCGCGAGGCGCATCGGTTCTTGCAGTTCGGAAATGAGTCGGGCCGCGACCGCGGACGCATCGTCCGCCGAGCGAATGTTCGGCAGAATCACGATGAATTCGTCGCCGCCCAGCCGGGCGATATGACTCGACCGGGCGATCGGCAATTCATCCACCGTATCGTCGGCGCGCAACGAGCTGCGCAGCCGCGCCGCGACCAGGCATAGCAGCTCGTCGCCGACCGCATGGCCGAGGGTGTCGTTCACCCTCTTGAAATTGTCGAGATCCAGGTACAGCACCGCCAACATCCGCTGCTGCTGCTTCGCCGCCGCCAGCGCACTGTTCAAGCGATTGCGCAGCTGTTCTCTGTTCGGCAGCCCGGTCAGGGCATCGAAATACGCCAATTTCACGATGCGGTGTTCCGAGCGCCATTTGCTGGCCAAGGAAATCGTCATCTGCCGGATTTCATGCGGGTGAAAGGGCTTCTGTAAATACGAGAGCTTCTCCTCCGGCGGCACCATCGCGCCGATATCGCGCGGGTCGACGTCCGAATAAGCGGTGCACACCACGATTTCGATGGCCGGATCGAGTTCCCGTATCCGCGCCGCGGCCCAAACGCCGTCGGGACCCGGCGGCATCCGCATGTCCAAGTATGCCACGGCAAAAGGATCGTCCGCCGCCAGCGCTTCCCGCACCGCCGCGACGGCGGCCTCCGCGCCCTCGCAGAAGACCGGCGTGAACGCCGTATCGCTGGGCGAGAGATTTTTCGCCAATTGCTCCGGCGGCTTGCTGAAGAGCCGCTCGCGCAGGTTGTGAAACACGGCGGTTTCGCTGCTCATGTCGGCTTCGAACAATATCTGCCGGTAAGCGTCGCGCACCTCCGCTTCATCGTCGGCGATGAGCACACGAATCGGCGGTCGTTTTTTGTCGGACACGGGCAACCTCACGTGATCTAAGTATTCGAGCGTCTCTCTCGAACCGGCAACGGCAACATCAAATGCATGGACGCACCCATCCCTGGGCCTTCGCTCGCCGCCCAAATTCGGCCGCCCAACGCGCCGATCGCATTGGCGCACCAATGCAGACCGATGCCGTAGTTGGTGTCGCGGGATTTGGTGGAGAACCCCTTGTCGAAAACACGCTGTAGATTGTCGGCCGCGATGCCTATGCCGTCGTCCTTGCAGTGCAAGTGCAGCTGTTCGCTGTCGGCATCGCCGACGATCTCGGCGGCAAATTGCAGCATGCCCTTGTCCCGCCCCGCATCCCGCACGGCGTCGGCGGCATTGATGATCAGATTCTGCAGGATCAGCCGCAGCACGGTGCGCGCCACCTGTACGGCTCCCACTTTTCGCAATGATTCGTCGGTATCCACCACCAGCCGCTGGCGGCAGGCGTCAGGCACGATTTCCAGGGTCTGCGCGACCAGATCGGGAAGACGCACCGTCTCGACCACGTGCGTGTTGCGCGTCGAGCGCATGAGCTCGGTCAACGCCGTTTGGATGATGGTGGACTGCCGCTGTGCCACCGCGACGTCGTCCTGCGCGTCCTTGACGCATGCCGCGAGTTCCCGGCACGCCAGACGCAGAAATTCTTCGAGATCCTCGCGCCGCGCGGATGGCGCCCCTGCGGACGCCGCCTTTTCCTTGGCGAGCTCCGACAGCGCAAGTTCGACGTCGCCGGCTCCCGCATTGCGCAGGCGTTCGCCTAGCTTCGCGAGTCTGACGCCGAGCGGCGTCATGGCGTTCCCGAGATTGTGCAGCACTCCCTTGGCGAGCTCGGCAAATCCGGCCTGGAACGACTGATCGACGAGTTGCCGCCGCGAGTCCGCCACGCGCTCCACCATTCGGTCGAACTCCCGTGCAAGCAGGGCAATCTCATCCCGTCCCGGGAGGCTCAGGCGGGCCGACAAGTCCGTGCCCTCTCCGACCGCCACGGCATGCCGCGTCACGCGGGCCAGGGGCTTGAGAACGATGCGATTGAGCGCAACCACCAGGAGCACCAAGACGGTGACGGCCGCGCCGATCAAGTACAGCGAAGCATAGGTCACGGCGCCTCGGCCGCGCGCGGAAATCCTTCGCGGAACCTCGATACGGAAAGTCATGAGCGGCTTCCCATAGACGTCGGTGAAGGACTTGAAGATCTGCGTCGCCGCGTCGGTTTCGGCGATCTCCTCGCCGCCGGCGATCGGGCGATCGGACAGCATCGCCAGGCTAGCCTGTGCCTGCGCGCCGATCATCTGCACTTGGGCGGGTGTCAGCAGCCGGCCCATGATCACCAACCCTAAGTGTTGTCCGCTGCCGCTGCCGTTCAACACCGGTGACGCGACCATCATCAGGACTCCGCTGTTGGTCCGCAGCAGTCCCCTGGCCGGCTTGCCGTCGGCCAGGTTCTTGCGCCAGGGAAAGTCCTCCGGCAAAGCCTTGCGCGCCGCGAGATCGAGATCCAGCACCTCGCCCGTATCCAGAGAACGGGCGCTGGACAGCACGTAGCCGCCGTTCAAATCGACGATGAGCAGCACGTTCGCTTTGAGTTGCTTCATCGACCCCGGAGTGACGTTGGCGGTCACGAAGTCCACGGTCGGCGATTGAACGAATTGATACACGTCGGCCCAGTTGCCCCAGTCCGCGGCCGTCACTTCCATGCCCTCGAGGGTCATGTCGAGCGCATAGCCGATGCGCCTCATCGACGTCTCCGCATCGTCGCGCTCGAGCTCGGCAAAACTCGGCAGCAACACCTGCTTTTGAACCGCGATTTCGAGCACGATCAGTACCGCGAACAGCAGCGCCAGCAGCGATATCAATTTGGCACGGATATTCATCCGGCCCTTCGTACCAGAAATCCCGATCTGCGGCCGTGCCTCTGTCTTATTTCAGGTTATATGGCGCACCGGCAACGCCCGGAATGAGACATGGATCACGGTCGAGGGGGATGCGGCGCGCTGCGTTAACAGTCCGTGCGCATTCAGGCTCAGGCAGCCTGATTGCGCCCGGACTTCTTGGCGAGTTGCAACTGGCTCTGGGACTTCTGCAACAGGCTTGCGGGACTATCGGCGGGATCCGGTACGACGGCGCACACGCCCACGCTCACGCTGACATAGCGCAGAACGGCCGAACGAGGATGATGGATTCTAAGGTCCCTTACTCTTTCGGCCATGAGTTGACCGATGCGCAGTGCCTGCTCGTTGGTGAGACCGGGCGCGAACGCAATCAAGCTGCCGCCGTCGATGCGCGCCGTGACGTCGCTCGAACGGCGCAAGCATCCCGACACGACGTGCGCCACGCGGCGGATGGTGGAATCGCCGGCCGCGCGGCCAAAGGTGGTGTTGTAGAGATCCAAGGCGTCGATGTCGATCGCGAACACCGCAATACTGCGCTTTTCCCGCTGCGCGACCGCCCAATCGCGTTTCAGCAGCTCCTCGAGATAAGCCAAGGTGAACAGGCCCGTCAAGCGGTCGTCGCGGATCGCCACTCCGGTCGGTTGATGCGCGCCGCTCAGCGAATCCCGGGTGAGCTTAGGATCGATGCGCAGACGCTCGCCCGCGTCTCGATGATGACCCACGAAGTGAGTGACGCGTCCGCTCTCATCGAGCAGCGGCGATACCGTCATCTCGTTCCAAAATACGCTCCCGTCCTTGCGATAGTTGCGCAGCAGCACACGGCAGGATTCGCCCTTCGCAAGCGCCTCGCGCAATCGATGGCGGCCGTCCTGCTCGCGATCGTCACCCTGCAAGAGGCGCAGATTGCGGCCGACCAGTTCCGCCGCAGAGTAACCCGTCAAGGCTTCGAATCCGGGGTTGACGTAAATCACCGGGCGCTCCGGGTCCAGCGCATCCACGAGCGCGATCCCCTCGGGCGAAGTCTCGACCAAGCGCCGGTAGATACTTGCGTCAACGGTCGTCATGACTGACCCTCTGTCAACACCAGCGGCGGGATGACCGACAGGCCCGCGATCCTGGCCGCGGTTTCCTGCCAATGCCGGTCCGCGCGCAGATCCGCCGGTGGCTCACCGCGGGCGCGCATCCGCACCAGCCGCGCCTGGGATGCCGCCGAGCCGACGTTCGCCCCGAAACGGCCTAGCACCAATTCTACGGAATGTCGATCGTTGCAAATGGGCAAGACGTCGCAACCTGCGGCTAAGCCCAAGTCGACGCGCGCCAAACAATCGCCAAATGCGGCGGCTCCCGCCATGGTCAGGTCGTCCGCGAACACGCAGCCGTGAAACCCCATCTCGCCGCGCAAGACCCCGGTAATCCAGCGCTTGGAGAGGCTGGCGGGCAACGCATCCATCGCCGGAAACACCACATGGGCCGCCATGATTCCAGGGAGATTGTTGTCGATCAGCGGGCGGTAGGGCCGGATGTCCGCTTCCAAATCGACGAATTCGCGGCGATCGATCGGCAATGCGATATGCGAATCGGCGACGACCGCACCATGGCCGGGAAAGTGCTTGGCTATCGCCGCCATTCCGGCCTCGCGCATGCCCGTCATGGTGGCTACGGCCAACGCAGCCACGGTATCCGGATCGCTGTGAAAGGCTCGATCGCCGATGATCTCGCTCACACCGTAGTCGAGGTCGATGCAAGGAGCGAAGCTGAAATCCACCCCTACCGCGCGCAATTCGCTGGCCATGAGCCATCCGACCGACTGCGCCAGCGCCAGCGCGTCGCGCCGGTCCTCATCGAATCGTCTACCGAGCAGGCGCGCGGCCGGAAGGCGCGTAAATCCCTCGCGAAAACGCTGCACGCGGCCCCCCTCATGGTCCACCGCGATCAAGAGATGCGGCGTGCGCAGGGCGCGGATCGCCGCCGTGAGCGCCGCGGCCTGCCGAGGATTGCTGTAATTCCGGGTGAACAGGAGGACGCTGCCGACCATGGGATGTGAAAGCACCCGGACATCCTCGGCGCTCAATTCCGTGCCCGCGATATCGACCATGAGCGGTCCCAAATTCATTCGGGACCCTCGAACACCGCGATCGATTCGACGTGCGTGGTCTGCGGAAACATGTCCATCACCCCTGCGCAGGTCAGCTTGAACCCTTGGGTGTACACCAAGATCTCCGCATCCCGCGCCAAACTCCCCGGATGGCAGGAAATATACACGACTCGGCGCGGACGCCAATGCGCCATTCGCGGCAGCAGAGCGGAAGCGCCCGCTCGCGGCGGATCAAGCAGCACCAAATCATAGCGCTCGTTCGCCCACGATCCGAACTGCGTCGGCTCGAATAGATTCTCCCTGAAGAATGCCGCGTTGCCAACGCCGTTGCGGGCCGCGTTGCCCCCTGCCTTGGCGACCAGCGCCGCATCGCCTTCCACGCCCACCGCGCGCCGCGCCCGATGCGCCAGGGGCAGGGTGAAATTGCCCAGGCCGCAAAACAGGTCGAGCACGGTGTCGCTCGCCGTGGGGAGCAGCAGTTCCAGGGCCGCGGTCACCATCGACGCATTGATCTCGCGGTTGATCTGAATGAAATCGACCGGCCCGAATTCGATGACGACACGGCCGCCGTCCACCGCATAGGTCAGGGGTGGATAGTCCCGGCTCAAGGGCTGCACGCTGTCGAGGCCGCCGGTTTGCAGAAAGATCTGCAGGCCCTGCTTGACGCCGAAGGCGGCGATTTTCTCGACATCTTGAGGGCCGGGCGCCTCCAGCACGCGGAATACCAGTGCGGTCGCCGCGTCGCCGGCCGACACCTCCACCTGCGGTATTTTTTCTCTGATCGCCAACGTCTCAACCAGTGCGGCAAGGTCGGTGGGCAAGGTAGCCAGGGGCTCCACAATGACCTCGCAACGCCGCAGATCCGCGAGGTAGGGTTTTGCGCGTTCGCGGAACCCGGCCAGCACCCGCCCTTTCTTGTGCACATACTTGACGCCGAGCCGCGCCCGGCGGCGATAGCCCCACGCGGGACCGCGCAGCGGCGGCAGCACGCGCTCCGGGCGCACCCTGCCGATCCGTTCCAAATTGTCGAGCAGCTGCCGCTCTTTCGCGGCCAATTGAGCCGGCGCCGACAGATGCTGCAGCGAACAGCCGCCGCAAATACCGAAGTGCTGGCAGGCCGGCACGACACGATCCGGCGAGGCTGAGAGAACTTCGGTCAAGCCGGCCTCGTCCAATTGCCGGCGCCGTTTGATCACCCGGAAACGAACGCGTTCCCCCGGCAATGCGCCGTCGATGAACACGGCCTTGCCGTCGACGCGAGCTACTCCGCGGCCGTCGTGGGCCAGATCCACGATGTCGGCTTCCTGCACCTCACTTGGGCTCAAGTCTCGGGCCACGCCGCCGCGAATTCCTTGAGGTGTTCCGCGGTCGATTCGCTCAGAGCTTTGCGCACGCGTGCAACCTCATGGGCGTGCTCGTTCGCGTTCAGATGCCCGCGCAGGAGCTCGAACCGCAAATAGATCAAGAAAGTATTCAGCACGTCGGTCTCGCAGTAGGCGCGAATGCGCGCAAGTCCGCCCTTCAGGTACGCCGGCCAAACGTCGGCGCCGTGCATTCCCACCTTGCCGGGAAAGCCGAGCAGCGTCGCAATGTCGTTCAGGCTCGCCCGGCCGCGCCCCTGGAAGCCGGATAAGATGTCCATCAGATCCATGTGCCGCCAGTGAAACCGGCTCAAGTAATTGCTGAATCTGAAGCTATGATCGGAATCGCCCGTCTCCCAGTAGCGCGCGGCGGTTACGCTGTGCAGGAGACTGCGATAGTGCAGCACGGGCAGATCGAACCCGGCGCCGTTCCACGAAACCAGGTCCGGCGTGAACTTGTCCAGGCCGTCGAAGAACCGCTCGATCAATACCTTCTCGGACGATGTCTCGTCCCCGACGCTCCACACCTTCAGAGAATCCCTCGAACGCATCACCACGGAGATCGCGACGACGCGGTGCTGCTCGTGCGATAGAAATTCGCTGCCGGTTTCCTGGCGGCGCTTGGTGAACATGATCTGCGCCACCTGCTCGTCGGACAGGTCGTGCAGGCCGTAGAGACGCCTGCCCAGATCGGTGTCGGGCACCGTTTCAATATCGAACACCAAGGTGTTCATGCGGGCGCGCGCCGCATGAGAACGGCGACCGCGACCACCAAGCCCGCCTCGTCGGTCAATGTCACATGGCCTTCGCCGATGCCGAGGCCGTCGCGGACCTTCGCGCCGCGCGCGGAATAGACCACCTCCGGCTTGCCCCAGGAATTCTGCACGACTCCCACATCGCGTATCCAGACTCCGTGCGCAAAACCGGTGCCCATGCCCTTGACGATGGCCTCCTTGGCCGCGAAGCGCATGGCGATGAACCGTACCGGGCGCGCCGTACGCTCGAACTGCGCCCGCTCTTCAGGCATCAGGAGATGCGACAGAAAGCGTTCGCCGTGTTTTTTGTAGACGCTTTCGATGCGATCCACCTTGAGCACATCGATTCCTATCCCGTAGATCATCGCGCCCCGTAGATCATCGCGCCGCGCGCATCAACTCTTTCATGTCGCGCACGGCCTTGGCCAGGCCGTCGACTATGGCGCGCGACACGATCGCGTGCCCGATGTTGAGCTCCACGATTTCCGGAATGGCGGCGATCGGCTCGACGTTGTGGTAGTTGAGGCCATGGCCCGCATTCACAATCAGTCCGAGGCGCGCGGCAAATTTCGCGGCGGCGCATAGCCGCTCAAATTCGCGCGCGCGGGCGGCGCCCGTGGATTCGGCATAGGCGCCCGTATGGAGTTCGATCACCGGAGCGCCGCCGCGCTGCGCCGCTTCGATTTGCTCCAGATCCGGATCGATGAACAAGGAGACTCGCACCCCCGATGCCCCCAGCGCTTTCACGGCGTCGCCGATCCGTGCGCTGTGCTCCACGACATTCAAGCCGCCCTCCGTGGTGATTTCCTGGCGGGATTCGGGCACCAAGCAGCAATCCTGGGGCAGGACCTTCTGTGCGATGCGGATCATCTCGTCCGTCACCGCCATCTCCAGGTTCATTCGCGTCTGCAGGGCCTCGCGCAACGACGTGACATCCCGCTCCTGGATGTGCCTGCGGTCTTCGCGCAGATGCAGGGTGATGCTGTCGGCGCCCGCCTCCTCGGCGATGAGCGCCGCATGCAAGGGGTCGGGATAGCGGCCGCGGCGCGCCTGCCGCAGGGTCGCCACGTGATCGATGTTCACGCCGAGAGCTATCACGAGGGCTCACCAAGGCCCGTGGCCTCTCGCTGGCGCAGAGCCAGCGCCACCTCGCGCGACTTCAAGGGGCGCCCGTCGAGACAGGCGTCGATGGCCGCGCGCAACACCCGCTTGGCGTCGCGGAGCGAGCGGGCGTCGCCGAAGCTCTCCGCTTGCAGATCCGTCAGGGATTGACCGTAAACCGCGCCGGGCGCCTCGGCCACGCAGAGTTGCGGCCCGCTTTCGACCGCGAATCGGTAGTACCGGCCGGGCTCCACCGGCACGCCCTCGCCGGTCCTCGCGAGTTCCAAGCCATACCCCAAACATTTTAGCAAGTGCTTCTCGAACCGGCGCAGCGCGGGTTCCTCGATCTCCCCGTCGCACAGCGCCTGCACGCACGAGGCGTAAGAGAGAAAAATCTCGGGATGCGGATCGCAGCGCTCCGTCAGCTTCAACAGCAGCTCGTTCAAATAGAATCCGCTCATGAGCCGATTCGGCGCGAGATTGGTGACCAGACCGTCGATCTCCGCCGTCACCAGCTGACAGGCTTCTCCCTTGCCGGACCAGGACACGAGCATGCG
>Ga0185299_10003405_pt1 | contig 21258 bp, 19 predicted proteins | sample PaiPotPPA55metaG_FD_128002 | JGI IMG/M metagenome (GOLD analysis project Ga0185299, IMG submission 128002) | Iron sulfur acid spring bacterial and archeal communities from Banff, Canada, to study Microbial Dark Matter (Phase II) - Paint Pots PPA... ... | reverse complement strand
GGGCGGCATCTGACGGCGTAGGCGGCTTGGTGAATTCGGAGTCGGGGATTTCCGGATTCAGCTCGATGGTGTCGATGACCAGCTTCTGGGTGAGGTCGGTGGCGGAACTCCCGGAATCGATTTGAAATGCAAACTTCAAGCCGGTCACGTCGCGATAGTCATGGAAATACGATTCCACAGGGAATTCTTTGCCTTCAGCCCGGCGCTTGCCTTCCCACTTGAGGAGCAGGAAGGTGCTTGCATCGAAAAGGTAGAAGCGCACGTCACCATTCTTGGTGGTCAGCCTCACGCGCCAAACGTCCTTATCTTCGACCTTGTCCTTGCCGACTAGCTCAAGTTTATTGCCTTTTTTCGCATGGTCTACCAGCGGTCCGTCGAAGTCGGCCTCCTCGGAGATATTCTTCAGGTCTTCCTCGGTCATCGGTTCGGGGTTCGGTTTTCCTGAAAAGGGACTGTTGGCCCACCCTTGGGTTCCGTCGAATACGCGCACCATCGTCTGATTTTGCACGGTTAGCGTCATGTGCATTTTCAGCGGGCGCTTCAGTTCAACCATGAAGGGACCAGACGCTTCCGAGCCGAACGAGATCGTGCCCACAATGCGTTCGGATTTGATGGCACGGATTTTCGTAAGTCCTCCGCGCGCCACATACACTTTGGCGATGATCTGCGTGATGGTTTGGGCTGGGACGGAAGAAGTAATGAAGAAAAGAAGTAATGACGTAACGATGAGGCGGGCAAGCTCCATCCAGCGAAGCCTAATCCTGCGGCGAGGAAAGTTTAATCCGAGGGACTTTGTGCTCATCTATGGACCTTTCTCTCCGCCTGCCGGTCGCCGCAAGTCCATTTCATCGTAGAGGGAGACGCGACCAAGGTCAATTTTGCTGCGTCAAAAATGAGGCCGTTCAGTTCACTGGATACCGAGATGGCAAACATTGACTTTGCGCCCGTACTCGTTACAAATGGTCTCTCCATCACAGCCGTCCATGGATCGCTTTCTTCATGAACATCCTTGACCTTCTTGTCGGAAAACCGCTGGCTACCACAGACGAACGCGCCGAACAGGTCGGTCCCGGGCGCGGGGTTCCCATTTTCGGCTTGGACGCGCTGAGTTCCGCGGCCTACGGTCCGGAAGCCGCACTCAGCCTGCTCATCCCTCTGGGACTTCTCGGTCTAAATTACATTCTCCCTATCAGCACCGCGATCATCACCTTGCTGATCATCGTCTATTTCTCGTATCGACAAACCATAGCCGCCTATCCGATGGGAGGCGGGTCGTATACCGTCGCGCGCTTCAACCTCGGCGCCTCCGCAGGACTTCTCGCGGCCGCGGCACTGTTGACCGATTACATTCTTACCGCCGCCGTGGGCATCTCGGCCGGGGTCGGAGCCCTAGTTTCCGCCGTACCGCGTTTGCAGCCTCACACCGTAAGTTTGTGCCTGGGCATCCTCGTCGTCGTCACGCTTCTGAACCTGCGGGGACTTCGCGAAGCCGGCTTTGCGTTCATGCTGCCGACGTATCTTTTTGTAGGGACGTTGGCGATCACCATTGGGGGCGGCTTGCTTCACGTCATTCTCAGCGGCGGCCACCCGCAGCCGCTCACTCCGCTTCCCGTTCCCCATCCCACGACCGAGATGGTGACTTACTGGCTGCTTCTGAAAGTGTTCGCCAGCGGCTGTACCGCGCTGACTGGCGTGGAAGCTGTGAGCAACGGCGTGAAAGCCTTCCGCGAGCCCGCCGTGAAAAACGCGCAGATCACCCTCACGGTGATCATCTTCATCCTGGCGGTACTTCTCGCGGGAATTTCGTATCTCGTGAAAGCCTACGGCATAACGGCCACCGATCCCGGACAGCCGGGCTACCAAAGCATTCTTTCCATGTTGAGCGCGGCGGTCTTTGGCAAGGGCGTCTTCTATTACGTGACGATGGGCTCGATCCTGGTGGTCCTTTCACTCTCTGCAAACACGGCATTCGCCGATTTTCCGCGGCTCTGCCGCGCCATCGCGCAAAACAATTATCTGCCTCACGTTTTCGGCTTCCGCGGGCGCCGCCTGGTTTACACCTACGGAATTCTGGTTCTCGCGATACTTACGGCCCTGCTGCTCATCCTGTTTCAGGGCGTCACCGACAAGCTGATTCCGCTTTACGCGGTGGGCGCGTTCCTGGCCTTCACACTCTCGCAGTTCGGCATGGTCGTCCATTGGAAGAAAAAACGCGGCCCGCACTGGTTGAAGAGCGCACTGGTCAACGGGCTGGGCGGCACGGTGACGGGAATTACGGTCGTGGTAGTGCTGGTCGCCAAGTTCGTGGAAGGCGCCTGGATCACCATGCTGTTCATTCCGTTATTGATTTTCTGCTTTGTGTCGGTGCGTCGCCACTATCACGCCGTGGTGCTGAGCACGCACTGTACACAGGAAGTCGTGCCTGGCGGGGGTGTGGCTGCGCCTCTCGTCGTCGTTCCCGTGGACCGCTGGAGCCGCATCACCAAGCAAGGGCTGGAGGTGGCGTCCCGGTTCAGTTCGGAGGTTATCGCCATCCACGTCGATCCTGAGAAGCACACGAAATTGCTCAACGAGACGTGGGAACGTTACGTGGTCGCCGGGTTTCGCGCATCCGGCAAAACGCCGCCCAAGCTGGTCAGCCTGCCTTCGCCGTATCGCTTTGTGATCGTCCCGCTGGTGCAACACATACTGAAGCTATCGAAACAGAATCCGGATCGCCGCATCTTTGTGGTGATTCCCGAGCTGGTGGAGTGCCGCTGGTACGAATATTTTCTCCACAACCAGCGCGGCCGCTTGCTGGAATGGATGCTGCAGGTGCGCGGAAATGAGCGCATTCTTACGCTTAGCGCGCCGTATTATCTCGGTGAGCATCTGGGAGACGCGGAAAAAGACGCCTTGACGTCGCACCGGCATCGCATGGACTTGCGAAACAAGCAATGACCTCGCACGTGGCGAAATCGCCCGCTCGGTGGTTTGTTAGAATTTAGCGTGATGCTGAGGCCATTGCTATTGCGCGTGATCTTGCCTGCGGTCCTCGGATCGCTGTTAGGCTTTCTCGCCTTGGCGCTCGCCGTGCAAGATGAACCGACGCTCCCGACTCCGCTGCTGGCGATTTTTTCTCCGGGCCTGAAAATCGCGGAAATGGTCACGCCCGTAAAACACGAGTCGCTCGGCTCCACGTTCGGAGGCTTCCTCCGCGTGGCCATCGGCGTGAACGCCAGCCTTTACTTCGCTATCTTCGCGGTCGCCGGCTATCTGGTTGACCGCCGCCTCTCCCGCTCAACCTAGGCCGAATTGCCGCATTTAGCGCTTTCGCGCCACAGCCAGAATATGTGCGCTCTGCCCTATTAACGTTGGCTCGCGCTCCATCGCTCGAATGACGGTAAGTAACTTGGCGCGCGATTTAGGGTCGTTCCATTCTTTGTCGAAGTTGGGCAGCAGCCAACCGGGGCCCTCGAGACCGTACAGCTCCGTCGCCGCAAATCCGGCCTCCTCGATCTCGCTTCTCAGCTCATCGGGATGATGAAAAAACGCGGTGGTGAAGTATTGCGGGTTGTTGGTCGGATTGCGGTGCTGTCCGTTCTTCAAGTCCTGTTGCAGGATGCGGAAGAATTTCGGATCCCGGGCGAAGCCGCGAAACAATCCGTCGAACGCGGACGCAAATCGCGAAATGATCGCCGCAAAAAGCACGCCGCCGGGCTTCAGCGTGCGATAAGCCTCCGACAAACCGGCGACGCGATCGGCTCGCTTCAGCAGGTGGTACAACGGACCCAATAGCAAGACGGCGGCTGCCGATCCGTTCGCGAACTTCAAATCTCGCGCATCGCCAACGCTGGCATCCGCCAACGGCTTGCCGCTTCCGTTGTTGAAAGCCGCTCGCGCCTGCTCTACGTGCAACGGAACCGGATCGACCAGATGCACCGAGTGGCCAAGTTTTGCCAGCCACAGCGCGTAGCGGCCCGGTCCCCCACCGATGTCAAGGATGACCACAGGCTTTTTCGGAAGATGCCGCGAGATAATTTCCTTTGTGCGGAAAAATTCCAAGCGTGCGTATTTTTCCAGGCGATCGCGTTCTATCGCATCCTCGCCGTAGTGCTCCAGCATCTGGCCGGACATCCTTGGATTCTTGCGAAGTTTGGTGCTCATGGGATCAAAAACTTTAGCCGATCCCTCAAGCATATTCAATTCGGGACGTTTGCAGTAGGATGCACCCGGCATTCGCTCAATCGCAAAACACGGGAGGAAAAGGATGGTCAGCAGAAGAGAATTTTTAGCGGCAACGGGCGCCGCCGTGACGGTGTCGACTGTCACCAACGCCGCGTTTCCAGCTAATGGTGTTGCGGCCGAAAAATCGGCGCGCCTGTTTCTCGCTGAAGACGACCTAAAACCTGCCACATTCGATCGCTTGCCTCTCGAATGGCACAAGCAGCGCGCCAAGAAGCTACAAGACAAGCTCGCGGAAGACGGCAGCGACGGGATTCTGCTCACCGATCGTTGGAATATTATTTATTTCACGGGTCTCTGGCACACGACCACGGAACGCCTCGTCCAGGTTTTCCTCCCCAAGACCGGCGATCCCGTCTGGTTCAACGCCGCTTTAGATCGCGACCTGGTGAAAACCTGGTGGTACTCCGACGGCGAGATGTATTTCGACTGGCCGCACGCTGAAGGCGCTTTTCCCAACGATGGGAAGGTCCAGATGGGTCCGCAGGTGGATCTATTCGAGTGGGTCCTGAAGGGCGTGAAGAAGCGAGGCTACGGCGACAAGAAACTCGTCGCTGACACGGAACTCCGCCCTTCCTCGCAGCGCAAAGTCGTCAGCATCCTTGGCCGCGAGATGGGTTCCGCCGAAGATGTGTGCATGAAAATGCGCATTCTCAAGACGCCGGAAGAATTGGCGCTGACTCGCCGCGCCTACAACTACTTCAATCAGATGCACGCCTTCGCGCGCGACCTGCTCTTGCAGCACGGCACCGACCTGACCGATTACGATATCGGCGCCGCCGCCACTAAATACGGTACCGACCTGGTCATGGCCGACATCAAGCGCGACGGCGCCCCGCACACGGCCGTAGGAATCGAAATCGAAGTGGACTGCCGCGTAGGCAAATCCACCGCTTATCCCCACCCCAATCAATTTCTCCACAACAAAATCACGCGCGGCCAAGCGATCCAGATCGAGGGCGGCGTGAATATCGCGGGGTGCGGCGGCGAACTCTACCGCGCGATGTTCATTCATCCGATCAGCGACCAGATGAAAAAACTCTGGACCGTCAGCCGCGATTCCTGCCTGCTCCAGAAAGAAGAGTCGGTAGCCGGCGTCACCGGCTCGACCGTGGCCTACAAAATTCACAAGCACCAGGTACAGCAGGGCGTAGCCCCTTATATCTATCACCGGCCAGGGCACGGCCAGGGCTGGGAAGGCCATCAACCGCCGTACCTGGCGCTGGGCGACTACACCATGCTGGAGCCCGGCATGTCGTTCTCTGTCGAGCCGGGCCTCTACGATCCGGAGCACGGCATCGGCGCAAATTTCTCCGACGCGTTCATCGTTGAGCCTCAAGGCCCATCGCGCCAAATGTCGCGCCTGCCCTGGAGCGAAGACTGGTGTTTCGTCAAACTTTGACACCTGCGGGCGACTGAGGGTTCGTCGCCGGGTCGATTGAGTGAAATCCCGTATTTCGCCGCCGCCGTCCTGGAGTGAAACTAAGGTCGCTGAAACGTTAAACGGTCGAGCACGCGGCACTGGCCGCCGCGCGACCGAACCTGAACCTCGGAGGTGACCGTGATCAAAAAAGTCAGTGGAGGTTACAAAGTTCTTTCCGAGAAAGGCAAAAATCTCGGCGGCCCCTACAAATCGAAAGCGGCCGCCGAGAAACGTCTGAAGCAGGTCGAGTTTTTCAAACACAAGGGTTGAGGCAAGTACGCTTCACTCTCGTAAGAACGAAACCAAAAAAAGGGACGCGCGATAGCGTGCGTCCCTTTCTATTTGACCGGCGCATCCAGCGAGTAGCACCAGGCCAGGTTGTACGATTTGTTTCGAGTGCAATTGTTCGACGACAGGGTGTGAAACGCGATCGCCATTATTTAACGAGGTCCTCTGGGGGCGCTTCGTTGGGGCGGCGGGCGGTGACGAAGACTGCGACGCCAGCGATGACGGAGATGGCCCGACGATTCCTGGAACATAACTCGTTTTGGTTTCGACCGCCTTTGTCGGCGCCTCACGGGGAGCGCCGGGTGGCGTGCTGGGTACATTGATCACGGCTTGAATCGCGATCAGGATGAATCCGAGCGATTCCCTGAATTCTGCCGAATTGCATGCAAACTCCCGCAAGCTGTGCTCGCAATAAGTCACCAGCCGCTTCCGGGCGCGGCCTTCTTGCCCATTTTGGACATTCAGAAAAGATGCTCTGAGTCAGCCGGTGGTTCGCAGATGATGCGGCAGAAGTCTTTGTCTTCGCAGCTCGGGCAGTTTGCGGCACGGCAGCTCGCCTCTTATCGCAGCCGCCCTACAAAAGATTCTTGCGGCGGTAGAGCGCCAAGCCAGCGGATGTTAGTTTTGTGAGTTCGCGGAACAGCACCGGGTCCGGCCCAGTGAAATTGAAACACGACAGCCCCTGCATGCGCTTCTTGAGTTCCGGAGATACCTTGTTGCGCAGCATCTCGTCCCAATACAACGGCATGAGATGAAAACTTACGTAGGCCTTGCCGGAGATTACCGCGCCAAAGAATAGCGGCTTGCCTTTGTACGTCGGCGCTTTCGTCTCCAGATAGAAGCGGGTCCGCGTGTCCGCATTGACGTGCAGATGTTTCACGTGCGGCGCGAAAATTCTCTTCAACGCAAAGAACGCCGCCGCAAAACTTTCCCTGCGATTCGCCGCTTCCGGCGCTGCTGCGCGCGAGATATCATTTTGTGTCAAGACGATTCTCCTTCGTGCAAGGACCACCGACTGCCGCACACCTTCGGGCACGATAAGGTGCACAAAACTCTTGCGTGCGAGTATACGGGTTGCGGCGGGCCTTGCGAAGCCGCGACACCACGGCGCGCGCTTTTTGATTACGCGGCAAAATTTGCCTACCGCCCTTTGATTCCGCACCGCAATTGGTTATCGGAGGCCCCCGCGGTTCTCAGAGCAGTAAACTGCCCCCGACCACACAAAATATACGAAAATATGCCTAAAAGCGTAGCGAGAATGTGGCAGAAATAATAGAGCGCGCTTTAGCGCTTCGCTCTTTCTCGGGGGGTCAATCCACGGGCCCGCCGCGCATTACGCGCAAAGCTACTCGGCCAATGATGGTAAGGAGCAGCCCTACCGCGCCCTCAGCCCAGTCCAAGCCGTCCCCCGAGCAGGCTGGCCAGTTTCCCCGCATTGGGATCCGCGCAGGATCGAATAGGAAATCGCGCTCGACCTCAAGCCGCTCGACTCTTGGCGAGCCAAGTAGCCGGGTAGACAATCTGCTCAAGTGACGCAATATTGGCAGCCCAACGATTCCCAGTGACATGACCGATTTCGCGACAAAGCGTCCCAAAAGCGGTCGATCCGAGTTCGCCGTGCGTACAGTTAGGCAATTGCTATGTCACGCCTTATCTTACACATAGGACAAATAACAAGGTGGCGACCGGCCTGCCACTTAGCTCCCGACTATGAGCGCAGCACAGGTCACACTTTATTCACAATCGAGCCGCGATGGCGGTTCCCCCCGCGGGCTACTGCTCCGGGCACGCAATGGGGACCGTGAAGCGTTCGCGGAGATGGTCTCCCCGTTTGTGCCGACCATGACCCAGCGGGCGCGGCGGATGACGGGCAACTCCGCAGACGCGGAAGACGTGAGCCAGGAAGCCCTGCTGAAAGCATGGTCCCGCCTGGAACAGTTTTCCGGCAATCAGGACGAAAAGGCCGACGACTTTCGCGCGTGGCTGGCGCGTATCGCGGGGAACGCGTCGATCGATGTGTTGCGCCAGCGCCGAGACGGCAAATTTTCGTCTTTGGAAGAGCCGCGGGGTTCCGCCGAAGAAACGTTAGGGAGCGGGATCGCCACCCGCGACGACAACCCAGAGGAGCGCTGCGCGCGCCGCGAAACGGGACGCATGCTGGCGGAAGCCATCCGGCAATTGCCCGCGGATTTGCGGCAAGCTTGCTTACTGCGCGACGTCATGCATTATTCATCGCAGGAAGTCGCCGACCGGCTGCAGATTTCTGTGGTGGCCGTGCGCCTGCGGTTGTTCCGCGCACGCCGGCGCCTTCGAGAAAAATTGGAAGTTGCCCTGCGCCCTCAAAAGCCAACCGTTCACCGGAGTGCTGCTCCCCGGCAGAGGCACCTCGCCGCGATGAACGCAGGATCCAGGTTTGTTCCGCTCCGCACCATGACGAGCTACGCATCCGGCGATTAAGCTTCGTGTTTCCAATAGTTGCCTCAAAGTGACTTAGTCCTAGTCCTGCCCTGCAACGAGGCTTCAGCTATCAACTGCGTTATCAATAAGTTACGGCGACACCGCGGAACCTCCAGGCCCACCTAATAGAGTGAGGCTAAAAAGCCATGATGAAACAATATGCAATAGTGGGGAGTTTGGTTTTAGGGGCATTGCTGTCGGCGGCGCCCGCTTGGGCCAGCCAGGCGGCACGGCCCGGGTCTTTGAATTATGTAGAAGGGCAAGTAACCATCGGAAGTCAGGCGGTGGACGCGAAGTCGATCGGCTCCGTGGAACTCGCGCCGGGACAATCACTGGTGACCGCCGCAGGCAAAGCGGAGTTGCTGCTCACACCAGGGGCGCTCTTTCGCCTCGGCGACAATAGCTCGGCGACGATGATTTCGCCAAACCTGACCGACACGGAAGTTCAGTTGGTCCACGGCGACGCGATCGTGGAGGTAACCGACATGCGTCGCGAAAACAACCTGCGCGTGATCGAAGACGGCAAGTCGACGCAACTGGTGAAGAACGGACTGTACGGGTTCGACGCAGACCACGACACAGTCCGCGTATTCGATGGTCAAGCGGTAGTTCTAGATGGCAACAAGGAAGTCGAGATCAAGGGGGGACACGAGGTAAACCTCAACGATGAGCCGCTCAAGACCCAGAAGTTCGACAAGAAGGATCTGGAGACGACTGATCTGTACCGTTGGACAAGTTTGCGGTCCTCATACCTAGCCGAAGCCAACGCTGACGCTGCCCGGACTTACGTTGTAGGGGGGCCAGGATGGTTCGGCGACGGATGGTATTGGGATCCGTGGTTCAGCGCCTACACTTTTATCCCGGGAGACGGAATCTTCTATAGCCCGTTTGGCTGGGGCTTCTATTCACCCGGATTTGTGTACGGCGCGCCGTACTTCTTCGGCGGCCGCTACTACCATCACTTTGGTGGGGACTACCATGCCTGGGGTCCGGGGTATCACTACGGGATGCCATACAACTATGGGCATGGAGTGCACTACGGAGCACGCCTGAATGCGGGCGGAACTTACGGTTACCGCGGAGGAGCGGCGTCACGCGGGTTCAGTGGTGGCGGTTTCCACGGCGGTGAAGTCCATGGTGGTGGTGGGTTCCACGGCGGCGGTGGCGGCTCTCATCGTTAAGTGAGTCACCAGGGAGTGCCGGTAATTGAGAAAGGCGGGACACGAGTTGTCCCGCCTTTTTTGTTTCGGTGAATGCGCGGGCCGTCCTTTAATTCGTCGTTCGCGACTCGTCCTTTCCTGCTGCGCGTGGCCCAAAAAGGCCACCAGTGAGACTCCGCCCACTACGTTGCCGAGCAACGTAGGAAAGAAGAAATGAGTCAGAAACGCGCTCCAGGATTCCGCTCCAGTCACAACTTGAAAGAACATTTTATTGGAGCCAGCAACGATGTGGTTGAAGCCACCTAACCCGATCAAATATGTGACCATGACGATGATGCTCATGCGCGCGGACTCCGCGCCGGGCAACAACCAGACCATCAGCGCAAGAAGCCGTCCAGCAAACACCGCCCGCATCAGCACAACCCAGAAGCTAGCGGGCGGTTCCTTACTCACGTCCGCGATGGCCTGCTGCACGTGCGGATTGAAAATAGCCACGCGAGCATTACACAGCGCGAAAATATAGGTACCGACCATGTTGCTCGTGAGGACGATGGACCAGAGGCGGAGCATGCTGACCGCCGTCGCCAGATTGATTGCGCAGCAGGAGCGGCAGCACGACGGTCACCGTATTTTCGGTAAAGAGCTGCTGTCGTCCCAGGATCACGATCAAAAAAGCCGACGCTGTAGCCCAGTTTGGAGATGAGCGGACGCCACGGCTGGCCGGGAAGGTACGCGACGAACAAAGCTTCCGCCACCAGCGAGAAACCCATGGAGAGTCCGGCAGCGAGCCCCGACCACGCTAGCGCGGATGCGGAACGTTTGAGCTCTTCTTCACCTTCCCGCCGAATCGTTTCGTGAACGACATTCGCACCAATCGCCAGGCGTTCTTCCACCTGCTTCTGCTCGATGCGCTTGGTGATGGTCGGAGGGGTTTGAGTTCTTCCGGCTCTTTGCGTTTCGTGGTCGAGATCATTTTCAGGCTTACGGGTCGATCATGACGGCGCGGCGCGCCGCGCCAGCGGACAAAACCGAAGCGATCATCCCTGGCTCCGTGGACCTCGTCTATCCCCAATACGCTGTAAAGGCAGGATTAGCTGTACGGTATGGCCGCACAGCGCATAATGCCCTTTGCTCATGCGCTGCCGGCGTGTGGCCCCCCCTCAGTTCGAAGCAGCGTAAACAGCCATTTCGTTAACAAGAGTTTCGCGTTGACACCCGCAGAACGAGGTGTTAAAAACCGCGTCACATGCCCTCTGGTGGTAAGTCTCTTACCACGCTGCGGCGTGCATCACGCGAGTGAGGTAGCAAGCCTGCCTGGCAGGGCAGGCTGCAAGCCGCTGAGGGTTTTGGTCAGTAACACCCCACCACCCCGGGAGGCAAGAGCTTCGGTTCTTGCCTCCTTTTTGATTGCTTCTCGCGACTCAACACACGAACTCTCGGCCCAACGATCAGCCCAACGATGAGATTGAGCTCGCGGCTATTGCGTGTCCGCGCAGGCCGTCGGCTAAAATGTGAGCTAATCTTCTTTGAGTGGAGGTTCTCGATTGTTGTCCGTGGAATCCGGCAAACCCGCGCTGTTAGCGCTCAAACAGGTCACGGTCATGCGCGGCGAGCGCGCCGCGCTGGAAAACCTTACTTTGCGCATTGAATCGGGCGAACACGTATGTATCCTGGGGCCTAACGGGTGCGGAAAATCGACCCTGATCAAAACCATCACCCGCGAGTGCTACCCGCTGGCCCACGAGGGCTCGTCGATCTCGATCCTTGGCCGCGAGCGCTGGAACATCTTTGAATTAAGGTCGCTCCTCGGCATTGTTTCGCCGGACTTGCTGGCTTCCTGCACCACCGACGCTACCGGCCGTGACGTGGTGCTGTCAGGATTTTTCAGCAGCACGCGCATTTTTCCCCACCATTCGCCAAACCCCGAATTGCTTGCGCGCAGCGATGCGGCTCTGCAGCGGCTGGGCATCGCACACCTCGCCGATCGCTCGGTTGCGCACATGTCGTCCGGCGAAGCCAAGCGCACCCTGATCGCCCGCGCGCTAGTACACGATCCGCAAGCGCTGCTGTTCGACGAGCCGAGCAACGCGCTGGATATCGGCGCGCAAGTGCAGCTACGCGAGACGATGCGCGAGCTGGCGCAGTCAGGCCTGGGTATTTTGCTGGTGACGCATCATGTGGCGGAAATTATTCCGGAGATCGAGAGAGTGGTTCTATTGCGCGAAGGCCAGATCGTAGCGGACGGTCCGAAAGATGAAATCCTGACGGCGGCGCGTCTCAGCGATCTTTTCGGCGTGCGCGTGCAAATCGGGCGTCAAGACGGTTATTTTCATCTGTATTGATCGCGCCTCCATGCAGGTACTGCAAGCCGAGGACGCCTGACGGGTCCGTCAGGGTGTCCCGCGGCTGTCCTGCGCTGGCTAAGCTTGCTTGGCGGCGGCTTCTTTTGCGAGGAGTCTGGCGGCCTGCGGATCCCCATGACTGGCTTCCTGGGCGGTCTGCGCCGGCGTTTCGCTGGCTTCTTGCGCTGCCGTCTGGGCCGCGGCGGTGCTAATGGTGACGGTGTCCTTCGGCCCGCTGGCCTTGGATGCTGATTGTGTCGTGGCGGCCTTAGGGTCTGCGGCCACAGGCTTTGCCGCTACGGGAGCTGCCTCGGGAGCGGCTTGGGTCGGGGTGATTGCAATGGCCATTTTGGAGGTCCTTAGTGCCTCACATACTCTATCGGCCAAGAGCGAGATACCTTAAACACTCCTGTCATTTCGACCGCAGGACTCCGTTTCTAGCCGGCCCGGCGCGTAACAATCTTTCCCTAACTTCGGAATTCAAGTTTGGCTTTTCAGGGGCAAAGGACAGAAGGGGATGGAACAGCTGTCTAAGTCTGCTTGTCTGTGTCAGCCGAACGAAGTCGTGAGGCCCCGCGGGCATCGGGATGCTTCGGCGTCCAATCTTCCGGCGGGAATGCCACACGCCAAAAAGTCGGATGCGGCGAGGTAAACTCCAGGCCGATTTCTGCTTTGCCCGAACGTACCGGACCAAGAAAAGCCACGTGGCATTCATGTTCTTCCAGCGTCTTCTTGTGCTGCAATTGGACTTTGCAGCCGCTGGTGAGCCGCGACTCCATCATCACTAATGCACCGTGCGCGTTGATGGCGAGGGTTTGCGTCTCTTCCTCCACGACTTTTCCCTGCGCGTCGATGCCGCGAACGCGCACCGCTACCTGCATTAACACCCGCTGACTGCGGCGTCGCGATCCAGTGCTTGACGGCGGATTCATTACTTCAGCCATGCCGACCTCATTGACTCAAGTATATCAGCGGGGGTCGAATGTCGAGACCGCGCCCTCCACGGCGTATCCAAAAAAGATACTGGCACAAAAAAACTTACGGCTTTGTTCAGCTACGCTGATCGATCGGCAAATAATGGCGAGTGTCATGGCCCAGGTAAATTTGCCGCGGCCGGGCGATTTTTTGCTCCGGGTCCAGCAGCATCTCTTCCCACTGCGCGATCCAGCCCGACGTACGCGGAATGGCGAACAGCACCGGGAACATGGTCGAGGGAAAGCCCATCGACTGGTAAATCAGCCCGGTATAGAAATCCACGTTCGGATACAGCTTGCGCTTCACAAAGTAATCATCTTCCAGCGCGATGCGCTCGCATTCGAGCGCGATTTCCAGCAGCGGATTCTTGCCCATCAGGTCGAAAACTTCGTAAGCGACTTTCTTGATGATGCGCGCGCGCGGATCGTAGTTCTTGTACACCCGATGACCGAAGCCCATGAGCTTCGTTTCGCCCGCCTTGACGCGCTTGATGAACTCCGGAACTTTTTGCACCGAGCCGATTTCCATCAGCATGCGCACGACTTCTTCGTTGGCGCCGCCATGTAGCGGGCCATACAGCGCGGCGATGGCTGCAGCCGTGGCCGAGTAGGGGTCAACGTGCGAGCTGCCGACGCCGCGGATCGTGTTGGTGGAACAATTTTGCTCGTGATCGGCGTGCAGAATAAACAAAACATCCAGAGCGCGCTCGAGAGTGGCATTCACCCGGTAGCGCGTCTCCGTCGTGCGGAAAAGCATGTTCAGGAAATTGCCCGGGTAGCTCAGCTCATTGTCCGGGTAGACAAACGGCATCCCCAGCGAATGGCGATACGAGAACGCTGCAATGGTGGGCATCTTCCCGATAAGGCGAAACGTCTGCTTCTTCCGCGATTCGACGTTAAAGATATCTTTCGCGTCGTGATAGTAAGTCGAAAGCGCCGCGATCGTGGAGATCATCATGCCCATCGGATGGGCATCGTAGTGAAATCCGTCCAGAAACTTCTTGATGCTTTCGTGGATGAAAGTGTGATGCGTGATGTTGTACGTCCAGATTTTTAACTGCTCCGCGGTGGGTAGCTCTCCGTGCAGCAACAGGTAGGCGGTTTCGAGATAGGTGCTCTTTTCGGCGAGGTCTTCGATGGGATAGCCGCGGTAGCGCAGGATGCCGGCGTCGCCATCAATATAGGTCACCTTGCTGATGCAGGACGCCGTGTTGTTGAACGCCGGGTCGTAACTCATCATGCCGAAATCGGCGGGGTTTACCTTGATCTGGCGCAGGTCCATCGCCCGGATGGTGTCGTGTGTGATGGGAAGCTCATAGCTCTTGCCGGTGCGATTGTCGGTCACCGTGAGGGTTTCGCGGGGCGCGGACGCTGTTTCCGGCTTTCTCGTTTGCGTCGGAGAGGTTGTTGTGGAGTCCATAAGCCGATCCTTGGAGGCAAGCGAGGCCCAAGCCTTGCTTCTCAACTACTGTACACCAAAGGGCCAGTGCCGGGAATGCCCCGACGAACAGGGCCGAGACCAAATACCTGAATCAACAGCAATAGGGCGCCATCGCCGCTAACGAATTTCAATATTGGTGCCGCCCCAGGCCGAGCACTTGGAGCGAGGAGGCGAGCAAATGGGCGCCACCAAGGGGCATCGCACTCTTGTTGTCATCCTGAGCGGAGCGAAGGATCTCAACCGCCGACATGACAGGAGCTTGCCGCAAGGGCCACCGGGCGAGGCACAACTATGCCTCTTGACAATAGTCGTTATAACGAGTATTATAGCCCCGTTCGATTTTCAATGACCTTTGGAGGTGGCTGATGATTACCATTCGCAAGAGCGACGAGCGCGGACGCGCCAACCATGGCTGGCTGGATACGCACTTCACGTTTTCGTTCGCCGATTATTTCGATCCCGAGCACGTGCAGTTTCGCACCCTGCGCGTCATGAACGATGACCGCGTCGCGGGCGGCGGCGGCTTTCCCATGCACCCGCACCGCGACATGGAAATTGTGACTTACGTGCTGGAAGGCACGCTGGAGCATCGCGACAGCATGGGCAACGGCTCCGTGATCAGGCCAGGAGACGTCCAGTACATGAGCGCAGGCACCGGCGTGACGCACAGCGAGTTCAATGCGTCGAAGACCGAGCCCGTCCACCTGTACCAGATCTGGATGATGCCCGACAAGAAGGGGCATAAGCCGGTCTACGACCAGAAAAATTTCACGGAGGCCGAAAAGCGCGGCAAGCTCCGCCTGGTGGCTTCTCCCGACGGCCGCGAAGGCTCAGTAAAGATCCGCCAGGACAACGAACTCTACGCGACGGTGCTGGGCGCAGGTGATTCCGTGAAGCACGTGCTCAAGGCGGAGCGCCACGCCTACGTGCAGGTAGCTCGCGGCAGCGTCACGCTGAACGGCAAGCCGCTGGAGACCGGCGACGGCGCTGCCATCTCCACCGAAAAATCGGTCGAGCTAACTGGCGTAAAGGATGCCGAAGTCCTGCTCTTCGATCTGGCGTAAGAGGCACACGCTGCGTTAGTTGTAATGAATCGGGGCTTGCTCGCCTGGAAGCGAGCAAGCCCGTTTTGTTTTGTGGCCCAGGTTGCGCGCGCCCGTTCCGCGCAAACTTTTCAGGCGGTGGTCTGCGGACGCGGCGCGCGTTTCCACGCAGGCGCGATGACCAATCCAAAAGCCGTGACGCATCCCATCGCGATCAAACTGGCATCCAGGCCTATCCTGCTGACCATCAGCAGCACGACGCCGAAAAACAGCGCGGTCCGGAGGCGGACCGAAGCCACAAGCACCGGATCCTGCAGGCGCGTTTGCAGGTCGCGCAAGGTGGAGTCGGATGCCGCCGCCAGCAGCTTGCGAATCGCGCGGGCTCGAGGTGCGGTGAAGACGTTGATCGCGACACTGCTAGCCCCTGAGAAAAAGGAGGGGAGCTAGCAGAGTCTGTGTGGCAACATTCGGATTCGTCAGGGCATGGCTTCACCCATGCCGCAAGTGCTTGCGTTTCAATTCAGCTTTAGCCGCTGAGGGCTGATTTTTCAGGTTGCCACACAGACTCTAGCAGGAGGATCCAGTTACTAACTCAGCCGTTGGAGCGCTGAAATTCGCGCATGAAGCTTACCAAGGCTTGCACCGCTTCGGGAGACACCGCGTTGTAGAGCGAGACCCGCATGCCGCCGACGGACCGATGCCCGGGCGTGCCGACAATTCCAGCGGCCTCCGCTTCCTTCCCGAATTTCTTTTCCTTGGCTTCGTCTGCGCCCGCCACGCGGAACACCACGTTCATGCGCGACTGCGAAGCCTTCTCAACGGGGCAAACGTAGTAGCCGCTGCTCGAATCGATAGCGTCATACAACATTTTGGCTTTCGTCTCGTTACGCTTCTCGATCGCCGTGATGCCGCCCTCAGTCTCGATCCATTCCATTACCAGCCCGATGATGTAAATCGCAAACGTCGGCGGCGTGTGATACAGCGACTTCTCTTTGATATGCGTGCGGTACTGCAAAATCGTGGGCAGGTTTTTGTCAGCGCGCTCGGCGAAATCTTTGCGGATGATGACCACCGTCGCGCCGCTAGGCCCGAGATTTTTCTGCGCACCGGCGAAAATCATTGCAAACTTTTTCACGTCAACGGGCCGCGAGGCGATATCGGAGGACATATCCGCAACGAGCGGCGCGCCGCCAGTTTCCGGAAGCGAGTGCCACTGCGTTCCCTCAATTGTGTTGTTCGTGCACATGTGAATGTAGGAAGAATCAGCCGAAAGCTTGATTTCGTCCTTGCGCGGCAGTCGCGCAAACTTTTCGCCTTCAGTGGACGCCGCAACATTGTGCAGGATGCCCTTCTTCAATTCACCCAGCGCCTTCGCCGTCCACATACCAGTGTTGATCAAGTCCACAGGCTTGCCCGGCAGCGCCAGATTCATCGGCGCCATGGCAAATTGCAAGCTGCCACCACCTTGCAAAAACAAAACGGCGTAGTCCTCAGGAATCGACAAATGTTTTCGCAGTCCCTCTTCGGCGCGAGTAGCAATGCCCTCGAATTCCGGCGACCGGTGGCTCATCTCCATAACCGACATGCCACTGCCGCGCCAATCCAGCAACTCCTCGCGAATGCGCTCCAACACCGAGAGCGGCAAAGCCGCCGGCCCCGCATTAAAATTGTAGGCGCGTTTCACGCCCCGTCCTGAAACGATGGTCGAACTCACGATGGGTAGTCTCTCTCTCTGTATAGATGTGGCGGCGAGCGGTGCATGGGTGCCGCTGCCTTTTCGCTGAGCCTTCAGAATACCAGAACTCAGTGGTCGGCTGCGTTAAGCGCGTTCCACAAAAATCATTCCGCATTTCGCGGGATCAAAATGCGCCGGGAAGACGGTTTGCGAGTCGTACTCTGCGCCTTCCATCTTAGCGCCCTGGAGTATTGCACCCGCAAGTATGGCGCCTTGAAGCTGCGTCGAGCCGCCAAGGTTGTCTCTGCTCAAATTCGCGTCACGGAGGTTGGCTTTGCTAAGGTCGGCTTTCTTCAAGTCGGCGCCTTGCAACTGGGTGCCCTCAAGATCGGCACTCGTTAGATTTGCAAGAAAAAAAATCCCCCAGTAAAAATCAGCCCCGCGCAAGTTTGCGCCTGCAAGATCAGCACCAGAGAAATTCGCACCCTGCAAGAGCATTCCTTCAAGCACCGCCTCGCGAAGATCTAGGTCATCCGCGTCAAACCCGAGATCTCCGTCGTAGATCAACTCGCCGCGCTTGTTTCTCATTTGCATTAGATCGATTCACGACACATCGGCCAACGCAAATTCCACCCGCCGCCGCATCGGATCAATCCGTTCCGCGCGCACGCGAACGCGATCGCCGTGCTGCCACATCAATTGTTTCGGCTTTGCTCCACGCCCACGTTGCTGCGCACGCCCGCTCCCGCCTCGCCGCCCGTCTCCGCTCTGCATCGCGACGATCGCGTGATCCTTCTCGCGATAAATGCAGCGCGCCCCCGCCGCCTCTTCCAGCGCGTTAATTGGCAGTAACCCCTCGACAAAAACCTCGAACAACTCCACGAAACAGCCGAATTTCTGCACCGAGATGATCAACCCGTCGTACTCCTCGCCAAGATGCTGCTCCATGAACTGGGCGGTCTTCCAATCCATCAGCTCGCGTTCCGCGCCAGCCGCCCTTCGCTCCGCCTCCGACGATTCCGCCGCAATCTCTTCCAGCTCACCATGCGAATACACCACCGCTTCCGCATACACAGCACGTTTCGGCGCCGCAGGCGCGGCTTCGTGAGGATGCGCCAGCGCCCACTTCAAGGTCCGATGCACGATCAGATCGGGATACCGCCGAATCGGTGAAGTAAAATGCGTATACTCGTTGAAACCCAGCGCAAAATGCCCGAGTGGATCGGCCGCATAGCGCGCCTGCTTCAGCGACCTCAGCATCAAGTAAGAAATAATGCGCTCTTCCGGCTTGCCCGCGATTTTCTTCACCAGCCGCTGGTAGTGCTGTGGCGTGATGCGCAGCTCGCCACCCGGCAAAGCCACGCGCATGCCTCGCTCCCGTCCATGCCCATACGAATCCGGCCGCCCAGCCTTCGCCGGAGCAGGCACGCGCCCATGCCGTACCGCAACCTCACGCTGATGCAAGTTCTCGACGCCCAGCGAATATCCGAACGCCCGCGCCAATTCCTCGAACTCCAGCACCTTTTTCGCATCCGGCTTTTCGTGCACGCGATGCAGCGACGGAATCCCCCGCCTCAGCAAATACCCATCCACCGCGCGATTGGCCGCCAGCATGAACTCCTCGATCAGCCGGTGCGCAATGTTGCGCTCGCTGCGCCCGATGCTGATCATCCTCTGTTGGTCGTCGAACTCGATCACACGCTCCGGTAAGTCGAAATCAATTGAGCCATGTTCATTCCGCCGCGCGTTCAACAGCAGCGCGAGTTCCTTCATGTTGCGAAAGTGCGGCGCAAGCGCAGCGTAGCGAGCCGTAGCTTCGGCGTCGCCCTCGGTCACCTTGTTTACGTTCGTATACGTCATCCGCTCGGCCGAGCGAATCACCCCCGACGTCATCCGCGAACTTCGCATGTTGCCCGCGGCATCGAAGTCCATCAGCGCGCTCATCACCAAGCGGTCTTCGTGCGGCTTCAGCGAGCACATCCCATTCGAAAGCGCTTCCGGCAGCATGGGCACCGCCCGATCCGGAAAATAGACCGACGTCCCCCGCAGCCGCGCCTCGCCATCCAGCGGCATCCCCGTCCGTACATAATGCGCCACGTCCGCTATGTGCACCTGCAAATGCCAGCCGCCATCCGCCCGCCGCTCGACGTAGACAGCATCATCGAAGTCGCGCGCAGTCTCGCCGTCAATCGTAACGATGGGCAAGTCCCGAAAATCCTCGCGCCCTGCACGATCCGCCTCCGACACCGGCAGAGCCCGCCGCTCCGCCTCTTCCAAAACCTCCCCAGGAAAAACATGCGGCAGATGATGCTTCCGAATAATGATCTCGATATCGACCCCAAGATCCCCAGGTCGCCCCAAAATCTCGATCACGCGCCCGGTCGGCGCAGCCCCGCCGCGCGGATAGCGCAGCAATTCCACGTTGACCACGGCCCCGTCTAACACGTCGATATGCGGAGTGCGCTTACCCCGCGCCCCGCGATCATCGCTCAGCCTGAAACCCAGCTTCTTCGCCAACTCCGGCGTCAGCTCATTTCCAGGAGGAATTTCGATCGCGTGCTGCATGCGCGCGTCATACGGCAAAACGATGTTGCCACGCGGACCATAGCGAAACTGGCCAACCACGGTCGGATGCGCGCGCCCCACCACACGCGCGACCCGCCCCTCGGCACGCTGTGGTCCAGGCCCTCCGCCAGTCCGCAATATTTTCGCCACCACTCGGTCGCCGTGCATTGCGTCTTCCACCGAATCTCGCGGGATGAAAATGTCCCCGGCAAATTGCGGCATCGGCGTATCGGGCACGACAAAGCCGTATCCATCGTGATGCAAAACCAGTCGCCCGGTAATTTCGTCCCGTCGCGCAGCGCTCTCTTGCGCCCTCGCTGCCTTAGCAGATGACCCTTCCTGACTCTGGTCCGCCCGCTCCGGCTTCGAGCCCGCCAAGTGATACAGCCCGCCCGGCAACTCACCAATCGCGCCCCTCTTCTTCAAACTTCCCAGCATCTTGAGCAGCGGTCGGCGATCAGTCTTCCGCACATGGAGCCCCCGTGCGATCTCCTCCGTGGAAACAGGCTCCCGCCTAATCTGTAGAAAACGCAATATGTTATCGGGACTAAGGTTAGAGGGACGTGGCATAGAAGGACGAGATAAGAGGCGCGGCCAGGCCGCACCGCGAATTCTACTCACTTTTTTTAAATGAGATGAAACTTTTTTCGCCTTTCGCGGGTTTCATAGCCAGGCCAACACACGACCGGCTGGCCGCCCTCCGTCAGGCTAGCCGGACTTTCCCCGAACAGGGGAAACCGGGAGGCGGGACGACCTGGCCCGCCTCTCACTTTTAACTCCTGTAAATCCAGTCAGTTACAGCGCTGTCGCGTGCTCTACGCACACATTACGTACACAGACTGCGGGCTTTGCTGTCCACACCCCAAGCCTTGACGGGTTATAGCGGTGTGCTTTGATTAAGGCATGAACGCTGATGAAGTTCGGATGGAAATTGAGAGACGGCAAAGAATGATCGCGCCGCCGCTTTTCCACGAAAATGACGAGGAGTGGCAAGCGAAGCGGGATTGGAATCCGTTCTTATGGACTTCGTGGGTGCAGAAAGCCCTGTGCACGCACTATTGGATCGAAATCGATAGAGAGTGCAGAGGGTTGATCGGCGGAACTGTGGGAATCTGGGCCTGTGTCCGTTGCAATGAACAGATTTCGAAACCGCTAGGCGAAATTCCATTGAATCCACTTCATTACGAATCCACGAAATGATAACGCCCGAACAATGGAGAGCGTGTTTTTCCGGAAACGATATGAAGCCATGCGATTGCTTACAAAGCATGTGGCGCGGTTTTTGGAGAGAGGGTAAGGATAATTCTCACGTCGGGCGTTAAAGGGTACGTGGTAAAACTCGCTATACTGTGGCGTCATGGCAAACGACCATAACGCAGCACTGGAACAGTGGAAGGAATTTCTTGAGTCGACGCCGGCGTACGTCGAACGACGGTTCGAGAACATAATTCGCGATTTGACGGCCCCCGGTCCCAACTATTCGTGGGGCTTTACCTCGCCACGCATCCAGCTTCATTGCGAAGTACGATGGCTTACGTTTGTAGTGCTCCCCGCTAATTTAGACAGTCAGGGCCTCGTTTTTTAGTACACCTGCGAAAGCCAAGAAGGCCTCGTGCGGAGTGCGATTTTGGACTCCTCCGTGAGGCCGGTCGTGATTGTACTCCTC
>Ga0185299_10003404_pt1 | contig 21259 bp, 18 predicted proteins | sample PaiPotPPA55metaG_FD_128002 | JGI IMG/M metagenome (GOLD analysis project Ga0185299, IMG submission 128002) | Iron sulfur acid spring bacterial and archeal communities from Banff, Canada, to study Microbial Dark Matter (Phase II) - Paint Pots PPA... ... | reverse complement strand
ATGCAGCATTTTCCCAATGTGTCAACCGACATTAGAAATGTCCCCTTGCTTACGACATTAGAAGTGTCCCCTTTCTCGTAGTACTGAAAACGGTCTCGGTGGCCGCGTCTGGATCTGAGCCCGGTTAGGGAGAACTGGAAGACGCGGCTACGCGGATGGCGTTCCGTGGTTCCTGATAGCCTCGCGGGCCTTCTTTTTCTGTTTATTTACGCGAGCAGTATCCGAAGATTGGCAGACGCACCGTACGCCCGAGCCTCGGCTCATGCTCGGTTCGTCCGCCGCAACCGGAGTCAGTGGAACGGGGTCCTTCCTGACTACAACCCTGCGTCCATCGCACTAGAGGGTGAGTTGTCGCGGCTTGCCTACACTTACCTGCATTGTCCGTTGGGACAGTGACTTCAGTACCTTAGTCCTCGCTGCCATCGCCACCTTATAATCCACTTAAGACTGAGGCTTATCTGCGTTCTAGGAATGACTGGCGCGTCGAAGTGCTCGCCTTCCGAAGAACGCCGGAAAATCCGTGGATCCTCTCTATGCATCGTCGATTTTCTTCCTGGGGCTGGCCTTTGGCAGCTTTCTGAACGTGTGTATCTATCGCTTGCCCCTGGGTCTGTCGGTGGTCACGCCGCGCTCGGTCTGTCCCGGTTGTAAGCGACCTATCGCTTTTTATGACAATGTGCCGCTCCTCAGTTGGCTAATACTGCGCGGCCGATGCCGTAACTGCAAAACCAAAATATCTGCCCGCTATCTCTTCATTGAGGCGCTTACCGGAGGCTTGTTCCTCGGCTGTTACGCCTACTCCGGGCTCTCGCTGCTCACACTGAAATACTGCGTCTTCGGATTTCTACTCCTCGGCCTCATCTTTACTGACGCCGAAACCAAACTTCTGCCCGATAAGCTAACGCTCCCGGGACTGGTGCTTGGTCTCATCTTCAGTTTGATTGTGCCGGTGAACGACTTCGCTTCACAGTTTCTGCCGGGGATGTTGAATCTGCCCTTCAGCGCAGATTTAGCCGGGCATTTGCTTTCCCTGCTTGATTCCTTGCTGGGCGCGGCTCTCGGTGCTTCCTTCATTTACGGTGCGGGCGCAATTTACCTACGCTGGCGCGGAATGGAAGGGATGGGCTTTGGTGACGTAAAGCTGATGGCCATGGTAGGTGCGTTTCTGGGTATGAAGCTCACCATTTTTACCATCTTTACCGCGTCGCTGGCAGGATCCTTCTTCGGCCTGGCCACGGTATGCATGGTCTGGATCAAGCGCACTCACCGCTTCACGCGTCGACTGGCCAACGCGCAGGCCGCGCGCCGCCGGGGATGGCAATCTGCACAGATGGTTTACCGCCACTACCAGATGCCGTTCGGAGTTTTTCTAGGCAGCATGGCTCTGCTGGCGCTCTTCGTTGGCAACCAGTTCCTGCGCTGGTATGGGAGGTTGTGGTGGTAAAGCTGTTTGCCAATCCGCTCGTGCTGCGAGCCATGCTGCTGTTAGTGGCGGCAGGGTGTGCCTTTCTCTTTGCCATCTTCATCATGCGCCGCTTGCGCCGCAATATGGTTGCGGAGGCCGATCTAGGAGGTGCGGCTCCCACTTTGGAAGCTCTTCCAGTCCACCTTTACAACACCGTCATTCAGCAGTTGAAGCAACAGAAGCACGAATTACAGGTACAAACTCTCACCGAACAACGCCGCGCCCGCACTACGGAAAACTTCAGCCAGACCGTGCTGTCTAATCTCGCTTCCGGAGTACTGGTGTTTGGACTCAACGGGCTAGTGAGGCAAGCCAATCCCGCGGCCAAGGATATTCTGGGTTTCCGTTCTCTTTCGGGTATGAGTGCGGAGGACATTTTTCGCGACGCTGCGGGCTGCTCGCCGGACTCTTCCGCAGTCTATTCCGACGGCCTATTGAACCTGCAAGTACGGCTGGTCGAGGAACTTCATACGGTGTTGCACGGGGGCAGCAAGCGCCGCCAACTCGAGGCCGATTACACCACTCCTGGGGGAGAAAAACTTCACCTTGCGGTTACGGTTTCCGCGGTTCCCGCCGTCGATGGAAGTCTGCTCGGAGTGGCTTGTCTTATTATCGACCGCAGTGAGTTTGAACAAATCCGCCGCCAACAACAGTTGCACGGTGAACTTTCCGCCGAGATGGCGTTAGAGCTGCGCACCTCATTGACCACTATCGCCGGTTACGCCCAGCAGTTGGCGCGGAACCGTGATCCCGATCTAGCCTCGCAACTGGCTGCCGACATCGCCGGCGAGGCCGCTGGCCTTGATCGCCGCATTGGAGGATTTCTGGCGAAAAAACGCAACGCTGAGGAGGCTGGCACTCGAGCCAACGCGGCGACATTATCCAAGAGGGAACGATGAATTCAACTGCAATCGTACAAACTACCCTAACGAATACAGGTGGAGGATGGAAGCTTATGAAGCGTGTTACGCATATCGGATTCGCATTGGCACTGTTCACGATCCCGGCAGGCTCGCTGGCCGCAGCGCAGGCCACAACCCCGGTGGCCGACCAATCCTCGCTGGGCGATTACGCCCGCAAGGTTCACAAAGATCCCAACGTCAAAGCCAAGCCCAAGGTCTTTGACAACGACAATCTTCCAAAAGAAGACAAGCTTTCCATCGTTGGCGAAGCCGCTCCCGTGACTGCCGCGGACGCCTCTGCGGATTCCTCCTCGAAAGCCGCCGCTGCATCTGGCGGCAAGGACGGTGCCGCCGCCAATCCCGCCGCTTCGACCAATGATGAACAAAGCAAGAAACTCGCAGAATGGAAAACTTGGCAAGACAAAGTGACGACTCAGAAGAATTCTATCGATCTGGCTTCGCGTGAACTCGATGTGCTGCAAAAGGAATACCAACTGCGCGCCGCCGCCATGTACGCCGACGTGGGCAACCGCCTGCGCAACTCCACTCAGTGGGATAAAGAAGACGGGGAGTTCAAGCTGAAGATCGCCGACAAGCAGAAGGCCGTCGATGATGCTAAGCAGAAACTCGACGACATGCAGGAAGAAGCCCGAAGGGCCGGCGTTCCAGCGGCCATGCGCGAACCCTAAGCGCGTGCATGCCCAACCATCTTATGCATCGTGTAGCGCACTGTTGCCACCAGGAAAACGCCGGCCTCGGCCGGCGTTTTCAGTTGCCTGGTGTTGCCTCTTGGCAGGATGTCGCTTCGGCCTTCGAGAGCTCGCGTAACCTTACAATCTGCTTGATATGATGACGGCCATGTATGTAATGAAATTTTCTCCACTGAGCCCCTGTCAAGGGACCGAGACTGGGATGGTCAAGCAATTGGCCATGGCCTAAGCGATCCACAGCTCTCGCAATCATGTCGTCCATCTCTTTCAGCTTCAGCCCAACTTCCGATCTCACTTTCTCCACCGGCAAACCTCGCGGCACAGTCTGTTTCGGGGCCTTCCGTCCTTCTGGCAAGTAATCGAACCCCAACACAAACAGCTTCCGCCAGCGTTGCTTCATCGAGGCGCGCCCGGCCAGCGGCCTGCCGCTATTCAGAACTCGGTCGAATCCCTTGACCGTCCCGGTGTAGGTTAGATACAGATGCTCCAAGACTTCCGCCGCACACCACTTCTCGGCGGGATGCCAACTCATCTGCTCCGTGGAAAAACCTTCCACCGATGCCTCTAGAGCTTGCTTCAACTCTTCGAGCAGGGTATCCATGCAGCTATCTCTCGTTCCGCGCCCTTCAGGTAGAATGTTGCGCGGCAATTAAATCATTTCCAGTTATATCAGGAAGGTCGCCATGATGATGCGGGACTTGGTCCGGCCAAAAAACGCTGGGCTCGGAAACACCGCTGTCCGAACGCAATTTCCACACAGGACAGCACGCAGGCTTTTGTTAGCCATCCCGCTGGCCATTCTCGCGCTGCTCATGGCCTGCGACTCTAACGCTCCAAAGGCGCCTGAGGCCAAGCCCGAAGCGAAAGGTCCCGAGTTGCTTAGCGCGCGGGCGGCCTTTCAGAAGCTTTTCATTGCCGGCCGTAACTATGCCGCCGACGTAAAGCCGTTCCGCATCGAGTCCACTCCGACCTCCGACGGCAATGGGCACGAGGGCAAATCCGGCCTATGGCAAACCAGCTTCGCTTCTCCGACACACCACGGCGTAAAGCCCTTCATTTGGTCGGGCAGCGCCGCGCCCGACGCACCTTCTCGCGGAGTTTCACCGGGCAACGAAGATGTTTACAATCCCGGTAATGCCTCCACGCAAGTTTTTGATGTGGCCTTCCTCAAGGTGGATTCCGACCAGGCATTTGCTGTCGCACAGAAACATGGGGGTGAAAAGATTCTGGAAAAGGATCCAGCTACCCCTGTGATCTACGTCTGCGACTGGAATCACAACACCAACGAACTGGTGTGGCACGTGATCTATGGATCTTCCCGCGATAACGCCAAATTGACAGTCGCCGTGAATGCCTCAACCGGGGAGTTTATCCGAGTGGAGAAATAGACTGGTCTCGAAGAGATAGTCCGGAAAAGAAAATCAAGAATAATGTGTTGGATGTTCACTTTTGCTGCTCAGCCTGTTTTAGCTGGTCCTCAATGGAGGAAAAAAAACGGCACAGCGCGCCCGCGGAAGCAATCGCTCCCTTCAGCGCGTGGCGTTCCGCAAAGGAAACGATGTCAGCCACCGAATACTGTAGCCGGAGCCGGTCGGTGGCACACTGCGCGCTCAGCAGTTCTATTTTCGCGGTGCGGAGGTCAGACGCCAAGCGGACAATCCCCGCCTGCTTTCTGGAATCATCGTTTGACATCTATGCTCCTTGGTTTTTCGAAATCGTCGTGGCCGGTGCGTCCTCCGTTCCTTGGGAGAAAGCTTCCACGAAGTCTGGTGGCAGCGACAAGACAGCCCGCGGAATCAAATCACCCGCCAGTATTATATATTGTACATTGTTAGTTGAACGCCGTTCAAGTTATTGGGCCCCTGAATCCTTCACACTCTGGAGTTGACACGTGCCCAGACAACCAGATCCACAACTCGAGCAGCGCATCCTGGAAGCCGCCAGCCGACTGCGCGCCAGAGGCGGTGAAAAAGCGCTCACCATGCGCGCCGTGGCCAAGGCCGCTGGCACCACCACGCCTACAGTCTACGAACGTTATCGTGACCGGGAAGATATTCTTCGGGCGCTGCGTTTTCAGACTCGCATGGAGCTTTTCGCCACGCTCCGCCGGTCCCGCACCCTGGCGCAAGCCTGCCAATCCTATCTCGAATTCGCCCTCGAGCATCGCCACGCCTATGAAGTGCTCCATGACAAGTTCGCCGAGCCCCCGTCCTTGCATGAACCGTGGCCATCGTTCAATTTGTTGCGTGAGCGTCTGACAAAGCGCCTGGGAGGCACGCCGCGCCAGCACACTCGCCTCATGCTTTCGCTCTGGTCTCTGATGCACGGCACAGCGATGCTTTTGATCCGCGGTGGGGCTGTCGAGCCGCTACGCACTCAAATGCTGCACGCCTGTCTTGACGGGGTCGAAGTCATCGTCGCGGAAAATGCTCGGTCCAAGGGCAGAACGCGCTCCGGCCCCAAATGGCCCGCGAGCCTGATTCTAGGAGAGGAAGCCGAAAGCAAGGTAAGCCAGGGCGAAGACAATGGCAACACAAAATCTGCAACTCGCTCGGCGCGCAAGAAGCCTAAGACAAACCGACCCCGCGCCTTCCGCACAGCTCCCTAACCAGGCAGGTCGCTACTGCGGCTTCGTCGCCGAGGCTTGCGCCTTTAGCCGGTCAATCGCTTTTTGCGCCTGTTCGGACTCGGGTCCGTACGGCAGGATCTTCAAATAGCTCTCATACTCCGCGCGTGCATCGTCCAGCACGCCTAACTTCTCCAGACATATTGCCAGCCGAAACGTTGCCACGGCGTCGTTGTCCTTGTAGCGGAGCGCCTCCCGGTAGCGATCTTGCGCCGCTCTGTAATTCCTGCGCTTGAAGTAGAAGTCACCGATTTCGATGCTTTTCGCGGCCTTGTGCGGATCCCAAGTGTGGAACTCGGTGATTCCGCTGGCGCCACCCAATTCGGCCGCGGCCTCGGCTACGGCAGTTGAGCTCTTGGGGTGCGCTTTGGCATCATCCTCGGGCGGAGTTAAATCGGTCTGCGTATCCTTGCTGGAGCTTTCCCCCAATTCCGGTCCCAACTCATCAGCCTGCACTCGATCTGACCGCGGAGGCGTGGGCGTGGAAGAAGTTGACTCTTGTGACGCGGGATTTTTCGGCGTGTTCTTCTCGGAGGTACTCCCTTGCTGTGCCCACGCCCCTACCGTCAACGCTAGAATCGCGAACCCGAACGACCGCAAAACCATATTTTGTATTTTAACCTGCGTGCCCCCCTGTGCGGGAGGCAAAAAAAAGCAGGCTGCTCAGGGGGAGGATTGAGCAGCCTGGTTGGCAAAGTCCTCCGGGGAGGAGGAAAAATCATCTGGTTCGAATTCGCTTTACATCGACGACGGGTTGTTCTGCCCCGTCGTGGGATTTGTCGTAGGCTGGTTTGTATCACCGACCGTATTGGTCATCAATCGGACGTCCACTCTGCGGTTGTCCGCACGGCCTTGTTTCGTCTTGTTAGTTTCGACTGGCTTGTCTTTGCCCAGCCCGATCACATAAATCTTATGCGCCGGCACGTTGTACTTGGAAGCCAGATATTGGATCACCGAATTCGCGCGCCGCTGGCTCAAGTCATAATTGTATTCGGCCGATCCCACCGAATCCGTGCTGCCTTCCAGCGTAATTATGTAACCCTTGGTGGTCGAGATGCTCCCCGCCATCTGATCGAGGGCGTCTTTCGCCTGCTGCGTAAGATTGTCCCGGTTGAAACCAAACTTCACCGAGGTTTCCGCCACAGGACGATAATTATCCAGGTTTGCTACGGTGTTGGTAAGGACCCCGACACGGCCATTCGCTGCGTCCGCCACCTGCTGTGCCTGGGATGCATTCTGGCCAGCCGTCTGAGCTTTTTGCTCAACGTCCGCTGTCTTGGCGTTCACAGCCTGGATTCCAGCCTGGGCGCGGGCGTCCACGTCCTTGATATCTTTGCTATTTTTCGCCGTCATGTCGTCAAGTTCATTCGTCTTGTTGATCAGCGGCGTCGTCTGCTGCTTTACGTAATTCTTACTGGAACAGCCGATGGTCGCTGCCATGCTGGCTGCCAGTAAAATCGTCAACGAAGTGCGGTTCATATTGGAGAAGCTCCTTCGATCAGTTGTCTCAGCGCGACTTGGCAACTACGCGCGTACCCTTGTGATGCGGACCCCGGGACAGCCGTTGTTCCTTGCCGTTCCCACCCCTCAGTTTTGCACGGGGAGTGCCAGTTTCCTCTATTGGCACAACCCGCTATAAGTATAAACGTTTTCAACAGTTTGCGTGGATCATGCGCCAAGCAGCTTGAAATGCGCGATGTGCCTAGCAACGCAAACCCCACATGGGATAGGGAAATTTTATACACTCCGCGATCGAGAAACCCCTTTGCCTGAGGATAAGGTCACGCAGTCCACCGCGAATCGCCCCAGCATGCCGGAGGGATGGCTGCTTCCCTCCGCCTGACCTCGCGCGCTCCAGTTGATCGCGAACGAGACGTCCCATCGGCACACCAGTTTCTTGCGATCTCTCCTTCAGCCACGACACCACGACAAAAGATCATCCGCATAGACGAATCGTGAATGTGTGATTCATTAGGCCATAGTGTGATACGCCGGGGCTATCGCCTCTTCAATTACATTACTGCACTGCCTATTTCCAAATATCCTTAATTGGCGCCGCATCGCGATCTCCCTCGGCCAGTGGCTCCAGGCCAAAATTGTCTTCGATCGTGCGCAGCACGCTGTAATGTGTGTAATGACGGTCCAAGACTTTGGGATCCTGCTGGCTCCCCTCCTTTACCATGTCCCCGAGAAACAGCGTAAATATCCGGTTGTCGGCATTGTGATCGGACTCGTCAAAAGTCACTATCACCAGCGTGCCCTTACGCAGCTTCTCGGGGAACGTTTTATCGAGAAACTTGCTCACCCATGCGCCAGCTACTCCAACGTTCGTGTTGTGGCCGTCGTTATTCATGTTTGGTGAGTAGAACGAATAGGCCACCAGGCCCGCTTTCGCATCTCTGACGAAAAAATTATCCTCACCGAGCAGGCTGTTGCCCTTGCCGGAATCCACCCGCACCACCCGGTCGCACCATTTTTCCTGCACCTCCCTCAGGCTGAGAAAGGGCACATGGCGTCGCACATAATCGCCTTTATTGCTGCGAGCCACGTGTTGGCTGTCGATTCGATATGGACAATTCCCTTCCGGCAATTCTTCGGCATAGTTCTTGAAATCCAGACCGTTGTCGATCAGGCGATCAGCGATAGTTTTGTGAGCAGCATCGTTCGGGAAGTTAACCTGCCGGTCGGCAAGATAGCGTCCGCGTCGATGAACGCCGAAGTCCGTGCCCGCGATCATCGCCAGATAATTGGGATACGACGGATGGAACAACGCATGAAAGTTTGAAAAGCTAGCGCCATGCGTGGCCAGGTCTGCCAGATTCTTATCCTCGATGGCAGCTTCATAGTCGCCATTCTCAAGCACGATAATCACAACGCGGTCAAAGTGACGGGCGCTCGATTTCGTAGCGGCTTGGGCAGCCTCTTCTTTTTTCTGCTGAGACGGCTTCGCAGCCTCGGTTTTATTGTCTTGGACCCGAGCGGTAGCCCGCCCGGGTGTAGTGCTGGTGGCTGCGTAAAGCAGTGTGCCGATCGTCGTGCATGCGGCCAAAACGAACGTCCGGGATACTCCCGCCCGGCCGGCGAACATGGGGCTCATCTGAGATTCTTGTAACACAGTCGCATATGCGCTCATCCAATAGAATACAAAGATCGCCGGATGGACCTGCTCCAGAAAATCCGCACCATTCCCACCGAGCCCGGCGTGTATCTCTACAAGAACGCCGAAGGTGAAGTCATCTACGTGGGCAAGGCCAAGAATCTGCGCAGCCGCGTGGCCAGCTACTTCCACCAAGGCCGCTGGGAAGATTCAAAGACCGGCACGCTGGTGCGTGAGGCCGTCGATGTCGATTATATCGTCGTCCGCAATAACAAAGAGGCGCTGGCGCTGGAGAACAATCTCATCAAGCAGCGCAAGCCGCGCTTCAACATCCTGCTGCGCGACGACAAAACTTACCCTTACGTAAAGCTCACTCTAAGCGAGCGCTGGCCGCGAGTGTACGTCACCCGTCGACTGCGCAAGGACGGCAGCGCCTACTATGGTCCGTACTTCCCCGCTAATCTCGCCTACCGCATCGTCGATCTGATTCACCGAAATTTCCTGATCCCCTCATGCAAAGTCGACCTGACCCGCTTTCATCCGCGGCCTTGCCTTCAGTATTACATCAAACGTTGCCTGGGTCCGTGCGTGCAGGATTTGACCACGCCGGAAACTTATCAGGAAGCGGTTCGTGACGTGAAGCTGTTCCTGGAAGGGCGTCCCACGGATCTGGCGCGCTCGCTGCAGCAGCGCATGGAGCAGGCCGCCGTGGCCGAGGAGTATGAACGCGCTGCCCGCTATCGCGACTTGATTTCGACTGTCGAGCAGTTGCAGGAGCGGCAGCGCATCGCCGCCGCCGAGGGCGATGATGCCGACGTCTTCGGCTATCACTATGAAAATGGCATGCTGGCCGTAAATCTATTTCACATGCGCGGCGGCCGCGTCGTGGATCGTCGGGAATTTTTCTGGGAAGATTTGCCGGAGATCAATGCGGATCCAGTGGAGGCGGCTGACCTAGACATCGATCATGTGCAGACCGCCGCCCCTTCGGCAACGTCAGAGCAGGCTCTCGGCTGTCCGGAGGAGCAAGGCTCGCCTGCTTCTCCGACCACGAACCCATTCAATCCCGGCGAATTCTTCTCAGCTCTGCTCAAGCAGCTCTATATCGGCCAGCCCTACGTGCCGCGGAATCTATACGTGCCCGTCGATTTCGCAGACCGATCAACCCTTGAAGACTTACTCTCAGAGCAGGTCGCAGGTTCGGATCCTCGCGCCGCACGAGTTCACGTCCTCGTTCCGCAGCGTGGCGACAAGCGCGCCCTCATCGACCTAGCCGGCACCAACGCCAAACAATCCTACGATCAGCGCTTTCGCGTGCTCAAGCCCAATGCCAAGGCCATTCAGGAAGAATTGCAGGAAGTTCTCAGCCTGCCCGAATTACCCAAGCGCATCGAGTGCTTCGACATTTCTCACATCCAGGGCGCGGAGACCGTGGCCTCCATGGTGGTCTGGGAGGATGGCAGGATGAAGAAATCGGATTACCGCAAGTTCATCATCCGCACGGTTGAGGGTGTCGACGATTTTGCTTCCATGCGCGAGGTAGTCACGCGCCGCTACAAACGCCTTCAGCAGGAAGAAAAGCCGATGCCCAGCCTGGTGCTCATCGATGGCGGCTTGGGGCAACTTCACGCGGCTGCCGAGGCCCTGGAATCGCTTGAGATCATCAATCAGCCGCTCGCCGCCATTGCGAAACGGGAAGAAATTCTTTACGTCTATGGACAAGAAAAAGACCCCGTCACGCTCGACCACCACTCCCCCGTACTGCACTTGATTCAACTCATTCGGGACGAAGCCCACCGCTTCGCCGTAACCTTCCATCGCAAGCGCCGCCAGATGCGCGATCGCTCCACCGAACTCCTGGAAATTCCCGGCGTGGGTGCGAGTACAACTCGACGCCTCCTCGAACACTTCGGCAGCCTGCAAGCTGTCCGCCAGGCGGACACGTCGGCGCTGTCAGCAGTTGTGACCCGCGTACAGGCGGAAGCCATCAGCAATCACTTCCGGAAATAGTGGCATATTCTTTCCGGCATTGGGGGGGATTCTCTTCGCGACCTCGCGATTCAGAGCTCCCACTAGTGTGCCGTGTCCGGGCTCGCGTTGCCCATATCGAGAACAACTTTCCAGCCTCCATCCTTTTGTTTCTTCCAGATGCTGGTGTACTTACCGTGTTCGACAACAGACTTCCCATCTTTCCCGATTGCACTGAACTCGTAAGTACCGTAGGTATAACCCAGATCGCCTGCTGATGAGATGTCGGCGCCCACTGGACTCCAGGTGAGGTGGTTGTTCCTATCGTCGAGAAATCCCATAGTTTTCGCAATATTCACTTTTCCCGTGATGATCGGCTCTCCATTAGGAACTTCAACGGCATCTTCGGCGTAGTACGACATATATCCCCGCGAGCCATGGTCGGCCGCAGCCTTCATAAATTCGCTTTCCAACTGACGCAGCGTGTCCGCACTCGCTTCCCCCGACGCCGCTGCAGATGGCCGAGCGCCGGGCACCACGACGACACCAACTAGCAATGTGGCAACGAGAATCAGAAAAAACCATTTCATATATCCTCCCGGAATCGCAGCACATTCTACACTGTGTTTTTCTCTGCAGCCCCCCGCGTGCCCCCGCGTGCCCTGCCACTGTGGTTATGTTCTTACCTTTGCTAAACTAGCTCATCCCCGAATGATTCCTGACTGCGCATTGCTGCCAACTTCCACTTTTCTGTCGCTATCGCTATCACTATCGCTATGAAACTCCGCCATTGGATCACCGCAATCGTCCTGCTCCTGCTGGTAACTGCGGCCATTGCGGGCATGGTGTGGACCCGGCCACGAACGCAGCCGGCCGAAGCTGAGGAAACGGGCAAAGCATCCTCCAAACCGTTTCTGGCAAGGAGTGTCCCGACTGCGCCGCGGGCGCTGGTCGATCAGCGCCCGCTGGAAACAGCCCGCCGCATGGCGAGTCTGGCGGCAACTCCAGAAGAGCAACTCCTCGCCCATCAGGCCGAAAAAGTTGCCGACCGTGAAGTGGATTTGGCGTTCTTTGATGCTTTGCGCGCTACCGAGGAAAATCCACCCAAGCTCAGCCCTGAGGCTACGGGGGTCGCGGACCGAAAAAACAAGGCCGCAGTAACCCTCAAGGAAGATCAGGAAAACATCGCCCTCTTGACGCGTAAACTTGCGGCCGCCCCTGACTCGCAAAAAGACAACCTGCAGGATCAAATCGAGGTCGCCAAAGCGCAAGCTGATCTTGACCAGGACGAGTTCGACGATGCCTCGGAAGATCTGGAGCAGGTGGGAGGAGATCCACAATCGAGAATAAAGCGCCTGAAAGCGCAGCATGACGCCAGCGATCACAGCCCCACTCCGCCATCGGCAATAAATCCTCACGAACTCGACTACCAGGCGCACACCATGCTGACGGTTTTTCGAGCCTGGAAAGCGTTGCGGGAGAAAAAGACGCAACTGGAAGAAGCTCGTCAGGAGACGGCTGCAAAGGCCCAACGCCTTAGCCAGCGGCATGACGCTCTGGCGGTGCAAGTTGAGAAAGAAAAATTAAATCGCGAAGGCGCCAAGCAGCAAGCGCGAGGCTTCGCTGCTGGAGGTAAAGGTGCAAGCCGCGAACAGTCCAAGGCAGGGGCGCAAATAGCGCTCGACTCGCTGAAGCAATACAGCCGCGACCAGAAAAATCTCGCGGACCTGGGCAAGCGCGTTCAGGACGAAAAAGAACTGAGTGACGTTTACGCAAGCTGGATCTTACTGACCGATGCGCGCCGGCAGAGTGCGCTGCACAATCTGATTGAATGCGTCCTTTGGATACTTCTGGTGCTGTTTGCGGTGTACATGGTGGCTCGCCTCATCGACCGGCTCTTCACCAGCATGAAGGCGGAGAACAAACGCATCGATACTCTGCGCGCCATGGCCAAGGTGGCGGCGGAGATCGTGGGCGTAATGGTAATTGCATTTATTGTTTTCGGCATGCCCAGCCAAACGACTGAAATCCTCGGCCTCGCGGGCGCGGGCCTCACCGTCGCCAGCAAAGATGTGATCATGGCATTCTTCGGGTGGTTTCTGCTGATGGGGCGCAACGGCATCCGCGTGGGCGACTGGGTAGAGATTGAGGGAGTTGGCGGAGAGGTCATCGAGATTGGATTGTTGAAAACGGTTTTACTGGAGACTGGAAACTGGACGGATGCCGGCCATCCCACGGGCCGGCAGGTTTCCTTCGTGAACAGCTTCGCCATCGAAGGCCATTATTTCAACTTCTCCACCTCAGGCCAGTGGATGTGGGACGAATTGCAACTCACGATTTCGGCGGATCAGGATCCTTATACGGTGATCGACAAATTGCAGAAGCTCGTGGTCAAGGATACAGAAGCAAATGCTGCCAAAGCCGAGCAAGAATGGCAGCAGACCACCACCCGCTACCACGTACAGGGATTTTCAGCGGAGCCCGCCATCAGTGTGCGCCCGACTGGATCTGGAGTCGAGGTACGCGTGCGTTACATCACGCGGGCTTACGAGCGTCACGAAACCCGTAAGCGGCTGTACGAAGCCGTGGTCGAGTTGATGCACGGGAAGCGCGAGCAGGTAAAGCCCTAGGACGCTCCCCGATTACTGGGAGTGCGCAGACGATTGAATCCATGCTGAGCGAAGACAGTCCCGGCACGGTTATCGTAACCGGTGCGAGTCGCGGAATCGGCGCGGCGATCGCCAAACTGGCCGGTACGCGCGGATTTTCCGTAGCGGTTAATTTCGCTTCTGGTCAGGCTGAAGCCCGCGCAATTGCAGAAGAGATCAACTCGGGTGGCGGGCACGCGAGCGCGATTCATGCAGATGTTGCCTGTGAAGAAGATGTCGTCTGCCTCTTCGAGACGGCCGAGCGGGAACTCGGGCCGATCAAGGCTTTGGTCAATAATGCCGCCATCACCGGCGGATTTTCGCGCGTGGAATCGGTGAGCGCGAGGACTCTTGCGCAAGTCATGGCTGTCAACGTAACAGGGGCGATTTTGTGCGCGCGCGAAGCCGTAGGTCGCATGTCAACTTTGCGCGGCGGGACGGGCGGCGCTATCGTAAATATTTCCTCCCGCGCGGCGCGCACTGGTTCCGCCGGCGAGTGGGTGCACTACGCGGCATCCAAGGGCGCGATAGATAGCTTCACCATCGGGCTGGCGCGCGAGGTGGCGACCGAAGGAATCCGTGTGAATGCAGTCGCTCCCGGCCTGATCGAAACCGGGCTGCACGCCGCCAACGGCGCACCCGATCGGCTCGACCGCCTGGCAGCAACCATCCCCATGCAAAGGCCGGGCACGCCGCTCGAGGTGGCCGAAGGCGTACTTTGGCTGCTCTCCCCTGCCGCCTCCTACACCACTGGGGCCATCCTGGAAATCGGCGGCGGCCGGTAGCAGCCGTCATTCTTAATTTATTTAACTTCTGCTTCAGGCTGGACGTGCGCCTTACGCGCCATCATCAGCGCACCGGCAACCGGCTCAACTACTTGCCGGTGAACCTCCAGGCGCGGATCGAGACTGGACATCGTATTGCAGAAAACTTCACGCACGATCAACGAATAACGAAAAACGCCGCCCACCATGGCCAGCGGAATAAGCGCGTCCTCTTCCACGAAAAGCCGCCTCACCACGATGCCGGCGAGCTGCGCGAGTTCCCTTCCCGCTTGTTGTAGAACTTGCCGTGCCAGTTCATCCCCGGCGTCGGTAGCGGCCAGAACGCCAGGGAGTAGCGGCGCAAAATCCGGACTGGAGTTGGCAGTGCGCGCCAACTGCTCGAATGAGTCCACCGCCCAAATGGAATTCAACTCTCGGAAAAGCGGCGACATTGGCGGAACGTTACGATGTTCCGCGGCGTCATCGGCCATGCGCAGTACTGCTGCGACCGCCGTACGGCCGATCCAGTGAGCCGACCCTTCATCGGAAATCGCGAACCCCCAACCTCCGGCACGGGCCGCTCTTCCCCTTTTATCGCGGCCGTAGGCGATCGAACCAGTGCCGGCAATGACGATCACGCCAGGTCCCATGCCCAGAGCGGCTTGTAGCGCGATCTGCATATCACCCACCACTTCGATTTCCCCGACAATCACCTCGGTAATAATCTTGTATACGGCGCTGGCAATCTGTTCGTACCCCGCTCCTGCCACCCCGACGCAGGCGCGTTGCACCTGCCGCGCATCGATTTTCGCGGCAGAGCACGCCTGTCCTATCGCGTCGTGCAGCGACTCGCGCGCTCGCGCTTCTCCCACGCGAGTGATGTTGCTGGGGCCCGAAAGAGCCGTTGCGAGTACTGATAATTCATCGCCCACCACACACGTTGTCTTGCTCCCGCCGCCGTCAATGCCCAAGTAGTAAGCCACGGTTATTTCTACCACAGGCAACTTTCGCTGGACGGGACCTTGCAAGCAGCGCTCTCGTCCACGTCTATAAAGACGCACTCGCGCGCTCTGAAGATTGCCTCCATAATAATAATAATAATTAAGATCGCGAATGAATGAAGGTCGCGAAACTGTAGCGGCGCCAAGTTGTATCGCCGCAGAACGCATGGGTCTCGACAAACTCGATCTTGCGATTATCGCGTTCTACTTGGTCGGCATCACCCTGTTCGGACTGCGCTTCCGCAAGCGGCACCGCACTTTGCGCGATTATTTTCTCGCGGGACGCGATATTCCCTGGTGGGCCATCGCGCTTTCCATCGTCGCCGCCGAAACCAGCACCCTCACCATCATCAGCATCCCGGGACTTGCCTATGACACCAACCTGACTTTCCTGCAGGTGGTGATGGGATACGTGATCGGGCGCGTGGTGATCAGTTTCGTGCTGCTGCCGCATTATTTTCGCGGCGATCTCTACACCGCATATGAATTGATCGAACGCCGCTTCGGCCGCGAACTGCGCTCGCTCACCGCCGGTCTATTCCTCTTGACTCGGACCGCCGCCGAGGGAGTGCGCGTCTATGCCGTGTCGATTGTGGTCGCGATCGCTCTGGGTACGGGAGAGGTATCGTCGATTGCCATCATTACTGTGCTGACGCTCATCTATACGTTCGAAGGCGGCCTCGCAGCTGTGATCTGGACCGACGTGGTGCAGACCGTAATCTACGTCTGCGGAACTCTCGTCGGGTTGTGGACGATCCTGCATCTTGTGCCCGGGGGTTGGCCCGCGATTCATGCCGCTGCCGCGAGCGCGGGGAAATTGCGAGTCTTCGATTTCACGCCGAGCCTCTGGATCCCTTACACATTTTGGGCTGGAGTGATTGGCGGGACCGCATTTACTACGGCCAGCCACGGCACGGATCAGCTTTTCGTCCAGCGGTTGTTGGCGGCACGGGGGCAGAAACAGGCTGCGCTGGCGCTCATCTCGAGCGGCGGGGCCATTCTGTTTCAATTTGCCATGTTCCTTATGGTGGGAGTGATGCTCTGGGCCTACTATCGCGTGCCCTCGGCGACCTTGGGAAAGCCGGACCGGATCTACCCTACCTTCATCGTGAGACAAATGCCGCACGGTATCTCCGGCCTGTTGATTGCCGCGATTCTGGCGGCGGCCATGTCAAATCTGAGCGCCGCGCTGAACTCGCTGTCATCCAGCGCAATCATGGATTTCTACGTGCGCCTTCGGCCGGTTGGGGACGAGCAAAAGCGGATGCGCTTGTCGCGGCTGGCCACGTTCTTTTTTGCCATCGTTCTGTTTGTCCTGGCGGTTTTTTCCCTTCACAAAGCGGGGCGGGTAGTCGAAGTCGGACTGCAGATCGCATCCGTGGCCTACGGCGCGCTGCTCGGAGTCTTCCTGCTCGGCGTGTTAACGCGAGAGGCCAATCAGCGTGGCGCGATGGTGGGCATGCTCTTCGGGTTCGGCGCGGATTTATATCTGTGGCGTTGGACACACGTTCCCTGGACCTGGTGGGTGATGATTGGAGCGGCTGTGACCTTTGCAGTGGGATACGTCACCAGCGTGGCTTTGCGAGAACAGTTGAGAGAAGACAAGTCGCACCGCTGACGTATACTTGCACACTTCCACAATGCCGGATCTGACGCAAGAGACTGCGACCCGTCCCGAACTCGCCCGCGACCTGGGCGTCAGCCATGCCTCGGCGGTGGTGGTGGGAACCATTATCGGCAGCGGAATCTTTCTGGTTCCCGCAGAAATGATGCAGGCGGTGGGCTCTGCCAAGCTGGTTTATTTGGCTTGGCTCGTCGGAGGCCTGCTTTCTTTTTTTGGAGCGCTCACTTACGCGGAACTCGGCGCCATGAAACCGCAAGCGGGCGGCGAATATGTCTATGTCCGCGACGCCTATGGTCCGCTGGGCGGATTTCTCTACGGCTGGACATGGTTCGTAATCGCGAAGCCCGCGTCGGTGGCAACCATTGCAACCGGGCTGGTGCGCATCCTGGGCACGTTCTCGGTCTTCTCATTTTTTTCTGACAATGTTTTTCTGGCGCATATTTTCTCTCACACCTTCGCCGTCACCTGGGGACAGCTCATCGCCATCGCCGCAGCTATTCTTATTTCCGTCCTAAATTACCTGGGCGTAAAAAAGGCTGGCGAATTTCAGTTGATCTTCACCGTGCTGAAGGTCGCAATCATTCTCGGCATCGTGCTCGTATGCTTTAGCGGCACCGGCAACGCCACCGGGCGCGGCTGGGCCAACTTTGCCGGAACGTTCACCGGAGCCAAAGGCGGAATTGCCGGATTCATGGCCGCGCTGGTCGCCGCGCTCTGGGCTTACGATGGATGGAACGACCTCAACATGGTCGCCGGCGAAATCCAGCGTCCCGAACGCAATATTCCGATTGCTCTGATTGCCGGCGTGGCCACAGTTGGGGTGCTGTACGTGCTGGTGAACGCGGCCGTGCAGTACGTGCTGCCAGTGAATGCGATCGCCTCTTCGCAGCGGCCCGCTTCCGACGCGGTCGCGCTGGTGATGGGACACACGGGTGCGGCCATCGTTTCCATCGGCATGGCTGTTTCCATGTTGGTTACTTTGAATGGCACCATCATGAGCGGAGCCCGCGTGCCCTTCGCCATGGCGCGCGACGGATATTTTTTCCGCGCTCTTCGAGAAGTGCATCCGCGCTTTCACACGCCGTCTCAAGCGATCGTGATCCAGGCGGTTTTGTCGATCATTCTGCTGTTGCTGGGCGGAAACTTTCGCCAGCTTTTTTCTCTCGCCATCTTTGCGGAATGGCTTTTCTACATGATCGCTGGCAGCACCATCTTCGTCTTCCGCTGGCGCGATCCGCAAGCAATTCGTCCCTACCGCGTGTTCGGCTACCCTCTCGTTCCCGCGTTGTTCATTACTATTGCCGCAGTCCTTCTCTATTACACGTTTCGGGAAAACTGGCCGAATTCCTTGTACGGACTGCTTGTAATTCTGGCTGGCATACCGGTTTTCTCCTGGTTTCGCCGGCGCCGTCAGTCGCATGCCCTGTTATAGGTAGTCCCCCGGCCCTTTTCCGAACCAATTGCCGCAAGTGACTTGCCCTGGTTACCTTAGGTCAAGAGCCGTGGACACGTTTACCCACTGTCCTTTCTCCCGTACTGTGAAAACTCCAATCCCGGTCCGCTCCCTCGGCCCGGATCCCCTTGGAGTTACGACATGGCTATGCCTGAACACAGTTTTCAGCTCGGGATTTTGCCGGAGCGCCAGATCGACAAGCGCGCGCTGGCCGCTAGCTACGCCTTCCTGGTGTTGCTGACTCTGCTGCTGATAAATCTCAGCCTTCTATTTCCAGAGCGCATTCAGCTCAAGGCGTACCGCGTCACGGAATTGATTCCTCTTCCCGCGATGAGGCCGGAGCGTGCGCGGATTAAAGTGAAGCCGCTGAAGACCAAGTTGCTTCCTCCCGCGCCTGTTTTTGATCGCCCGAAGCTGGTCGTGCCGCACGAGGTTCATCGCGCGCCCACGCCCGAGCCTATAGAGGCGCCCAAGGTCGTGATCAACACTTTCGCCTCTCCGCAGATCAGGATGACCGCCGGCGGGGCCCGTCCGCAACTCCTGCACACCGGAGAGTTTTCGGGAAGTTCAGTCGCCCCCACGGTGAATGTCGCCGTGCAAAAAGTGCAGACTGGAGGCTTCGGCGATCCTAACGGTCTGCAAGGTACGGGCAAGCAGGGCGCCAAGCTGTATGCCGCGCAGGCCGGCTCATTTGACATGCCCGTCGGTCCAGGACAAGGCAACGGATCGGGCGGTGCAAAAGGTATTAAAGGAACGGTCGCCAGTGCTGACTTCGGAAACGGCATTGCGAGCGGAGGGAAAGGTGACGGTCGAAGTAATGGAACCGGCAGTGCAGTCTCGACTGGCGGGTTCGGAGCCGAGCAGGTGGTCCATGGCGGGCCGAAGCTCGCGCAAGCCGATTCAGGACCGGCCACCTCTTCCGTCGAAATCACATACAAGCCGCAGCCGGTGTACACCGACGAAGCTCGGAGACTAAAGCTGGAAGGCGAAGTTCTGTTGGAAGTAAGTTTCGGAGCCAACGGGACGCTGCATGTGAACCGCGTAGTCCGCGGGCTGGGTCACGGTCTGGATGAAGCGGCCACTGCGGCGGCCAATAAGATGCGCTTCAAACCCGCGCTGCGCATGGGACAGCCCGTGGATTCCACGGCAGTCGTGCACGTGTTGTTTCAGTTGGCGTAGTAGAGAAGTTTGTTTCAGGAAGTTCGGGAACACGAAAGGTTCCGTCCAGAAGGCCGGCTTCGTGGTCTGTGGCTTGCAACTGAATTGAGCATAGCGGTCAAAGAAAATTTGAGTCACGCAAAACATCGCTTGGAAAGAAACATTGGGCTTTAAGAAACTTGGAGAGAAAAGTCATGCGCACTTCGAAATGGATATTCACAGCCGCACTGCTGGTCTCGGTAAGCGCCGCACAGCAGGCGTCTGATTCTCAATCCTCTGCACAGCCGCAAGCGTCTCAGTCGCAGACGTCAACGGCTCCGGCGCCGACGCCCTCGACTCTGCCGCAGCCCACCACCATGGATCAGGTGGTGGATCGCTTTATCGAGCGCGAACACGGGCTTATGAAAGCTCTCTCCAGCCGCACCCCGGTGGTTGAAACTTATCTGCAGAATCTGACCGCCGACCCGCAACTCGGCCCAGTGCCCAGTGCGGACCATTATTTCCTCGGCCGCATGGATATGGGTGAGACCGTCGACCGCAAAGATTATCTGAAGGAGCAAGACAGAGGCATGGAGACCCGCTTGATGGGCGGCTTCAACAAGCTCTTCAAGGTGCAGTACCAGCCCCTCGGCTTCTCCTGGATGGTCTACGCCGACCGTACAGATTTCGATCGCGAGCACTATGAGTTTCATTACATCCGCCGCGAATTTCTCGGCGACGTCCGCTGCCTGGTGTTCGACGTCACGCCCAAGAAAGGCTCCGGCAGGGGACGCTTCCTGGGCCGTCTCTGGGTCGAAGATCAGGAATACAACATCGTCCGGTTGAATGGGACTTACTATCCTGCGCCGCGCAATTCCTACTTTTTCCACATGGATAGCTGGCGCCTCAACCTCATTCCAGGTTATTGGGTTCCTGCTTACATCTACAGTGAAGAAGGCGACTTCAGCGCGGGCGTAAAAAATAAGATGGCCTTCAAGGCGCAGACCCGCATCTGGGGCTATGACCTGAAAAAGGGCGGCAAGGACGACGAACTTACTCAGATTCGCGTTGACAGCGTCAAGGATGAAAGCGCCAGCACCCAAGACGCTTCACCCCTGCAAGCTGAGCGGGTGTGGCAGCAACAGGCGGAAGATAACGTCGTCGAACGCCTCACCAGCGCGGGATTACTTGCGCCCGAAGGCGACGTGGATCACATTCTCCAGACGGTGGTCAACAATCTTGAAGTCACCAACAACATCGATCTGCCGCGTCCAGTACGCACTCGAGTGCTGCTCACTGCACCGCTTGAAACCTTCAGCGTCGGCAACACCATCGTTATCAGCCGTGGATTAATCGACGTCCTACCCGACGAGGCCAGCCTTGCCGCCGTGCTCTCCCACGAGCTCGCGCACATCGTGCTCGGCCACAACCTGGGCAGCAAGTATGCCTTCAACGACCGGATGCTGTTCTCCGACGATTCCACATACAACAACCTGGGCTTCAAACACATTCCCGAAGAAGAAGCCGCCGCTGACAAAAAGGCGATCGATCTGTTGAACAATTCGCCATACGCACAGAAACTCGACAATGTCGGCCTGTTCTTCAAGTCACTGCAAGCCCACGCACCTCAGCTCAATGCTTTATTGACCACGCACCTGGGCAATCCGCTGGCAGAAAACGGAACCATCAGCCGTCTGGCTGCTCTGGCAACGAAAGGTCCGGCGCTCGACAACAACAAGCTGGATCAGGTCGCGGCCTTGCCGCTCGGCGGACGCGTCAAGATCAATCCCTGGGACGACAAGGCCGAAATGGTGAAGACGGCTCCGGTCGCCATCACCTCGGCTCGTGACAAGATGCCGTTTGA
>Ga0185299_10003403_pt1 | contig 21262 bp, 19 predicted proteins | sample PaiPotPPA55metaG_FD_128002 | JGI IMG/M metagenome (GOLD analysis project Ga0185299, IMG submission 128002) | Iron sulfur acid spring bacterial and archeal communities from Banff, Canada, to study Microbial Dark Matter (Phase II) - Paint Pots PPA... ... | reverse complement strand
CTGCAGCATGTTATAAAGCTGACGGGTGAAGACCACGCTGGTATTCGCCCATTCCGTGCGGTCGCTCAGGTTCACCTTGCGGAAGCGTTCCAGCATCTCAACCAGCTTCGCATCCGTCTGCTGCAAATTCTTGTTGTAGCGGATGACGGTGCAGTCCTTGGTCATCAGTTCACCAAGTTCGCGCCATAGCCGGAACGGATTCTCCGTGCCCTGGTTGTTCATCAACAGGGAATTGCTCTCTTCCTGCTTCTTCTTCTCAGCCTCGAAAACTCCCTTGCCATCAGGCAGAGCCTGCAAGCCACGCGCATACTTCACCGCATTCGGTCCAGCAATCCCTCCGCCATAAATGCAGGATACCAGCGAGTTCGCGCCCAGCCGATTCGCGCCATGGTACTGATACTCGCACTCGCCCGCCGCGAAGATGCCAGGAATATTCGTAGCCTGCTTGAAATCCACCCACAGCCCCCCCATGGTGTAATGCATGCCGGGGAAAATCTTCATGGGCGTGTCGCGCGGATCGTCGCCCACAAACTTTTCGTAGATTTCGAGAATGCCTTCCAGCTTACGATCTAAAATCTTGCGGTCGATGTGCGTCAGGTCAAGATAAACCATCGGCTTGCCGTCGATGCCGAGGTTGTGCTCGTAGACAACTTTGAAAATCGCTCGCGTAGCGATGTCACGCGGTACCAGATTGCCATATTTGGGATACCACTCTTCCAGAAAATACCAGCGCTCAGTTTGCGGAATCGCCTTCGGATCACGATTATCGCCTGGCTTCTTCGGCACCCAGACGCGCCCGCCCTCGCCGCGTGCCGATTCCGACATCAAACGCAGCTTGTCCTCGCCAGGAATGCAAGTGGGATGCACCTGGATGAATTCGCCGTTGGCGTAGAAGCAGCCCTGCTGGTAGAGCGCGGATTGCGCCGATCCCGTACACACAACGGAATTGGTCGACTTACCGAAGATCGCTCCGTTGCCGCCAGTCGCGATGATAATCGCGTCCGCAGGGAAGGTCCGGACTTCCATGCTTCGCAAGTCCATGGCACAGACGCCGCGGCAGACACGGTTCCCGTCGAGCACTGCAGAAAGAAATTCCCAGTGCTCGTATTTCTTTACTTTGCCTTCGGATTCGTAGCGTCGAACCTGCTCGTCGAGCGCGTAGAGAAGCTGCTGTCCGGTTGTAGCTCCAGCGAACGCCGTGCGGTTATACAAAGTCCCACCGAAGCGCCGAAAATCGAGCAGACCTTCCGGCGTGCGATTGAAGGGAACACCCATGCGGTCGAGCAGATCGATGATACCCGGCGCGGCCTCGCACATATCTTTGACGGGGGGCTGGTTCGCCAAAAAATCGCCGCCGTAAACCGTATCGTCAAAGTGTATCCACGTAGAATCGCCTTCACCTTTCAGATTCTTGGCCGCGTTGATGCCCCCCTGCGCGCACACCGAATGAGAACGCTTCACCGGAACAATGGAAAAAAGATCGACGTTCGCGCCCATCTCGGCGATCTTGATGACAGACGACAATCCGGCAAGGCCGCCACCTATCACGATAATTTTCGGGGTTGCTGCCATCTTCACTGCACCGGCTTTCCGTAAGTTGGCGTTTCGGGTTTTGCGGCGCGGCTGGATTGCGTGGCGGACGTCCCCGGCTCCGCAGGCGATTGCGGGAAGCGAACCCGGAAGGTATACAAACTTACGAGCCCGACCATGCTTAGCAACACAAAAAATCCCATGCACACGGCCAGAGATCTCCGCCGCGCCCTTTCGCCGGATGTAATTCCCCACTTGGCGGCGAAGAGCCAAATACCATAGGCCAAGTGCCAGCAAGCGGCGATCAGTCCCACGATATAAAAGGCGAGCAAGGCGGGGTTCAACAGTTCGGCCTGCACTTTAGCGAACGAGGCGTTGGGATAAGCATGAAGATCGATTCCGCTAAAACGCATGGTCCACGTATGCCAAACGATATAAACGAATGCGATACCGCCGGTCCAGCGCTGCAGTGTGTACATCCAATTTCCGGTCCAGGGATATTCCACCGTATTCCCGTCGCCCCGGTACCAGATATAAAAGCCGTAAAGCCCGTGGAACGCAATCGGCAGCCAGATTCCGAACAGTTCGAGAAAAAATACCAGGGGAAGATTACCGAGAAAACTCACCTGCCGGGCGTAAGCGTCGGGACCGCTGATCGCGGTGGAGTTGGAAATCAGAATATGTTCGAAAAGAAAAGCGCCGACAGGAATGATGCCTGATAGCGAGTGCAGGCGGCGCAAAAGAAACGACGTACCCTGTCCCGCGCGCAGGGGCGCCACTCCGGGAGCAGCGCTCGGCGCTACACGGGGAGCAGTAGAACTGGCTGACGCCACGAAAGCTCCTTATGATTTGTATTCGTTCCTAAGCTATTGTTTGCTGGTGCGTTCGATGATGGCAAAATAACTTTTTATTATCCGGCGGCAAGAGAAGCGAAGTCAAGAAAGCAATCGAGGATCGTCCGCCCCGAAATCATCGCACCATCGCAGAAAATCACGAAACGCACGACCACGATGGCTGTATTTGGCTTTTTCTTCCGGCTCTAGCTCCGCGAAACTTTTATCGATCTGGGAAAAATAAAACAGCGGATCGTACCCAAACCCATTGGTGCCCCGCGGAGCGTCAAGGATGGTACCCTCCGCCGTTCCGCGAAATGTAGCCAGCGTTTTGCCGTTACGCGCGGCAGCCAGCACGCAAACAAATCTTCCCCTGCGTTTATCGGGAGGAACGTTTTTCAGTTCGCGCAAAACACGGGCATTGTTAGCTTCGTCGTCGGTGTTGGCATGGGCGTCGTGCGGTTCCTTGTTTTGCAAATCAGGCGCAGCGTAGCGCGCGGAATGCACTCCGGGAGCGCCGTTCAAAGCGTCAATCTCCAACCCCGAGTCGTCGGCAACCACCAATTCTCCAGGAACATGTTTACCGTAAGCTTCGGCCTTCTTGCGGGCATTGGCTTCGAATGTAGGGCCATCCTCTACAACGGAGGGCAGGGAAGCAAAGTTGGGAATGCCGGCGATTTCTATTCCGTAGCGCAACGCGGCGCCGGCGAAATCGCGCAGCTTGCCCGGGTTGGAAGTAGCAATGAGGATTTTCCGCATGAAGCGCTTCGCCACCTTACTGCGGCAAGAAATTTAGGGCACACCATGATGCCGTGGAGATTTTCGCAACGAGACCAGCACAAAAACGATTGCCACCATCGAAATCCATGCTCCCACGGTGCGATCCCATGTGCGAATAAAAATAATCTGCACTCGGTTCGTTCCCGCCTCCACGGGGATCAGCATCTCCCCCGTGCCTTCGCGCGTGCCCGCCTGCACGATCCGCCCATTCACCTCCACTCGCCACGCCGGATAATTAAACAGATGCAAAGTGAGACGATCGGCTGCCGACATCTCCGCCCTAAATTGTTTCCGTCCCGCACGCCAATCGGAGACGCGGATCGCGGCATGAGCCGGTCCCTCCACCGTCACGCGGCGTGCATCTTTTTTCACGGCGGAAGGATCGGCCCCTACCGGCGTGTATTCATCTGTGCCTTCATATCCCGTGCCGGTCGCCATATTGTCCCGAATCTCCCGCAGATCGGCGCGAGTGTCCCACCAAGGGGGCTGAAAGTGATGCCACGCGAAAGCGACGACGCACAGCATTGCCAGGTACAGCGCCGCGCGCGCGGGCCATTTTTTTATTCCAAACACCGTGAACAATGTGAAGGGAATGCCGAGGCATAGCGTCCAGCGCCAGGGAAACTGCATGAAGCGCATCTTGGGAAGAATAGTCCAAAGGGGGTTGGACAGGGAGACCATGAACAAAGAACAAATCGCGGCCCACGTCGCGAGCACGTATCCGAGGTCGCGATTGTGCCTGAGCCAGCGTCGCGCTGCCCCAGCTGCAACCATTGTCAAAACGATCTCGGCGACAACGACCCAGGAGATGACACGGTTAAAAGCATCATGATCCGCGTCCTCGGTATGAACGAACAGAAAGTTATCCAGCGGACGCGATCCCGCCGATACCGACTGCGCAATGTTCACCCACCGCTGTTCATAGATCGCGGGAAACAAATAGAACGCGGCCAGTGCCGCGCCCAGCACAACGGCAATCGAGCCGGTCCGCAGAATGCGGGCGGAGCGCCTCCGCCAGGCGATTACCACAATCAGCAGCGCCAGCGAATAATGAATCATCACCGCTGCCGGCGCGTTCACCAGCCAGGAAGCGGCTAAAAGCAGCGCCAGCAAAGCGGTCGCGCGCTGGCCCTTTTCATCCCGCAACAGAAGCAACAACAGCAAGGGCAGTAACGACGCAGCCAGTAATTCGGCGAACGCGCTTCGCCAGTAGACGATCACCAGATGATATGGGTTGACAGCGTACAGCGCTGCGGCGAAGGTTGCGTCGCGTCGGTCACACCACTGACGCGCCAGCATGAACATGGAGACGCCCGCCGCGACCAGCGCCAGCCAAATGTAAATATCGGAGACCACGATCCAGGGAAAGATTGCGCTGAGTGCCGCTCCCAGAGTCCACGACGCTGGCGGGTAAAAGATGAGCCGGGGTTCGCCATAGGCGAAGTGCGCCAGCGCCGCCCAGCGCGGATAGACGATGCCTTGTTTCCATTCCGAGAGAACTTCCAGCCAGGTGTACAGATGGAACTCCACATCGTGGCCGGAAGGCGTTCCGAGAAAGAAGAATGGAAGTTCAACCGCTAAGGCCGCCGCGGCGATAGAAAGAAGCGACGTCCATGTGAGGTTGACGCGTCGCTCACCGAACTGCACTGCCGGGGGCGTTGCGCCGTCAGACTGCCCGGATTTTCCGATAGTCGCCAGCTTCGCTTACCAGCCTCCGTGCAGAGACACTTATCTCAAGTTGCTGTACATGTTCGCACAACGGCTGGAACGACGCACGAACGACAATGACATCGTCTCCTTCTGGGCGTACCTCTATTCATCCAAATTTAATATTCCTGAAACCATCCCACAATAATCATCAGCTACCGTACTCGCATTGGGGTGGAACAGACCACGGAGACTGAAGGGCCCGAGCCAGACGGGGCCGGGTTCTTCGCCTCTGGGCAAGCAACCCCGCAGGCCCCCTCCCGCATTCCACTACTGCCGCTACCAGATTGTTCCTGCCCGTGCGCTAGTCTCGAAAGTTCTCCCGCCACCTGCCACGAGATTAGCGCCGATCTTTTAGAAAAAGTGGGTGTTCTAGGAGAGAAGCGAGCGAGCTGCCATTGGAAAACAAAGAAGAAGCGGGAAAAGAGACTAAGTGGCGACGGTCTCGCCGGATCGCTGGCGTCGGAGTTCCTCAAGAAAATCATCCTCTTGCATGGTGGTTGCGTGGCGCAACAGTTCCAGCAAGGGATCTTGCAAGTCTTCGTTTTCCGCGAGTTCATTCCCGGCACCTGGAGCGGATTCGAACTGGCTCAGGTCTGCGGTTAAAGCGCGCGGAGAAACGCTCATTTCGAGCATGGATTCAGGGCAGCTGCGGAGAAAGCTGATCAGGTTGCCGACTTGCGCACGCTGCTCAGGCGTGCGTGAAGGGAATTCCACTCCCATCCCGTAACCGGGATGCGTAACCCGCACCATTCCTTCTGTGTGCACCGCCATTTCGTTGGTACGAAGGCAAAGGTCCACTAAGGCATGTTCGGGAAAGGGAGAATCGGTTTCCACGTAGCACCCGCCCAGACTCAAGTCAGTCAGCTTGCAGTGGGGAACGGTTTCTTCCTCCCCTACTCTCTGGGTCGAGGCAGCTGCCTCCAACCACACTTGAAGTTGGGCTTTAATTGATTCGTCCAAGTCCAGGAAGTGGACGCCGGTTTGCCCGTTCGGCTTTGCCCAAGCCACCTGCCCGTGAGCATCAATTTCAAGCGACGCGTCGGGCAGTTCGAAGCGGAATTTCAGCAGTGCCCCCGAAGCCTGCGGTTCGGCGGTCAAAACGTCCATACCAGTTTCGCTGAGATCCAGAAGAATCCCTTCAAGCTTGCGAGTATCTGGCAGGGTGAGTTCCACCGGAGCCTGCACCGGAACGCGGTAAGCGCGCCGGCGTTCGCGATTCAGCAGGGCGGTCACCGCCCGTAGTCCGGCCTTCGCCTTATCTTCGGAGAGGGGCTTGTACAGAACGAAATGCGCCCCGCCGCTCAGAATGTCCCGAGCTTTGAGGCGTTCGGCCACAAGTGCCACCGTGACGAGGGGATTTCCGGAGTTCAGCCTGCGCCCTTCCTCAAACACTTCGGCAGCTGCCTTAGCGTCTTCGAAATCGATTATCAGCGCATCGAATTTCTGCTGGCGAATTCGATCAATCGCAGTCGCCAGGTCGCTGAATCGCTCCATCGCGATCCCGGATGCCGGCATCACCCGGCCCAGGATCTCGCAAGCGGAATCGTCTGTGGAAATCAACAGCGCAAGAAGTGTCATAACTGGAATCCCCGCCTCCGCCAGGCGAGTCTATGGCCAACGAGGCGCCGTAGGCCGAGCTGCCTTGGGCGCTGACCCTGCCGAACCCGCGCCCGCTTTCGCTGCCATAGCGTCGGAGCCCGGCGAAGCTTCATCACCTTCCATCAATACCGTGTTGTCTTCATCGTCATTCTCTGCAAGCAAGGGAGCCACCTCGCGGAGCTTCTCCGCCGCCTGCTGGAGCATCTCGATCTGCTTCCCCAGTTGAGCGTACCTGGTTTGCTTCTGCCGCAACACCTCATGGATATCTTTCATACGACCCCCAATGGCGAATGTAAGGACGGGGGGTCATGGGCGTCAACGGTAATCCCCGCGTGCGGGTTACCGCGGTAATTGGAGACACGTCCAAAAAACGTGCATGGAAGGCGGTTTTCGAGGCCGATAAGGAATCTGATGAGGCGAAAAAGAAAGCGAAAGCCCCGCAGAACGCGAGGCTTTCGAGAGGCGGATTGAAAATGACTTAGGCTTTCAGCTTGCGGTGTAATGCGCCGGCCAAACCAAGCAAACCGGTTCCCAACAAGCCGAGGGTCCCCGGCTCAGGAACAACTGTGGTGATGTTGGTATCTCCGCTGGAGATGTTAGTGCTTCCGCTGAAGAAGCCCTTGCCGGTATTAATCGTCAACTGAACGGTCGCGCCAAATACAGTCGCGCCGTTATACCAGGTGCCGGAAATCTGACCGTTGAGCTCGTAGTTGTGCGTGCTGTTGGCCAGCGTAACCAGGGTCCAAGTCACCGGACCAGTGAACGCACCTTTGAAAATCGTGCCGCTCGGAATGCCGTCGGTACCGTTGCCGGTTATCGTGAAGCCGCCACCGCTAGCAAAGGTGCCGCCGTTCTGCAAGCTTCCGCTCGCCAGCGCTCCGGTCGAAAAGCTCAGGCTTCCCAGACCGCCTGTAACCAAGCCTAGACCATTTAGGCCGTTAACGGCGATGAGTTCAGAGCTGCCGAGAGTTAATCCAGCAGAACTCCCCGAAAGGACGCCCGCACTGTTGGTGAAGTCCACTGAACCGGCAAACGCCGCCAGTGGCAGAGCCATTGCAAGTAAAGCCATCAAAACCATCCGCTTCATAACTGTCTTCCTCCTGAACCTAGGTAATGCTTAGTGGTCAATGGGGGCAGAATTCCACTGCACCCGCCGTGTAATGTGCACCCCTCATGCCAAACTCAAACAATCTATAAAACGCTGAAAACAAACAAATTACTGTCACTCTGATGCTCATCTGTCAACCTGAAGCTGCAAACCGATGCATACTAATACTTTCGTTTTGCGTCTTGAGACCCAACATCGCCAAACCGGGTCCAACTCTATAAACGAGCACTTCCACAGCCTCCTCGAAAAGTGGCCATTCGACTGCCGAGCAAGAATATCCCAACAACTGGCGGGGACACAAGTAACCTTGCTTTTTACTGCTGTTTACTAGCGAGATTCTGCCCTGAGGGTATTGGAACGGAACCGGCACGTTCCCGCCTCTCGCGTCCTACCGATTGCTTCCGGGTTGCTGTCCGAGACCGGAACCGTAATATTCCGCGAGGGCATGGCGCTCCTCGTCGGTAAGAAGTGTCGAAATCGTCCGCATTGGCATGTTGATGTCATTGGCGCGATTCCAGTTCGCGAATGCTTCAAGCTGGCCCAGAACGTAGTCACCGTTCTGATTTGCGAGAGATGGAACTCCAATACGATAAGCCACCGGTCCGTGGCAGGACTGGCAAGGGGGAATGCCGCGCCCCCCGTCGCCGAACGAGATCAGATGAGATGCCATGCCTGCGTGACTTGGATTGGGCCTTGGTTGCGGGAAACTCCGGTTGTCCTGCAGATCGGTAAACACGGGAAGCTTCGCATAGTAGGCAACCACATCCGCCAGGTCTCGTGACGAAAGCGACGCTGCAATCGGCTCCATCGTCCGCGATTCTCGTTTGTGGCTTCGAAAGTCTTCCAGCTCTTTCCAGATTGCCAGCTGATCCATGCCGGCTAGGTTAGGAGTTGTACTCCGGTCGCTAAAACCTTCCGCACCATGGCAGTGTTCGCAACGTTTGGCGAGAAGCATTCCGCGAAAGGCATCTCCCGCAGAAGCAGCGGCAATCGTCTCGGGCGTCCACGATACATAAGATGGAATCTGCTCCGGCAGGCTGCCGCTTGCTCCGAGCAGCAGCGAACCTGCCGTCACAACAACGGCTAAAGCAAAGAGCCGCGGAGAGCTCCAGCCCGGAAAGCCCAGGCGCCTATTGGTCCTCACAGTTACCTCTTTGTCCGGACCGCAATACCGGGAACTGGTCGCGCGGTACAACTTTCAATGCGGACCGCATGGCGTAGTGTCCTGCCCCGCAGAATTCGCGGCACACTGTCTTGAATTCGCCCGGGCTCGAAAACTGAAGGCGCGCCTCGCTGATCGTGCCAGGAAGAACTTTTACGTTATAGATTGTCCCATTGAAAGCCAGAGAGTGGACCGCGTCGGCACTGGTAATGCGCAGATGAACCGGAACCCCGGCTGGAACCAGAATGCAGTGTGGAACAAACAAGTATTGCTGCGCGATCATACGGACCGTAACCGATCCGTCGGCGCCCTGCTCGGTGCCAAGATTATTTTCCACAAACTCGCCCGCAAGATGCAGCGACAGCGGATCGACTTTCCGCGAGCCATTCAGATACCGCATTAGCGGAACGTCGATCTGGTAATAGCGCGTGGCCGGTATCAGGCACAGCACCAATACCGTGAGGACGAATACTCGCAACTTTCGCCAGTTCACAATTCGCTCGATCCTTAAGGCGATGGGGAAGGGCACGGTGGGTGCCCCGCCCTTGCGCGTTTTTTGCCAAGGGTGGGGATTTCTGACGTCCCTTCCGGCCGCCTACACCGGCGAGGATTTCCAAAGTTTCAAGGAGCGCCGTCGATCTCTTTCAGCACGGCGCTGCAACGCTCGCACACCGTCGGATACCTCTTATCCTCGCCCACGAGGGTCGAATAATTCCAGCAGCGCTCACACTTCAACCCATCAGCCTTCTTCACCTCGACGTGCACCCCGCCCGTGCCGTTGCCGGAAGCTTCGGTTAGAGTCACCGCCGAAACGATAAAGAGGTAACGCAACTGATCTTTGTAGCGCGCCAGCAGCGAGTACGCGGGGTCAGAGGCGGCAATGAGAAGTTGCGCTTCCAGTGGCTTGCCAATCAGTTTGCTGTTGCGCGCCGTATCCAGAGCCTTCATCACTTCGTTGCGAATTCCTAGCAATGCGGTCCAATCCTGGCGCTGCCCCGCATCGTCAGCTGCGATGCCCTCGCCGAGCAATTCGACAGCCGACGGGAACTGCGCCAAATGGACACTTTCAGGTCGGTCGGGGACTTTGGGCAGATATCCCCAAACCTCTTCCGATGTAAAAGTCATGATGGGCGCGAGCAGCCGCGCAAGGGCTTCTCCGATGTGCCAGATCGCGGTTTGCGCCGAGCGACGTGCCTGCGACTTGGGCGCTGAAACGTAAAGACGGTCTTTGAGCACATCGAAATAAAATGCGCTGAGCTCGGTCACGCAGTAATAGTTCACGCGGTGATAGATCCGGTGGAAGGCAAATTCATCGTACCAGCGCCTCACATCCGCGACCAGGGCAACGGTCAGACGAAGCATGTACTGGTCGATGTCTTCCAGCTGGGCAAAAGAAAGCGGGTCGGCTTGTGGATCAAAGTCATAGAGGTTGCTGAGCACGTAGCGAAACAGATTGTTCCGGATGGTGCGGTAATTCTCCCCGACCCGCAGCATCAACTGCTCCGACCCAACTACGTCCTCGCGAAAATCAACCGACGCCACCCAAAGCCGCACCACTTCCGCGCCCAATCGATCCGAGATATCCACCGGATCCACGTCGTTCCCCCGCGACTTCGACATGGCCTGACCTTTTTCGTCCAGCGTCCATCCCGGCGTGACTACCCCTTTGTACGGCGGCGTTCCATGGGTCCCCATGGCGCACAAAAGTGAGGACTGAAACCACCCGCGATATTGATCCCCGCCCTCCAGATAAAGATCGGAAGGCCAGGGATATGTCGGCTCGTCGGCGATCAGCGCCAGATAGCTCGCCCCCGATTCCAGCCACACATCGAAGATGTCCGTTTCTTTTTCGAACTTGGCACCGCCGCAATGCGGACAGTTCATCTCTGCCGGCAGAATCGTGTCGGACTCGGACGTAAACCATGCATCAGCCCCAGAGCGAGCGAACAACTCCACCACCTTACGATTCACCGCAGGATCATTCAGCGGTTTGCCGCAGCTCTCGCAAAGAAAAACCGCGATAGGAACTCCCCACACGCGCTGCCGGGAAATGCACCAATCCGGACGCGTCGCAATCATATTCGACAACCGTTCTTCGCCCCACGCCGGATCCCACTTCACACGTTTGATTTCTTCCAGCGTGCGGCTGCGCAGCGTCTCCGCTTTCGACTTTCCGCCCGGCATCGGCGTTTCCATGGCGATGAACCATTGCTCAGTGGCGCGAAATATCACCGGGTTATGACAGCGCCAGCAATGCGGATAGGAATGCACCGTCGTTTCCGTATGCAGTAAAGCTCCGCGGCTCTTGAGCAACTCGATGATCGGCTGATTCGCTTCCCAGACCCGCTTGCCGGTGTATTCAGCAAGTCCGTTGCGCAGAATGCCCTTTTCATCAACGTTGCTGGTGGCGTCGAGCCCGTACTTGACACCCGTAACAAAATCCTCCGCGCCGTGCGAAGGCGCAGTGTGAACCACGCCGGTCCCCGTGTCCATGGTGACGTAAGCGGCCAGTACGCCGAGGATCTTCCGGTCCAGAAATGGATGCTGAAAATTCAGCCGCTCCATTTTTCGCCCGGGAAAATGCGCGAGCTCGCGCGGATCGGAAAGCCCGCACTTCTCAGCCACATCCTTCGCCAGTTTCGACGCTACAATGTAAACTTCGCCACCGGATTCCAGCCCAACATATTCTTCATCGGGATGGAAAGCCACCGCCATCGACGCCGGCAGCGTCCACGGAGTCGTGGTCCAGATAATCGTTGAAACTTGTTTCCCCGCCAGAGCCGCATCAATCTTCGCCGGATCGTCGAGCAATTTGTACTTTACATAGACAGTCGGGCTGGTGTGGTTCTCATACTCGACCTCCGCCTCGGCCAGGGCGGTCTCGTCGCACATGCACCAGTAAACCGCGCGCAGACCCTTGTAGACGAATCCTTTTTCGTAGAAGGAAAAGAACGTCGACAAGACCACCGACTCATACTGCGGATTCATCGTCGCATACGGACGATCAAAGCGCCCGAACACTCCCATGCGCTTGAACTGCTGCCGCTGCAAGTCGAGAAACTTCTGCGCATACTTCCGGCATTCCGCGCGCACGTCAATCGGAGGCATCTGCAGCTTCTTGCCGCCCAGTTCCTTGTCCACCTTGATCTCAATCGGCAGCCCGTGACAATCCCATCCCGGCACGTAGGGCGCATCAAATCCCGCCATCGTCTTCGACTTGACGATGAAATCCTTGAGACACTTATTCAGCGCCGTACCCATGTGGATGGGCCCGCTGGTGTAAGGCGGCCCATCGTGCAGAATGTAAGTCGGCGAGCCTTTGCGAGCTTCGCGAATGCGCTCGTAGATGTGCGCTTCCTCCCACCGAGCCAGCATTTTAGGCTCATTCTGAGGCAGATTGGCCTTCATCGGGAAGGCGGTTTTAGGCAGATTGATGGTCGCTTTCAGTTCGAGCGGCACTCGGTTGGCTTCTCCCAAATGTTTGAATCCCTTCATTATAGGGAGAGCTATCGCTAACGTCCACGCAACCCAGCCCAGAGAATTTAATGGGTTTGAGAAATTTAATTTCAGGCGCTCCCGCCAATCTCCACGCATTCACGTTTACCGCAAGCATTCCGAAATACACTTCGTAAACTGACTCCAGAAGAGGTACAATTTTGTGAGCAGGCGCATGGGCTCAGATCCTATCGCCGCGTGGCATCAGAAGGTCACTAAATTAGGCAAGAGGCAACTTGTTAGGGAGTCCAATCATCTGTGTTAGTCAGGGCGTCGGGCCACGGATAGTCCATTCACCGTCCGACCTGGAAAAACCGAATCGGGGAACATGCCATCCGTAGAAGTCAATCCGACACCCACAAAAGAGCCGGAGCTTCACCTCCTGCTCGCTCCCGACACATTCGAACCGCTGTACAAATCCCTGTTTCGCGGCTTGGACGACTTTTTCTTTCCCAAGAAACTCCCGCCGCTCAAGCTGGAATCAAAGCCTATTCCAGTCAAAGATATTTGGGGTTTTTACAACTACAAGAAAAATGGAGCCCTCGGTTCCACCGTCGCTCATGTGGTGGTGATCGGGTTAATCATCGGAGGCACGATCCTGGGTCGTCACCTGGTCACCAAGGTCGAGGCCAAGCCGCAGAGCACCACTCAGTTGATCGATCCCGGTGATTTCATCCCCCTGAAACCTGCGAAGACCCAAGCCGGTGGCGGAGGCGGCGGCGGCGACCGCGACGTGCTGAAAGCTTCACAGGGGCGTTTGCCGAAGTTCTCCATGCAGGCGCAGATCACGCCGCCCGCTGCGGTTATCCGGAATCTCAACCCTAAATTAGCGGTTGAGCCCACGATCATGGTGCCGCCCGAGATTAAAGTGGCGATGAACAGCAACATGCCGAACTTTGGCGATCCCAAGTCCTCCGCCGTGATTCCATCGAACGGCACCGGTGGGGGCAGCGGCATTGGCGAAGGCTACGGAGGCGGGGTTGGACCGGGCAATGGCCGTGGCTTAGGCCCCGGTGAGGGCATGGGAACTGGCGGCGGCGTATTCCGCCCCGGCCGCGGCGTTACTCCACCTCGCCCTATCTATTCTCCCGATCCGGAGTTCTCAGAAGAAGCGCGCAAAGCCAAGTACCAGGGCACCTGCACTCTGATGATCGTAGTCGCCACTGATGGCCGACCCATCAATATTCGCGTCGTTAATTCGCTCGGCATGGGGCTGGACGAAAAGGCCATCGAAACCGTCCGCACTTGGCGCTTCGAACCCGGCCAGAAAGATGGCCATCCCGTCAACGTCGAAATGGCCGTCGAAGTCGACTTCCACTTGTACTGAGCGCCTGGTACTCGTGTCCTGGGTTCTCAGTTAAGCGAATCCTTGCGAAGCACCGCCAGGTGCGATAACGACCGTCGGCTAAAGCCCAGCCTCTGATACAACTCGATCGCTCGCTCATTATCTTTTCTGACATGTAGAAACGGCGTCTCTCCACGATCTCGGATGCGTCCTATAACTTCCGTCATCAAGATGCGTGCATAGCCTTTCCCGGCGTGTTCCGGGTGAGTGCAGACAGCGCTCACTTCGGTGTAGCCCGGAACCTTCAACCGCTCGCCGGCCATGGCAACCAGTTTTCCATCGCGGCAAATTCCCAGAAATGTTCCCAGTTCATGAGTGCGTTTGTTGAACGGTCCGGGTTTAGTGAGCGCCGTGAGTTCGGTCATCGCAGGCGAGTCGTCCGCATTTAGTTCGACGAGCTGCGCCTGTGATGCAGATGACAATTTTGCGAGGGATGCGCCATCGTCAAAAACCATCTGCAGAACAGGAGCACCAGCAATCAGATTCCAGCCACGGCGATCCTGGTAGGGGATATCCAGGAATAATGCGACCGTCCCTTCGGAAGACAACAACTCCGCCAGCGATTCGTAGCCCTCGGGTGTTGGCTCGCGGAGACCGGCCAGTGGACTGACTTCCGGTACAAACCTGCTCGCCTTTTCCGAGGACTCGGCGAATTCGGTTTGCCGCGTGGTAAGCGCCTGCCAGATGACGTTGTCGAGCGGATGCATGCTGCTTGGCTTTCTGATTTGAGTGATCGGACAACCGTGGAACACAATAATGTGGAAGGCGCCGGGAGACTATCCGCAGCTTGCGCGCCAACGCAAAATCGTTCTTATTCTTTCAAATCCACGTGCTGGACGTCCTCAATCGCGTGTTCCAGGAAACGTTGGCCCAGCCGGCGAAATTTTTCCACCGAGTCGGTGGCGAAGAACTTCATACGCGGCAGCGCGCGCCTTTCCTCCTGAATCTCAGCGGGAGCTAACAGTTCTTGCAGTCGCGCAGCGACCTCCCGCGCCGTCGATTCCGCCGAGTCCACAATGCTTACATGCGATGGAGCAACCCTCCGCAGCAACGCCTTCAGCAAAGGATAATGAGTACAGCCCAGCACCAAAGCATCTGCATCATGGAAGCCGTCGGCAAATGCCTCCGCCAAATAAATCCGCGCCACTTCCTCAGTTACGGGATGCTCTACCCATCCTTCCTCCACCAAAGGAACCAGCAGCGGACAAGCCTTTTCCCGCGCCCTTAGGCCAACCACCTCAAGCGCCTTCCGGTAAGCATGGCTGCCGACCGTAGCTTCTGTACCGATCACGACGACCTTCTTATTCCTGCTGACCCCAGCCGCAGCCTTCGCACCAGGCTCAACCACCCCTACGACAGGGACATGCGCTGCCGCAATGATGCGGTCGAGCGCCAGCGCCGTCGCGGTATTGCAAGCGATCACCAGCACCTCCGCCCCATGCGCTTCAAGATAGTGGGCCGCCTCAACCGCATAGCGACCCACGGTTTCCACCGACTTCGACCCATACGGAAGGCGCGCGGTGTCGCCAAAATAGAGGTAATCGGCGTCGGGGATGAGTTCAAGTAAAGCTTTAAGGACAGTCAACCCGCCGAAGCCGGAATCAAATACACCGATTGTAGGACGCCGCTTCGTCATGCTTTGTGAAGGCTATCCCCGATGATAGCAGTGGCCACGCATAGCCCCGATGACTAGCAGTGTTCCTCGCCCGAGCGTGTGGGGAGCGGAGCCTGTGGGGAACAGCTCGTGGGGAACGGACAGTTCTGTCCGTTGCTTTTGACTTTTTCGATTTCGATCTTGTCCTCGACTTCGATTTTGCCGACACCTCATCGGCAGCCACACGAGTGAATGAGCGGCGCTTTCAGTGACGCGTAAGCGCCAACAAGGATGCGGCCTTTAACCCTCAAGGGAATGCTTGCGCGCCGCGGAAGCCGTAGCTCCAGCAAACTCTGAGCTCCTCCGGCAGCACACGCCCGGCGGAATCGGCGCCCCGTGCGGGCAAGTCCTAGGATGTCCCAGGAAGGTGCAGATCTTATCCGTAGCCTCGGGCGATAGTATGTGTTCGAACTTGCAGGCCTGTTGCTCGATCTCCGATTCGCTATCCATCGCCAGACTATCGGTAAAAAGTCGCTCGGCCAGACGATGACGCCGAATGATGCTGCCTGCCCGCTCCCGTCCACGCTCCGTAAATTCCACGATCAGCGTGCCGTCACCCACCGAGGCGGATACGGGCTTCAGCGCATCGTGACAGGGATTCACAAACGGCCTACGCCCATGCGCCAGGGGAGGATGCGGCGCTGAAACCACGAACCCCATCTGCATCATCTTCTCAATCGCCAGACTCACCGGCAACGCACCGTGCACCTCCATGCGCTCCACTTCGGCAATTTCGCCGTGCTCCTCGAGCACCCACAACTCTTCGAGCACCTCGTCGAACTGCTCTTCGTCAGCCATCGCAAATACTTCCTGCGACTCGATCTTGCCGTGATGAAACTCAATGCGCCGGTCGGCGAGACGGGCCACGACGGGGTCGTGCGTGACCATCACGATCGTCCGCCCCTGCTGGTGAAACTCGCGCAGCAATCGCAGCACGATTTCTTCGTTTTGCGCGTCCAGGTTGCCCGTCGGCTCATCGGCCAGAATAATTTTCGGATCATTAATCAATGCTCGGGCAATGCATACCCGCTGCTGTTCACCGCCGGAAAGCTGCGACGGCAAATGATGCGCACGATCGCCAAGGCCCACGCGGGTCAGCGCTTCAATCGCCTCATTCTCGTCGGTCATGCTGTGGAAATACTGCGCCAGCATGACGTTCTCCACCGCTGTGAGAAAGGGAATGAGGTGAAACTGCTGAAAAATGAATCCTATTTTCTCCGCGCGCACCCGGTTCAGTTCGCCGGCGGAGACTCCGGCAACATTCTGCCCGTCAAGCCATATTTCTCCCGAGGTCGGACGATCCAGACATCCGATCAGATTCACCAGCGTCGATTTACCCGATCCCGATGGTCCCATGATGGAAAGCCACTCGCCCGGCGCCACATGCAACGAAATGTGATCCAGAGCATGTATGGCTGCGCTCTGATTTTCCTTGCCGTTCGCGCTCTCCTGTCCCGCGCCTTGAGAGGGGTAGAGTTTGGTCACGTCTTTGATCTCAATCATTTCACTCTCCCCTCAGGATGACCGCCGGCTGCACCCGCCGTAGCAGCGAAATTGGCAGGATCGCCGAAAGCATGGTCACCACTATGCTACCAGCCAGAATAAAAGGTAAGACGCTAAAACGCGGCGCCACGGGTGCGTGAAAGTTAACTCGCCCAATCCAGGCCGCGATGCCAACGCCCAGAACGAATCCAATCACGGCGCCGGTTGCACCCAGAGCGGCGGCTTCCGCCGCAAAGAAACCTCTCAGCATGCGGTCAGAAGCACCCAGCGCTTTCAGAATGGCAAAGTCGCGCCGCCGGTCGAACACCCATCCCATCAGCGTGGAAAGCACGCACAGCGCCGCGGTCAAAATAATGAGCGCCGTTGCCGCCAGTAACGTGGCGCGAGTCTTGCCCAGTACGCGCGCTTCGCCTTCCATAATCTGCCGCACCGGCCGGACCTCCGCTTTCGGGATCGCGCCCTCAAGCCGATGCAGTATCGCACTGATCTCTTCCGGCGAACCAGTGGCCGCCACCTCAATCGTCGACGGACGAACTCCCGTCCACGAAACGAAGTCTGGAAGCGAAAGGTACACGCGGCTGTCTTCCGCAGCGCCGGTTTGCACCGTTCCTGCAGACATCAAATGAATCGAATGTCCTTGAAACGTAAGATCGAACGGCTGATTCTTGGGCGAGACCACTGAAAGCGCACGCACCCCCACCAGCGCCTGCTGCGGACCAGAGGGCCAGTTGCTTACCGACCACCAATGATCGAGTTGCCGCACTCGCTCGAAATCGGTGCCTGCGACCACCACTGCCTGACCGTCGCTGGTTCGAGCCACAACCAGGGCGAAGGGCGCAACCAGCCCACGACCAGCCAGAACGGATTCCACCTGCGCTAAAGCGTCCGAGGGAAGGGAATCGCCGTCTTTTCCAGCGACAATAATGTTCGCGCCATAGTTGCGGAATTCACGCTGCAGCTTCGACTGCACATCGACGTAAAGATTCAGCATCGCGGTTGCTACCGCGGCCGCCACCACCATGGCGAGCAGCGCGGAGAGGGCGCGTCCGCGCCGCAACACGGCAGCCCGAACCAGCATCCGCATAAACATGGAGGTGTGCGGAGACCGTGCCCGGCTCGCTGCCACTTCCTGCGCCGAGCGTGATTCGACCGAACCTGACTGCCCGGAAAACGAGACGCCCCGGGTCACGCCTCACCTCGCAACGCAAACACCGGATCCAGCATTACCGCTTTACGAATGGCGGCCGCGCTCCCGGCAAAGGTGACGAGCACCGCTATCACCAGAATTACGGGGAACAGCACCGCCGAAATCGTGATCTCCGAATTGAAGATCGAGCGGCCGATCTGGTGAGCCAGCACCCCCCCGGCAGCGAAGCCCACTACACCTCCAAGCAAAGCCAGCAGCGTAGCTTCGGCAAAGAAGACAGAAGCTACTCCAAGCCTTCCTGCACCCAGAGCCTTCATCAGACCGACTTCCGCGCGCCGCTCGAAAATTGCCGTAGCCATCGCCGCTGACACCGCCAGCGCCGACGCAAACAGCGCAGCCAGCGTCACTAAAAAGATCAGGCCTTCAATGCGAGTGAGAACCGCTCCTTCGTTCTGTGCGACCTGTCGAATCTGCTCGGCATGCGAGCGCGGAATCGCTTGCTGCAACTGAAACGCAATCGATTGCGGATACGGCGAACAATACCAGCGGTCATACACCGCTCCGGACATGCTCTTAGGATCGCGCCGCGCGAAAGCATCTTCCGGTTTTGTGAGCGCGCTCACATAAACGCGCCGCACCGCGCCGGGCTTCCCCAGAATTTCCTGAGCGAGAGCGATTGGCGCGACGATCTGATCGTCTTCACTGCCGCCGGTGGAAACAATTCCACTCACTCGCAACTGTCGGCCGGGAAGCGTGATCTCATCCCCAGCCTTCGCCGAAAGCCGCGCCGCCAGTCGCTCTCCCAGCAAAACATCGCGCGCAGAATCATCCGGCCACGCTCCCGAAACTTTCCACCACGGGTGCGTGGATCTCACGCCCGTCGCAAACTCTTCTTTACCGAAAGCGATCCGCTTGGCAAAGTAAGTCCCAAGCAGGGTTACATTTTCTGACTGACCATCCTGCTGCAGCGCAACCTGCACCGGGAGCATCGGCGCAAACCCTGTGATGTTGTTATGCCAGAAAGTGCCCTTGATTTTCGGCAGGTCGGCCTCGTCGAGGAAAGCCCCGTCGCTCGGCGGCTTCAAACTAACGCCGCCAATTTCAACATCCAACGTGTCTTCTTGGGGAGTTACCAGCAGGTTCGCACCAATGGTGCGCAGCTCGCGATTAATCTTGTCGCCAATATCAGTGGCCACCGCAATCATCGCCGTTGCCACCGTAACGCCAAGCGTGATGGCCGCTCCGGCCAGCAATTTACGCCGCTTCTGGCGCCGGAAGGATTCGTAAACAAGGCGGACGAACATCCCTTATTGCTTTTCGAACACGCGGCTACCTGCCGCGACATCCGCCTCCTGAATGATCACGGAACCGGCCGTCTGCGTCGCCTTCAGAGGAATCGGATTGCAGCCTCCCGCCGTTCCCACCGACTGCGGATTAATGGGAGCGGCGCAGTTCTTGCAAACCACTCCATTGGCCGATTTATAAAATCCCACCCCTCCGCAAATCTGGCAAGCATCGAACACCGTCGCGACTTTTCCGTCCGGCTTCTGATAGAGCCAGAAACGAATTTCTGTGCCGTTCTCCTGAGCCTGGAAGCGGTGCAAGTCGCCGTCGGAAACCTGCGCCAATGGAATGTTTACCTCACCGTTGGTGAAGCTGACTTCCGTGGCCGGCGACAGGGCGCTCTGGCTCTTGGCATAGACAAACTCCGCGGTCAGCATGGCAATAAACATGAAAGAGAAAATGTAGACCGAGGCCATCCATAGGCGCTCCCGACGCGCCGTCCAGGCAGCCTTGCGGCGCTCAGCTGCAGAAACTGTGTCCGGCAAAGGCTCGCGCCGCTTCGCGTCAAACAAAACCATCAGCGCCGCGAGAGCCAAAATCGTTACGAAAAAGAAAAGATCATTCCGTACAATCGGCCCGATCAGCGCCATCTCCCGCTTGGAAGATGGAATCACGCCACTTTCGGAAAGCTCATGCAACCCCGCGATCACCAACTGTGCTGCTACGAGAAAAAGAATTGCCGTCGTGACCCGGAAAAACTTTTGCAAATTAATCCGCACGCTGCCCTTTACGAACATCACCCCGAAAGCAATCGCGCACAACACGCCTAAAAGCGTTCCCAGAAAGCTCATCAGTTCGGTGGAGTTCAGCGTTACCACCGAAAGAATCAGCACCGTCTCCGCGCCTTCGCGCAGCACCATCAAGAAAACGAAGAAGAACAGCCCGATCCATGCGTCGTTTCCTGCGAGCAATCCGACCTTGCCCTCAATCTCGCCTTTCATCTTGCGCCCCGTCTTCATCATGAAAATAACCATGGTGACGACGAAGAAGGCAGCCACCAGCATGACCCACCCTTCGAACACGTCTTCGTTCAGATTCAGCCGGGAGAGTAGAATCGCCACTCCGATGCTGCCGACGAACGCCGCTCCCAGCGCGGCATATACCGCCTTCCGCAGATCGTTGCGCCCAATCTTTGACAGATAGGCCAAGGTAATCCCCACGATCAGCGCGGCCTCGACGCCCTCGCGCAACGTGATAATGAATGCCTGAAGCATCTATGAGCCGTCCACCATCTTGAAAATGAATTTCAATTTCAACTTCAAGGATATGCCGTTCGCGACGGAGGCGTCAATTCGTTACGTCACAAACCGGCGTGATCCACATCACACGGGGAAAATCTGGGATTAAATGGAAGACGCCGGTCGGGCGTAAATCGTAATTTATCAATAGTAACCGTGACACCGAAGCGCAAGCTCGTTATATTTAGAACCTAAATGTCCACTCTTGGCGCGGTTAAGCGTTGCGTTACGGCATTGCTGATTCTTGGTGCGGTCGTTACGTATGCCTCTGACCCTCCCGACGATGCTCTGAAGCACCTATCCACTATCGGAATATTTGCCTTCGGTGGTGTAGGGTACGCGGGGGCGACTTCGAAGGGCGAAATTGATTTCAAACTCATTCTCGCGCAGCCGCCGATGGCTGCGCTTGCCGCTTTTGAAAAGCTATATGCCACCGGCAATCCGCAGGGAAAATCGTATGCGCTCTCTGGCATAAAGAAGCTGAATCCGAGCAGATTCAAGGACCTGCTCGCACTGGCGGGGAGATCGAGTGAGGATGTTCAGGTCGAGAAGGGCTGCATCATTGCGCACGAACAGCTGCGGGATGTGGCCAAACAAATCGACCGTGGGAAGTTCCGATTCTGAGGTAGGCACCACCCCTGGAAATAGACCATCCCGCTCATATCCGCTTCAAAAACGCCTCAGCTCGTTCCAACCGCGGAAACAACTCCCGCCGAATGTACGCATCGCCGGCTGCCACGCAGCCGTACGGGATGCTTCAAATGTAGCGCAAAAACCCCGCGACAACTGTGACGCTCCACCCGCTCCACCCGCT
>Ga0185299_10003400_pt1 | contig 21273 bp, 19 predicted proteins | sample PaiPotPPA55metaG_FD_128002 | JGI IMG/M metagenome (GOLD analysis project Ga0185299, IMG submission 128002) | Iron sulfur acid spring bacterial and archeal communities from Banff, Canada, to study Microbial Dark Matter (Phase II) - Paint Pots PPA... ... | reverse complement strand
TCGGCATTAGCTTCCAGCTTTGCTTGTACATTAGCCCACTCAAGGCTTTTGTGGCGGTTCATGTTTTTCTCAAAACGGGCTTTCAATGTAATGAATACCTCTTCACATTGTTCCGGTGACAAGGCTCTTTTATGGCTGTTCATATTTCTAGATTGACCGCCTCTCTTTAGCGTGAATAGTGTGTCAGCTGGGTGAGCTGAATGAGGTTGCCGCAGGTGTCGTTCAGCATGGCAATGGTCGAGGCGGTCACGTCGGTGGGCAGCATTGTGAACTCGGCGCCGCGGGCCTTGATCCGCTCGTAGTCGCCCTTCACGTCGTCGGTGAAAAACATGATCGCGGGCTGATTCTGTTGAAAGATCGCCTGCTGATACGCTTTGGCTGCGGGGTTGTTGTTCAGCGCCAGCTGCAGCTCAGTGCCGTCCGGCTCCTCGGGCGAGGCCACGGTCAGCCAGCGATATGGGCCGTTGCTGAAATCGGCCTTCTTGGCAAATCCCAGCACCTCCGTATAGAAGCGCAAGGCCTTCTCCTGGTCGTCCACGTATACGCTGGTCATTTTGATTTTCATTTTGTTTCTCCTTTGTCACGTCGCGGTTTGGGCCGCGTTTTCTCCTTCGTCTTCCTTTTCGTTGCTGTTGATTGCTCCATGCGGTCGAGGTGGCGTTCGAGAGCATCCAGGTGAGCGGACCAGAAGCGGCGAAACTGAGCCAGCCACGCATCCAGCTCCTGAAGTGGTTCGGGTTTCAGGCGATATAGACGGCGCTGTGCGTCCACCGTGGACTCCACGAAACCGGCGTCGCGCAGCACCCGCAGGTGCTTTGACACAGTCGGCTGCGGCATACGAAGCCGACGCTCGATGTCTCCCACCGACTGTTCCGAAGAGACCAGGAGGCTCAATATCGCGCGGCGGTTGGGCTCCGCAATGATTTCGAATGATTCCACGCTCTTCATATACTCCATTTGGCATATACGTGTCAAGGCATATAATCTCTGACGATATCCGATATGCGAATAGAAGGCAGACCGTCTGGAGCGGTGTGCGGGTAGCGCTTTCGTGAAGATGCGGTCGGCAGCCAAAAGCGATAAACTCATTGCAGGGAAATCCATGACAGACGACCAGAAACACCAGAAACATCAGACGACAGACGACCTGCATCCTGGAGACATCACACGGCGCGATTTTGCAGCCCTCTTAGTGGGGGCGGGCCTGGTTGCTACGGCACAGAAGGCAACGGCCGCGAGCCTCGAAGTAGTTGAAACCGATGTCGAGATCAAGACTCCGGACGGAACTTGCGACGCCGCATTTATTCGTCCGAAAAAGGGTTCCCATCCGGGAGTTCTGATCTGGCCCGACGCATTCGGCTTGCGGCCCTCGATGCGCGCCATTGCCAGGCGTATTGCCTCTGAGGGTGACGGATATTCCGTCCTCGTTCCCAACCCCTTTTATCGCGTTTCCAAAGCTCCTTTCACGGATGCCTCCACCTTCAACTTTCAGAATGCGGACGATATGGCGAAGCTTCGGCCGCTGATGGCGTCGGTGAACGCGGCCGGCAATGCCGAAAAAGATGCCACCGCTTACGTTGCCTTCCTCGATGCGCAAAAAGAAGTGAACAAGGCAAAGAAGATCGGAACGCAGGGTTACTGCATGGGCGGAGCGCTGGTGGTAAGGACCGCCGCGCAATTGCCGGATCGCATTGGTGCGGGCGCATCGTTCCACGGCGGAGGCCTGGTGACCGATAAACCCGATAGCCCGCATCTGCTCGCGCCGAAGATCAAGGCGCGAATGTATTTCGGGATCGCGTCGAATGACGACGCGAAACAACCCGATGCCAAGGATAAGCTCAAGGAAGCCTTCGCAGCCGCAAAGGTTCCCGCCGAAATCGAAGTTTATTCCGCTCAGCATGGGTGGTGCGTGCCGGACATGCCCGTCCGTGACGGCGTGCCGATCTATAACAAGCCCGAAGCCGAGCGTGCCTGGGGGAAACTCGTCGCCTTATATAAAGTGACGCTGGCCTAGATCAGTGTTCAAGGCGCGGGCTTTTCACCGGGAACTGGGGCGTCTCGAGGACAACAACCTTCAATCGCTGCTCTCGGGCGAAGCCCTAACATATCCTGATTTTGCCGGACGCTGGGGTTGCGAGTGCCGAAAAGTAAATGGCGAGGACGACGGGACTCGAACCCGCGGCCTCTGCCGTCACAGCGAACGCTTCGCCCGTAACTAATTGAAACCAAGCGACATGGATGGCGATGTAGAAACGTTTTAGTAAGCCTCGGGAACGATTCGTGGACTGTTAATGGACCATAATTTCGAGTAGGCTTCACACGGCAATGACCGCTCCAACCTGAACACGACGTTCTTGAAAGTACGTCCCCGACCGGGAAAGAGTTTCCGCTTAGCTCGTCATCTGAACAAGAACATACTACCGGCGCATTGGGGCTTCCGGTTTTCAAACGGACGCATGCGGATACCCCATGGCGACATTATGCGATTTGACCATGGCTCGGATGTCACGGTTCTCGAAGATCAGGCTTCGGCGCTCTCCCCTTTCGATGATGGCCACATCGATCATGGCCTTAGCCAGTTCGTCGGCCCGAATCACTTGGGACGGGAACAGCACCCGAAACACGGGGTAGATCGCGCGCATGAGCCGGTAGCTGAAATTCGGTTCTTTCCGCGGCTCCACGGAGTAGATGTACGCAGGTCGGAAGATGTAAACGAGGGGAAAACCCGCTGCGAGGAGTGCCTTCTCGGCCTCTCCTTTGTAGCGTGCAAAGGCAAGCCGACTTCGTCCTGTCGGGTCGGCGCCATTCCCGCTCAAGAACGAAAAAGCAGCGTTCGGACTGCTTTCGCGGAGAACTCGCGCGAACTCAATCGTGTAGCCGGCGGTTATGGTGCGAAGCTCCGCGTCTGACACCGAACCGGTGTACGTCCCCAGGCAATACACCACCGCGTCGTGGTCCACAAGTGGATCCGTGAGCGCGGAACAGTCCGCGAAGTTTTGATGCAGAACCTCTTTCAACTTAGGGTGTGAGATGCCGACCTTCTTGCGCCCAATCGAAGTCACACTCTTGACAGCGGGGCTATCAAGCGCATAACGAAGCGCGTAGCCACCGACCATTCCAGTCGCCCCCACAATGACGAGACGCTTCTGGCCGACGGAGGAGACATTCATCGACGCCCCGGAACCCACTTTATTCGTCGAGGTCATGAGAGAATGCGCTCTTCGATCCAGTCCACGTACAGCTTGCGCTTCGCGAACAACCATGCGCCGTCTTGCTCCGCAAAGGTGTCGTAATAACGGAGCGCGGCGGTCATAAGGTTTCTCTTCGCGCCGTCGACAGTCAGGTGATGGGGCATGCAATACGTTTCCCCTGTACCTCGGTCGCTGGTCAGCGTCAGGATCGTGGTCTGGCCAAGAAAGTGCATCGTCGCGGCATACTTGTTCAGATCCGCAAAGGCGGGAGCCAATGCCTCGCGGGAGTTCAATTCCTGTGAAGGCTTCGGGTCCTTGGCATTCATGTACACGACGAAGTGAGTGTCGGCGGTAAAGAGCGCCGTCTGACCTTTCGCGTCGCGACGATCGGCGCAATGTGCATAGGCCTCGACTAGCTCGCGTATAGCGAGTCGATCGGCGGCTTCGTTGAAAGAGATTGTCAGTTGCTGGCTCATGTAGTTCCTCCTTAAGACTCAAGTATGGCGCGGGTTTCGAGAAATGCCTCGCCCCCGTATTGGCCATATTCACGGCCGAAGCCGGAGTATTTAAATCCGCCCCAAGGCGCCAGCGGATCGTCCGTCATGCCGTTGATCACGACGCGCCCGGCCCGAATCTGTGAAGCCACGCGACGCGCGCGCTTAAGGTCAGTCCCGATGACAGCGGAGTGGAGACCAAATTTCGAGTGTCGTTGGCAATCCGGATTGTCTCATCTTCGGAGTCATAGGTGATGACACACAGAACGGAACCAAGAATCTCTTCCTGTGCGATCGTGATGTTATTTTCCACGTTGACGAAAATCGCGGGCTTCACGAAGTATCCCGCCTCGAAGCCCGATGGATGGCCCCGGTCGCCCACGAGGACTTCTGTGCCTTCCTCTATACCGGCCGCACGTTCGATCCCAGCCCACTCACATCCTCGAAGTAGACACGCAAAATCTCGGATACGCTCCAGGCCTGAGCAATACATCCGCAAGGGCGATGGGGCGCGTCACCTTCGAAGATCTCCGAGACGTGGCCTAACCCAGCTTCCGCAAGGTGAGACTCTAAGGGAGACAACCAGGCTTCCGCCTGGTGCCTGGCCTCCTCGCATCGTCCATTCGCCTTTACATACGCGGTAATGAATGGCCCCAGCAGCCACGGCCAAACAGTTCCCTGGTGGTAAGCTCCGTCGCGCTCCATGGGGCCGCCGGTGTAGCGTCCGTGGTATTGCGGGTCGCTTGGTGCGAGAGTGCGAAGTCCGAAAGGGGTCAGCAGGTGTCTTTTAACTTTCTCCACTACGCTTCTGGCCCGGTCCTGGCGCAACATGCTGTGCGACAAGCTCACTGCGAAGATCTGGTTGGGACGAATGGATGGATCGGGCGGACCGCCGTTTACCACGTCGTACAAGCAACCGAGCTTTTCGTTCCAAAAGAGCCGGTTGAAACTCCAATGCGCGACCGCGGCCATGCGGCCATAAAGCTTTCGTGCAGCCTGGTCCCCGAATCTGCTGGCCAGGTCTTCCATAATGCACAGCGCGTTGTACCAGAGAGCCTGGATTTCAACAGGTTTGCCACGGCGGGGTGTCACCACCCAGTCGCCGACCTTAGCATCCATCCACGTGAGCTGGACGCCTAGTTCACCGGAAGCCAACAAGCCGCTGCCATCCACTTTGATAGCGTAGCGCGTGCCGCGAGTGTGCCAGGAGATGATGTCAGCAAATACGGGATAGAGTTCATCGCGGACGAACTCCAGATCGCCCGTGTACGCGAGGTATGCGCGAGCCGCCTCGAAAAACCAGAGAGCGGCGTCGACCGTGTTGTATTCCGGTGTTTTGCCCGCGTCAGGAAAACGATTCGGCAACATGCCCCGATCCACATGCTTTGCGAAGGTGCGCAGGACACCACGCGCGACATCATACTTGCCGGTCGGTAGCGTGAGGCCTGGCAGGGCGATCATAGTGTCACGACCCCAGTCGCCGAACCAGTGGTAACCGGCAATAATCGTTTTCTCTTCGCCACGCGAAACCAGGTATTGGTCTGAAGCAGCTGCGAGAGTTTGGGCAAGGCTATCCTCAATGGGGGATGCCATGAGCGCTTTTCGGCGACGTGTGATTTCCGCCCGTTTATATTCGACCGCTTGGGTAACATCACGCTGCTCGGTGGAGGCGATGATCGATGCCTGGCGGCGCAAGCGCAGATCGAAACATAGCGCAAAGGGATTGAAGAGGTCTTCAGAACAATCGAGCCCGCGTTCGCGCTCGGCGTCATATTCAAAGTTGCGATACCAACCGCCCGTCTTCCGTAGCTCGATGGCATTGTGCGCCAAGTGCAGGCTGGGCAATCCGTGATAAGGAGTGATACTTGCCAGTCCGGAGCGTTCTTGCACCCATGGATTAATCACGCCGTTTTCGTGGGTCGTGCCGTGATAGTCGCGGAACGCAATCAACGGACGAATTTCCAGCCGCAGGCTCTCCGGCACGTCTGGACGGTTGTTCTTCCTAAGTTCATATTGAATCACGGCGCTGTTTTCGCCGTGAATCATGAAAACGGACTTCTCCAACTCGATGCCTTCTACTTCATAAGTAAGAACTGGAAACGGGTCGAGGCGAAACTGTTTGAGATAGTGAAATCCTTGCGGGTGAATAACACCTGGATAGCGGTTGGCGGATAGATCGAAACGCTTCCCATCGATCCACAGCGTCTCTTCGAGCTTGGAGAGGAGGACCAATCGGCCGGCAGGTGGCGTGGTGGCGGCTACCAGGAGACCGTGGTAGCGGCGCGTGTTCAAACCGATGATTGTTGACGAAGCAAAACCGCCGAGCCCATTGGTTTCCAGCCACTCCCGGCGAAGAGCAACTTGCAGATCACTCCATGTCTCCCGTTCGAACTGAATCATAATCGGTCCCTGCCTTCACCGGTGGTAACTTTGGAAATGTGCGAGCGTGGGTGCGCATCTATGTAGGTACGGAAGCGCCGTCCCACAATTCAATTCCGCTCGGCAGTACCGCGGCAGCCGCTGGGTCAGTTTTCTTGCTTTCGCGGAATTCGCCGCTCTGTTGGATTAACTTAGTGACAACGCCCGTCCATCCGGTTTGATGACTGGCACCCACGCCGGAACCGGAATCGCCGTGGAAGTATTCGTGAAAAAGAAGCAAGTCGCGCCAGTGAGGATCGGTCTGGAACTTGTCCAAGTTGCCGAATACCGGTCGGTGGCCCTTTTCGTCACGAAGAAAGATGTTTGTCATCCGGCGTGATAGCTCACCTGCAACGTCCCACAACGTCTTCGTGTCTCCCGATCCAGTCGGGAACTCGACTTTGAAATCATTACCTAGATAGTGGTGGAACTTTTGCAAGGACTCCACCAAAAGAAAATTCAACGGGAACCATATTGGGCCCCGCCAGTTAGAATTTCCTCCGAATACTCCGGTCGTGGATTCGCCCGGCTCATAGTCCACTCGGTGCTCGGTTCCGTTAACCTGAAGTGAGTAAGGGTTCTCCCGATGGAACTGAGACAGTGCGCGGATTCCGTACGGCGATAGAAACTCACGCTCATCCAGCATGTACTTGAGAATACGGCGAAGCTGATCCTCATTTGCGATCGAGAACAACCGGCGTTCACCCACCCCCTTGCTGCGCATGCAGGCGAACCCTTCAGTGAGATCGGGACGGTTATCGATAAACCATTCCAGACGTCGCTTGAAGCCGGGCAGCCGATCGAGCACTTCCGGCTCCAGAGTTTCCACTGCAAACAGCGGGATCAATCCCACCATGGAGCGGATCTTCATTGGAAATTGTGTGCCGTCAGGCAGTTTCAGCACGTCGTAGAAAAAGCCGTCTTCTTCGTTCCAAAGTCCCATGCGGTTGCGACCGCGATGGCTCATGGCATGCGCAATGTGTATAAAATGTTCCCAGAATTTGCTGGCCATGTCCTCATAGCAGGGCTCTTCTTTGGCCAGTTCCAGTGCGATAGCCAACAAATTCAGGGTGTACATGGCCATCCAACTGGTTCCATCGGACTGTTCGAGATAGCCGCCGGTAGGCAGGGGAGCGCTGCGATCGAATACGCCGATGTTGTCTAGTCCGAGAAATCCGCCCTGGAAGATATTCATGCCCTCGGCATCCTTGCGGTTCACCCACCAAGTGAAGTTCAACATCAACTTGTGAAAGATGCGCTTCAGAAATTCGCGGTCTCCTCTGCCTGTGTGCTTCTTGTCGATCTTGTACACGCGCCATGCGGCCCAGGCATGCACGGGCGGATTAACGTCCCCCAAAGCCCATTCATAAGCGGGTATTTGCCCGTTGGGGTGCATGTACCACTCGCGGAGCATCAGCGTGAGCTGCTCTTTTGCGAAGTCAGGGTCGACCAGGGCGAGCGGAATGCAGTGGAATGCCAGGTCCCAAGCCGCATACCACGGGTACTCCCACTTGTCGGGCATAGAAATCACATCGGCGTTATACAAGTGCGTCCATTGATGATTGCGCCCCGTGCTACGCTGCTCGGGTGGCTGGGGGCTGTCCGGGTCGCCGCGCAGCCAATCCTTGACGACATAGTGATAGAACTGCTTTGACCAGAGCATTCCCGCAAAGCCCTGGCGCATGACGTTCTTCGCGTCTCCGGAGAGATCCTGAGGAATCACCATTGCGTAAAATTCCTCTGCCTCACGCCGCCGGAGCGCGAACGTTTCGTCAAAGGCGCCAAACGCGTTCGTCCCTTTGAAATCCGAGTCGGCAAGGCGCAACCTTATTACAACCGTTTCTCCCGAGCCGAGCGACATTTTGTAGTGGGCGGCTGCTTTCGAGCCAACATGTTCGGGGTTGACCGCCTCCTTGATATCGTGCACGACATGGTCGTTGATCCCGTCTTTGACGAAGCGAGTGAGATTCTCAATTCCAAATAGCCTTCGAGCATTCGTCTCGTTCTCGGTAAAGAGAAGTTCCGGACAGCCTTCACAATGGAGCCAGTGAGTCTCAGACTGAGTTTGCGTTACCTGGGAAAGGTTCAGTTCGATGACGGGATTAGGAGCGGGACGCGCTTCGTACAACTTCGGGCATTGGATAGGGTTTCCCCAGGACCACGTATTGCGGAACCAAATTGTGGGCAGGACTCGAAGATTTGCGGCCTCCGGGCCACGGTTTGTGACCGTGATCTTGATCAGAATGTCTTCGACATCGGCCTTGGCATATTCCACGAACACGTCGAAGTAGCGATCTTTGTCGAATACACCCGTATCGAGTAGTTCGAATTCCGGTTGATTCTTGTCGCGGCGTCGATTCTCTTCTACTAACGTCGTGTAAGGAAACTCCGCTTGCGGGTACTTGTAGAGATACTTCATGTAGGAGTGCGAAGGCGTGCTGTCAAGATAGAAGTAATATTCCTTCACGTCCTCGCCGTGGTTGCCCTCGTTGCCCGTCAGACCGAACAGACGTTCTTTCAGAATTGGATCGCGTTCATTCCACAGTGCGAGGGCAAAACAAATGATCTGCCGGCGATCACTGATTCCGGCCAAGCCGTCTTCGTTCCAGCGATAAGCACGCGAACGAGCATGATCGTGCGGCAAGTATTCCCAGGCGTTCCCATGCGGGCTATAGTCTTCACGAACTGTGCCCCATGCACGTTCGCTGAGGTAGGGTCCCCAACGCTTCCAGTGCTTTTTGCGCTTGCCCGATTCGGCCAGTCGAATTTCCTCTTTCGTCAAGAAATTCTCTGCCCCTTTCAGATCACGCTCAGGAGGTACGCAAACTCAATCTTCAAACAATCGCCGTGGGTGTTGAAGTTCTGTGAGCCGCTCGGATTCGGTTCCGATTCATGAACAATAGACGGCTCCCGATATTCGAGTTCCAAAACGAGTGTCGTGGTGAGTGCATTGCGAACAATGCCGTCGTTCATCAATCCCCCAGAACCTAGAACTTAGAAACTAAACTAGAATCTGCCCCCGTCGTCATATGTATAGCCAGAGTCCCGTCGTGCACGGACCCGAGAATCCACAAGTTTCCCGGTGACGGGACAACTCCGGCCCACAGCAGATCACAAGGAAATCCGCTCTTCGTTGGACTGGGGCTTGGCGCAATCGTCCAACTGATCCCGTCCCAGTGCACAAGCAATGTCCTCTGGTGCCCCGATCCGTCGGCTGCGAAATAGGAACCAAATGCCCAGATGTCATTTGCCGAATTCGCCGTCAATCCAAGCAAACGGTTCGACTGATTCGCGCTATTCGGTCCAATATTCGGACTCGGTACCACCGCCCAACTCGTGCCGTCAAAGTGTTCGATCAACGTCAGGGTGGCAGCCTGTTCGGGAAGCGCGACGGGCGTGGAGAAACCCACTGCCCATACATCATTTGGCGTCAGCGCCAGCACGGCGTTCAACTTGTTTGTGCCTTCCCCTACGTTGGGAGTGGCCACACTCTTCCAGTTCGCGCCATTCCAGTGCATCGCTGAGGTTCTGATGTTGTCGGAACCGTTGAATCCCACCGCCCAGGCATCATTCGTGGCATCGGCGGAGGCACCAAACAAAAATTCGTTGTTCGATTCCCCAGTTGTCGCCGTCCATGCCGTGCCGTTCCAGTGCTCGAAAAGCGGCGAGACCAGCCCGGAGCCGCGGTTCATCAAGCTGCCGATCGCCCAAATGTCATTCGCCGAGCTAGCGGTCATGGCGAAAACATCCGCTTGGTCTTTCTTACCGAACTTGGGAGCCGGAAACAGGCTCCACTGGGTTCCATTCCACTGCTCGATCACCTGCCGCGGATGCGCCCCGTCAGTCCCATTTCCCGCAGCCCAAGCCAAAGTCGGAGAAATATCGACCACCCCCTGTAGGAAGCTGTTGTTGTCGCCTTTGATCATTGGAGCGGGAAATGCCGTCCACGTTGTGCCATCAAAGTGGATTGTCGACTGCCCCACCGCCCAAATATCGTTGGGGGAAGACGCAGATGCCGCAAGAAGTTCGCTGTTGGGGTTGTCGTTCGGGGTCGGGACCACCTGCACAATCGAGCCTGTCGCCGTTTGTCCCTGTGCCGCCGAGCCTTGGGACAAGGCTACCGTCAATCCGAAAAGCATTACCGTCCCCAATGTAAATTTCACAATTGCACCTGAATAGTGCGGAATTAATATGTGTCGGATTTTGACCTTTACGAGTTGATAACTTGCGCCAGTCGCTTTTATTCCGTGATCCGCATCAGCTTTTCAAATGACGCTTCGGAGGCATGCGAACTTTTCCCAGGCAATCTTCCTGAGTGTCAAAGGTTACGTAGAGGGCAGTCTGAGAAACGGATCAAGCCGCCACGACAACCGTTCCCGAGGTCCGGCTGACACAAGGCAGCACATATCCAGCATTTTTCTGCTCAGCCGTCAGCCCAGCTTCGACGTCCATCTCGACGGTGCCGCTTAGAACTCGCGTAGCGCAGGTACCGCATACGCCTTGGCGGCAGCCATACGGTATCTGTACTCCGTTTTTCTCCGCCAGATCGAGCAGGGTGCACCCGGCTGAAACCTGACAAACCTTCTGCGAGTGAAGGAACACGGCGGTGTTGACCGCGGGAGCTTCTTGTGGTCGGAACTCCGTGGGCCGTTTGCTTTCCCCAAAACTTTCCTGCAGGATCCGATCTTGCTTGACGCCGAGAGTGGACAAAATTTGGCGTGCGTTGTCCATAAATCCCTTGGGACCACAGACAAAGAAAGTAGGTGAAATCACATCAATCAGGTGCTGTGAAACAAATTTCCCAGTGAGGCGACCGCTGTGTCCCTTCCAGGGTAGGTCTGGTTGCGACAGGCAGACCTCGTACTTGAAGTTGGGGAGCGACCTTTCAAGTCTCGCCAGTTCGCTTTGAAAAATGATGTCCGCGGCGGTTCGCACACAATATAAGAGCGTGACCGCAGTAGCCAGTTTAAGATCGTCAATATAGCGCAACATCGAAATCATTGGAGTGATACCACTGCCAGCCGCAATGAGAACTATGCTTTTATGGACTGTCTCGTCAAAGTAAAACTGGCCGTAGGGTCCGCTAGCTTCCACAATGAGACTGGGTTTCGCCCGGTCATTGAGAAAAAGAGATGCACATCCGTTTTCAATGCGCTTGGGCGTGATCTCCACGTAGTCCTCGTGGATGGGCGACGAGGAAATGGTGTAAGACCGCGTGACTCGTCGACCATCGATGGTCCATTGGAAGGTCAGGAACTGCCCTGGCTTGGCACGAAACCGCCTTTCCTTTGGTACCTGAAAGCGTAGCGTCTTCGTATCGTGCGTTAGTTGCTCGGTCTGTGCCAACAGAAGATTCATTGGGTCCTTAGCGCTTTCGCGGTTGGTTAATGCGGTCGCCCGCGGAGGAATTTCCGGAATGCGCGACTCCATGGAAGCCCACGAGTGTTTCCTCTCTTTAAACACCAGGGCACATTGGACTATGCACACAACAACAACCAAGCCCGTCGCGAGCCTTAACCCGAGGCTTCCTGGGCTCGCCGAACGAAGAAGTTCCGAGAGCGTGGGAATGGAGACAAGCGCGAATGAAATTACGAAGATTGCTATTCCCAGTGCCTTCAGCGACGAACCACTATGCTTGTAGCGGCGAGCAATCAGTATTTTCAGCAAAAGCAGAGGCACGAGGACGAGCACAAGCGCAATGTGCAAAACGAGGTGCGTAGGCAGGTGACCTGTTATTCCCAAACCAGCGAGTCTCTGACTCATGCTGTAAGCCATGATGCAGAGCAGAATCACAAACAAATACCCACCCAACCGGTGAACAGCGATCAAGCGGCTTCTCGTGGTTATGCTGCGCGAGGGCCAAGAAGCCTCCAGCATCACCACCACGTTGGCAGCAGCCAGTGTGACAAAGGCAATGCCGGCCACAATAGCTGAAATATTCGACATAGGATTCGATCCTCTGCGACCCGAAGTCGCGAAACTATCTGCGCTCGAATCTCGTGGAAGCCGCTAATCGTAGTTCGGCGGGGCGATATCGCGTGCGACGAGCCGCACTCATGACTGCGTAACACTTGCTGGTGTGATACGATCCAGACTCCGGCTCCATTGGGGATGTAAAGCGTGCGGGCCGAGTCCTGCAACATGCTAGTGACCCCGTCAAAGCTGCGAACGGTTCACGGATGCAGGTGCAGGGACCCTTTACTCACTTCACCACGACTTGGCCCGTCATCTTCGGATGGACCGAGCAGTAGTAGGAATAGATTCCTGCCTTGGTAAACGTGTAAGAGAACTTTTCGTCCGTGTCCATCACCTTGGACTTGAACACTCCGTCTGTGCTCACGGCCGTATGAGGAATGTCATCACTGTTTGTCCAAGTAACTGTTGTTCCGACGGGTACCGTGATCGCCTGCGGCCCAAAAACGAAATTGTCGATTTTCACCCCTACGTTTGCTGCGGAGGGTTGGTCACTTGCTGTGACGCGCGATGATGCCGCGACTAGCAGCAGCATCGCAATTATCACCGGCATTACCATACCTGCGATCCGCACATTTTTCTTCGTCATTTGTCTATCTCCTTATATTTGATTTTCTTGCTTAAACTCTGAGGTGTCTCTACTCCTCCACGACCAGTGTTCCTTTCATACTTCTATGGCCTATGCCACAGACACTCGAGCAGCGAAATTGGAAAGTGCCAGCCTTGTCAGCGGTGAATTCGACGACGACCGTCGTTCCCTTAGGGATTTTCTGGTTGATGTTAAAGTCGTCCAGCTTGAATCCGTGATCGTGGTCTGCAGCCTCCATGCTCAGCCTGACCTGTTCGCCTCTCTTGACGCGAAGCGAGCCAGGGCTAAATTCGTATTTTCTGAGCGTCACCTGAATTTCATGGACCCCTCGCACCCCGGTGGCCGCATCTTTGGCCGCTTGCGCGACTCCCTGCGATACTGCCGACAATAGTGCGAGTGCTATCAACATCATCTTCAGCCTGTTCACGTTGAATTCCTTTGCTTCAAAATATTGCCGCTCACTCACTGGAGATAACCAAAGCGTTCATCTTTTATTCCAGACCGCACAGAGGGAATGTGGGGGAATATTTTTGTCGGTCCCGCGTTCTTAATAACAGTGGGAAGTACGCAACTTAAGGCATGCCCCCCATGCTAGATGACTGTGATGAGCGCGATGAGGTGTTGGCGGCAGGGTCGATTTGCCCAGTTCCCGACTGCGGTGCATTAGTGATCTCCTACGGACCGCCAGACCGCACAGGACGCATCAATGCCACATCGTGGTGTGAGTTCACGTGTTCGCGCTGCGGAATCGACTTTACTGTCCCAGAAGATGAACTGATTTTTCAATCAGTGCCAAAGGGATGGCTGTTGGCAAGAGTTCAACCCGCATAGCCGGCGGTGGATGCGTCAATCGGCTTACGTGAATCTGCGGGAGCCTCGTGATTCTGCTCATCACGTCTATATAGAGAGAGTTAGAATGATTCTCCGACCATTTCTTCGTTTTTCTTCCAGAGTGCCTCGGCGTTGTTCGGATCGAGCGCATAACTACTCAGACCTTTGCTGCCGCGGTGATAATCACATCATCTGACAGTATTTTGCCCACGTGGCAGTTCGCGCAATACTGTCCGCCGTCAGCCGGCGCAACCACCGCGGCCCAGATTGAAGTTACCGCGCCTTGCGGAATGGTCTTAAATTGAAATGGGCTCTTGCCCTCTGCCGTTCGTTGCTGAGTGGTCTGATCGACCACCTTCTTTAGGGCCTCGGCACCCATATGCCGGCTCAGGTCGGTCTGAATGCCTCCCGGATGGACAACAGCAGCGCGCAGACCACGACTCCGGTGGCCGTCTATCGAAGGCCACCCCCAAAAGGATATTCGCCTTCTTCGACCGGCCATAGGCAACGAATGGATCGTAAGGCGTCCGGACGCTGGGCAAGCTTGTTGGCGAGATCAACAATGGCGTCGGCGCCGCCAAGCCCCCTGGCGCGAACTTCGGAGGGGTCGAACCCCCGGTCGCGGATCGCATCTGCAAAGTGCTCTATGTCTTTCCGCATGAGGGATTGGAGTTGTGCCGCGGCAGTCGCGTCGATCTGCGTACCGATCGCCTGTAGAATGGCGCTCGATCCGCTACTGATAGCAATCAAGTCCTGGAATTGGGGAGGGTCGATGCCGAGCCGGTGCGCGAGGCCGAACACGTCGGCCACGTTCTTTAGGTTGGTCATCGTAAGCGCGTTGTTGAGCAGCTTCGCGAGTTGGCCGGTCCCGACCGGTCCCATGTGAGCGATCTTGCGCGAGAAGCTGTCAAATATCGGCTGGCAGCGATCGAACGCGCGCTGTTCGCCACCCACCATCGTGGTCAGTGTGCGCGCAACCGCGCCGGGGCGTCCGCCACTCACGGGCGCGTCCAGATAGCGCACGTCCCGAGCGGCGAACGCCGGGCCGATGCGCTCGTTCTCCTTGGGATCGCCCGTCCCGTGGTTCACCACCGTCGCACCGGGCCGAAGGGCATCGAGCAAGCCATGTTGCTCGATGAGATCGCGAATGTCCTGATCGTCGCGCAGGCAGAGCGCCAGCACGTCTACCGCGCGGACAAGCGACGCCAGATCGGCGTGCCGCTCGAAGGCAGCGCCGCCCAAGGCGTCATAGGATTGTGGCCGTCTGGCCCAGGCATGAAGGAGGAAGCCCGCCTCCACGATCGCCACGGCCATCGGGCCGCCCTGGTCGCCGAGCCCGACGAACCCAACTCGCTGATTGCTGACGTCGATCATTCGCCGATCCCCCGGACAAGCTGCTGCGACACATCCCAAAGCCTGTCGGCGTTTTCGGTATCAAGGGCATAGGCGGCATAGCCGCCCGTCAGGTCGGCCGGCCGCTTCGTGAGCAGTTCCGCCTCGTTGCAGTCCTCGAAATACCGTCCGCTGATGCCTTCGAGCAGCGGCGATGCGGCGAGCAGGACGCTGGTCGCCGCGCCCTGTTCGGGCGTTTTGCGGCGCTCGACAGGCGTTTTGAGGCCACCGGTGTGCTTCTGCAGGCCGGTCGCGATGGCGCCGGGGTTGAGCGAGTTCGACAGGATTCCTTCCTCTCCCCATTTCCGGGTTATGCCGACCGATAGCAGCATCGCGGCCGATTTGGATTGCCCATAGGCGCCGAAGGGCGTATAGGGCACGAAGTCGAAACTCAGGTCGTCGAAGATCACCGGGGAGAAGAGATGCGCGATTGAACTCACCGAGACGACGCGCGCGCCATTCGCTGCCGCAAGCGCACGGTGCAGCCCCAGCGTCAGCGCGAAGTGGCCGAGATAGTTGGTCCCGAATTGCAGCTCAAAGCCCTGCGGCGTCTTTTCCAGCTCGGGCACCGCCATGATGCCGGCGTTGTTGACCAGGACGTGGAGTGGTCCTGTCCAATCGTCGACGAAGGACTTGACAGAGCGCAGGTCCGAAAGGTCGAGCGGCCTCACCTCCAGGGCGGCGTTCCCGGTGGCCTGGCGCAACTCCTCGGCAACCGGTCGCGCGGCGTCCGGGCGGCGGACGGCAAGCGTAATCTCGGCGCCGGCAAGCGCCAGCGTCCGGACGGTCTCGATGCCGATCCCGGCCGCGCCACCTGTCACGATGACGCGCTTGCCCGTAAGATCAACGCCGGCGGCGACTTCGGTCGCTGTCGAATGAAACCCGAAGGGTGTGGTAAGACGCTGCATTGCTATCCTCGCGATGGTTCCTCCAACTATCTTCATCATTGTGCTTGCCATTTTTCCTCCATATGTAAGCTGGCCGTTTCGCAACGTAAGTGGTCACGAATACGAAACCAACAGTTTCGTTTCTACATTTGAAATAGATGCTTGCCAAAGTAAAACGAAACAACTATTTTCGTAATTGGAATCGTGATGATGAAAGGGCCTGAAACCAAGATCGCCCCACGACCCCGTGGTCGGCCACGGAGTGAGCAGGCCCGGCAGGAAATCCTGGAAGCTGCTTACACGCTACTGAGCGACAAAGGTTTCAACGCTGTCGGTTCTCACGAAATTGCACAGGCAGCCGGCGTAAGCAGTGCCACGTTGTACCGCTGGTGGAAATCGAAGGAAGAAATCCTGTTCGACGCCTGCTTTGAACACATGAGACCTATTCTCGCGATTCCTGAGACTGGTTCCGGCCTGACGCGGCTTCGCCGTTACGTCCTGCGTGCGAGTGAGTTCCTGGCCTCTGAAGAGGGTACGGTTATGGCACGCGTCCTCACCGGCATTCACGAGGACCAGCGCCTCCGACGGATGTTTTTAGAGAGATATGTCAACCAAAGGCGTCAGATCCAACGTGCCATCATTGAAGACTGTATCGCCTTAGGCGAACTGAAGCCAACGACCGACATAGAACTGTTGATCGATATGCTTAGTGGTCCCCTCTTCTTCCGATGGTTGCAGGGTCACGCTCCGCTTGATAAAGGTTTTGCTACGAGCATTTTCGACAAAGTGATTCCCGCGTTTCAGACAAAGTGATTCGGTCCGACCGATACCGAGAAACGAGCCCTTGTTCTTGGAAGCTCCGCCAGTTCGCGGATTGTCGGCCAACCGGAAGTAATCCCAGCTGCCAACCGGTACGCACTCACCTCAATTGGCGAAACATCGCCTCTCTGACAATGTCGGCCCGTGTCAAGCACTTTCGAGCACACTGCAGCCTGCACTCAAAGAAGAGCGCCATTTTGCTCTCATAGATGGTGTTGCCTTTCCAACCGTAGGCTCGCTCGTAATCGTTTTCAGGTCAGGACTCAGTCCGACCCATGCATCTCTTCGGTCGCAACCGCGATCATGATTACTACTTCGAACTCCCCTTGAAGGGGAGCAGGACGCCCAATCAATTTCTCGGTGTTTTGTTACACACCATGGCGATGTACGGGCTGTCCGTTTTGATCGCATTCGCGACCGGTCCGACCATACTTCTCGCGTGGCACTCGTGCCGACAGCTTTGCTATGGAAAGCAGAGTGGCTAGCGCTTGCGTTCGGATGTATGCATCGGTCCTTCATATTGGTCTCTCCGGTTTTAAAAATTCTTCAGACTCATCAAACTCTTCCGGCTGCGTCTTCTTGGATACCCGGGGCAGCGAAATCCGTCCAGCGAGGCTCTTCCGCATAAGGAATCTGAGTTTCATGCGTGCTCGGGCGAGCTGGACCTTCACCGTGCCTTCAGCGACTCCGAGAACATTCGCCGTTTCGCGAATGGTGAGGCCGTCCAGTTCGCGCAGTTGAAATGCTCTCCGCACGCCTCGTCCGAGCAGTGCAGCAGGCAAGGGGCCGGGATCGGCAAGTTCGGCCGAGAGCTGACCCCGCGTGGGAGCAATGTTGCTACCTGCACGCGGCTCACGCTAGCTACTTAATCGTAATCGTCAGCACTTGCGCGCCGGCGACGACGTAATCCAGTGGGGCAGTAGCCGCCTCATTTACCGACGATTCGTTGGATACGACCATGTCCTGGGTGCCGCGCATGCCGTCCATTACGTTCATGATGGAAAGCGGGAGCGTGGGCATGACTTTGTCGGCGACCATCGCTTGGGGATCGGCTTCGAGCAGGGAAACGTAGACGCGATTGTTGACGTGTTCCTTGTTGAGCGCGGCAATGGTTGAGGCCAGATCGAGCCTGCGTCCGAGCAACGAAGAGCCGCGGCTGAGATGGTCGAGGGTGTCGCCGTCGCTGACCAGAATGCGCAATTGTCCTTTAGAAGTAGACGGCGGAATGTGGATGGGAATGTGTTGCACCACGCCTTCGCCGCGATACGGGCGCAACATGGCTTCGATCGTAATGTCGTCGCCGGGGCGGGCTTCCGTAATATCGGTGCGGGCGCTTTCAAGGCGGGCCCAGCGGCGTTCGCGGACAATATCGTAATCCAGTTGCACGCCGTGAATCGCAGGCATGCTGTAAGGATTGTCAAAGATGCGGCTGAAGCGCTCGCCGAGCGCAGTGGCGGCGAGCATAGCACCGGGCTGCCCGCCATCGACTGCAGCAAACATATCTTGCATAGTCACGGCCGGATATCCGTCGACGCTGATGCTGCCATTCATCCGGTAAGTCGTTTCTTCGCCGTACTCGTTGACGCCATGCAGTGCGTTGAACACCGTAGCCATCATTGCTATCGGGCTTAAGTGGGCGTTGTTGAGGATTTCGTAGTGGAACTGTTTATCCGCGGATTCGCCGTGAATGGTCAGCGTGACCGGAATCATTTCCGGCTTCTTGCCGAATTCTCCGAGGATGCCGTTGTGGCGATCTTGCACGAACGAGCCCACGGTTTCGGTTGTGTTCACAATTTTGAAAGCGTTGAGTGGCGAGGGCAGAGTCGCGAGCACCGTCGCCTTGGTCATGGGCAGATCGACCGCGCCGAACTGCATCAGCGGATGGCCGCAGGCCAGCAGGTGTTGCGCGTCCATGTAAGTTACGGTGCAAGTTGCGGCGATGTTCATATCGCCCTGCACCAGGATCGCGCTTACCGCCGAGCCGGGTTCCATTGGCTCAGGCTGTTTGGCGTTGCTGGCTGAACCGGCGCCCATGACCGGAACAATTCCGGCGGCAGCGAATTGTGATGAGAAGCGCTGTACCGTGTCTTCCGAGAATCCGTTGAAAACCAGCGGGGTTTCGATGGGCTTGAGATAGTTGGTGAATCCTTGGCTTGCGGAATCCTGAGCAGGCGAGTTGACAATGCCCGGACTCGCAGTTTTGTCGGGAGTACGCGCGCCGGAGTGCGCTTCAATGGGCGCGGACGCCGGACTGTGATTGAGCGCGCTGATCTCGAGCATCTCGGCGATCGGAGTTACGCCGGCGATGGGTTCTTTCGAGAACTCACCGATGCGGAAGGCGACGGCGCCCGCCAGTTTTCCATTCAAGTAGACTGGGCTGCCGCTCATGCCAGCCACTACGCCGGTATAGATCGCCTTCGCGCCGCCAAGGCGAATCAGAATTACATCGCCCTTGGGACCGTTGGCATTTTGCAGGACACCAAGAACCTCGACCTCCATGGCTTCGGGCTTTGTGCCCTCGAACACAGTGTAGGCGACGCCATGCATGCCGGCGTGGATTTGCTCGATCGGAATGGTCTCAACCGGCTTGGAAGTTTGGGCTGGGCCAGCAAAGGACAGTGAACTGCAAATAACCAACAGGGCGAGAACTGCTCGTCTGAGTACACTTAGGCCCACGATTCACCCGCACTCTTCCCCGAGAACCGCCAACTGGTCCTCAAAAAAACAGATTCACTTCACTTTTGTTCGCGATTTGCTGGGAAGGAGGAGGATGGTCAAGCTAGCAAAACATCCCAATCGCGAAGCTCTGCGTCTATACTAATAAGGATTTCCGAGGAGATCAAATGTTTTCTTGCTTTGGCGAGGCCCGAAAGTACTTATGCCACGCATCGTTATTATTGATTTTGATTCTTGGAAGCTTTAAGGTGTTGCCCCTCGCCCAGGACCAGGGTTCCTCGGCGCCTTCGAAAGGCCAGACCGAGCCCCCGGACGCCGCGGGCGGTCCGCAGTCCGACGTTGGCCCCTACGCAATTCCTAAGAAGAAGGACGAACCGCCAACCCCCCCGCCTCCGGAAAAGCCCAAAAAAGTGGAAGGCATGCCGGATTACTCGATCCGCGTCGACATCCCTCTGGTTGAAGTGCCGGTCATGGTTACGACCAAAGATGGTCAGTTCATCTCCAGCTTGAAAAAAGAGAATTTCCGCATTACCGAGGATGGAACACCGCAGACCATCAGCAACTTTACCGTGTCAGAAGCGCCAATTACCGCTGTTCTCCTGGTCGAGTTTGCGGCCGGCGATTACTTCTTCATGAACGACATTCTGCATGCTTCTTATTCATTCGTGAGCACGTTGAAGAAAGATGATTGGCTGGCGGTGATCTCTTACGACATGAAGGATTACATTCTGGCCGACTTCACCCAGAACAAGCAAGACGCTTATGGGGCGCTGAATCAACTACGCATTCCGGGCTTCACGGAAACCAATTTGTTCGACGCGCTCTATGACACGCTGGATCGCGTAGACCGCATTCAAGGGCACAAGTACATTATTCTGGTTACAACCGGAATCGATACTTTCAGCAAGCTGAACCTGGACCAGATCACGAAGAAGATTAAAGCTACAAAGGATGTGACGATTTTCCCCGTCAGCGTGGGATGGGCGATAAGGGAATATTTCGAAGCGCGCGGTGGGGCTGCGCCGCATGGAATGGGCATCCCGGTCGGCCAGATGGATTACCTCCAGGCTGACAACGAGATGAACACCTTTGCCCGCTTGACCGGCGGGCGCGCATATTTCCCGCGCTTTCAGGCCGAGTTTCCCGAGATTTTTCACCAGATCGGCGGCGACATTCGCAATCAGTACAGCATTGCCTACCATCCCACCAATCCCAAGCTTGACGGCACTTACCGCAAACTGAAAGTGGACGTGATTGCGCCCGACGGCGGTCCACTCAAGGTAAAAGATCAGAAGGGGAAAGATCTGAAGTACATAGTGATCGCGCGCGAAGGCTATACCGCGAAACACACAGTGGAATGAACGCAAGAACCTGCGCGGTGCCCCAGGGTTTCGCGTTCGTGGACGCTAATCTGGGGTCATTCTGTTCACCGGCTGTACTGATTTCTCTGCTTCTCCGCATGACGTTCCAACCCTAACTGAATCAACCGCCCAATTAGGTCGGAATACGATATACCTGAAGCCGCCCACAACTTGGGATACATACTGATCGCCGTGAACCCAGGCATGGTATTGATTTCGTTCAAATAAATTTTCCGTGACTTTGGCTCCATCAAAAAATCAACCCGAGCGAGCCCCGCACAATCCACCGCCTTGAAAGCCGCGACTGCCAGGCGCTGCACCGTTTTGATCTCGTTCTTGCTGAGCTTCGCCGGAATGATCAACTGTGATCCTTCGTCAAGATACTTCGCGTTGTAATCGTAAAATTCTGTGCTGGGGACGATCTCACCCGGCACTGATGCCTCAGGCTGATCGTTGCCCAGTACCGAGCACTCAATCTCCCGCGCCTTTTGTTTGGATCCTCCCACGCCCTGCTCAATCACAATTTTGCGATCGAACTTCGCTGCCTCTGCAATCGCCGGACCAAGTTCCTTGCCGTTACGCGCCTTGGAAATTCCGACCGACGATCCCAAATTCGCCGGCTTTACAAACACCGGATACTTC
>Ga0185299_10003399_pt1 | contig 21280 bp, 18 predicted proteins | sample PaiPotPPA55metaG_FD_128002 | JGI IMG/M metagenome (GOLD analysis project Ga0185299, IMG submission 128002) | Iron sulfur acid spring bacterial and archeal communities from Banff, Canada, to study Microbial Dark Matter (Phase II) - Paint Pots PPA... ... | reverse complement strand
ATCGAGGAAGTGGATCTCGAAGGGCCGCGCGCCGGTGAAGTGCTGATCGAAGTGAAGGCGACCGGCATTTGCCACACCGATTACTACACGCTGTCGGGCGCGGACCCGGAAGGCATTTTCCCGGCGATTCTCGGGCATGAAGGCGCGGGTATCGTGGTCGATGTCGGCCCGGGCGTGGGCACGTTGAGGAAGGGCGATCACGTCATTCCGCTCTATACGCCCGAGTGCCGGCAGTGCAAGTTTTGCCTCTCGCGCAAGACCAACCTCTGTCAGGCGATTCGTTCGACGCAAGGCCGCGGCTTGATGCCGGACGCCACGTCGCGTTTTTCCATCGATGGCAAGCCGCTGTTCCATTACATGGGGACATCGACGTTTTCTAATTACATCGTGGTGCCGGAAATCGCGGTGGCGAAGGTGCGTGAAGACGCGCCCTTCGACAAGATCTGCTACATCGGTTGCGGCGTGACAACGGGTGTGGGCGCGGTCGTGTATTCGGCGAAGGTCGAAGCGGGCGCGAACGTGGTGGTGTTCGGGCTGGGCGGCATCGGCCTGAACGTGATCCAGGGCGCGAAGATGGTCGGCGCGGACAAGATCATCGGCGTCGACCTGAACCCGGGCCGCGTTGAGCTCGCGAAGAAGTTCGGCATGACGCACTTCATCAACCCGAACGAAGTGCCGAATGTCGTCGATCACATCGTGCAGTTGACCGATGGCGGCGCGGACTATTCGTTCGAATGTATCGGCAATACGAAGGTGATGCGCCAGGCGCTGGAATGCACGCACAAGGGCTGGGGCCAGTCGTTCATTATCGGCGTGGCAGCGGCGGGTGAACAGATCAGCACGCGGCCGTTCCAGCTGGTCACGGGCCGCGAATGGAAGGGCTCGGCGTTCGGCGGTGCGCGCGGCCGTACCGATGTGCCGAAGATCGTGGACTGGTACATGGAAGGCAAGATCAACATCGACGATCTGATCACGCACACGCTGCCGATCGAGCGCATCAATGAAGGTTTCGACCTGATGAAGAAGGGCGAATCGATCCGCTCGGTGGTGTTGTACTGAGAAGCGCGCGACGCCAGCCACGCTGTTGATCTGTGTCTGATCTGCAATGATGTCACGGCGACTGGCCGCAATACACCTGATACCAGCCTATTGACCACACCCGAGCAAGGGCAGAAACGTTGAACGACGCTTTCACGCTGACAGTCGAATGTCAGCTTCACCCTGACAACGGCCCCTTTATCATTTAAGCATCCTTCGCTTAATCTCCGGATGATTCCATGAGAGATGATCGTCGGAAACTTCATCTGCCACCTACTAAATCGTTTATTGATGAACGCCGCCACGCGCCCGCATGTTGCGGTGGAGCGTGACGGCATTCGTCCGTCGGGAACTTCAAACGAGTAGATGAAATTCAGCGTTGCTAAAGGGTAATTCCTAACCTAACCTTCCATTCACACTATGCAGGCGGAGGCTCCACTTGTTGGGGCGATGACTTGCATCTCTGTGCGCTGGCGTCCGAACCTCTTCACCTTACAACTCTTTCTCTGTGGCTTATGCGCACTGTGCTGAGCCGCGGCCCGATATCCTCGAGCACAAGTGATCGCGGATCGGCCATCCAACCCAAGGAGCATCCCAATGACCAGTTCGGCGTCAGATACTTCGTCTGCTGCCAACGTCGCCAGTCCCGATCCTATGAACGAGTCAACGGCTGCCCGAGCCGGATCGAAGCCGCCAACAAATCGAGAAACTTCGATTACCCGGTCATTGGCGGTTCTGCTTGCGTTTCAGTGTGTCGGTGAATTGATTGCGCATTTCACCCGAGTCCCGATTCCCGGCCCCGTGATTGGCATGGTTCTGTTCCTTTGCGTCCTTTCAGCGGCGCCCGCTCTCGCTCAAGAGGTGGAATACGTGTCGCGCGGTTTGTTGAATCATCTCTCGCTCCTTTTCGTTCCCGCTGGCGTGGGTGTGATGGTGCTCGCAGACGACATGAAAGGCCAGTTGCTCGCGATCTCGATCGCGATCATTGTCAGCACGATTCTCTCGATTGCGGTCGCTGCTCTGGTGGCCGGCGCGTTGATGGCCAGGCTCGAAAGAAAACAGACTCGCTTAAATGCGCAGAAGGTCGGGCAAGCTTAGACGATCTGTCTTAACTGACAGGAGGCTACCTTAATGACCGGCGAACCTTCCGGGCTGGCAGGCGCTTTCATCGGCGGGGCCCCGCTGCCCGCGCTCACGGCAACGATTGGCGTGTACATCGTCGCATGCTGGATCCACACACTCGCAAAGCGAAGTCCTCTGGCCAATCCGGTCGCGATCTCTATTGCACTGCTCGTCATGCTTCTGAAGCTCTCCGGGACGCCATACAGCAGCTATTTCGAGGGAGCGAAATTCATCCATTTCTTGTTGGGCCCGGCCATCATTGCGCTCGCCGTACCGCTTCACCGGCAAATGCCAAAGCTGCGCGGTGCGTTGGTCCCGTTGCTCGGAGGTCTGGTCGCTGGCTCGGCTACGGCGGCTGCGGCCGCCATAGCGATAACTACGCTGATGCGCTGCCTCCCCGTCACGGTCGCATCGATTGCGCCCAAGTCGGTCACTGCGGCCATCGCAATGCTGGTTTCCGCCAAAATAGGCGGCATACCCTCGCTGACCGCAGCGATGGTGATCGCCACCGGAATTTCGGGCGCCATTCTCGGAAGCTTTGTATTGGGCTTACTCAGGGTGCGGCGCGATGATGTGCGTGGATTTGCGATAGGGGTCGCATCGCACGGCATTGGCACAGCGCGTGCATTTCAGATCAGCGAGGAAGCTGGAGCATTCGCAGGGCTCGGTATGGCCATGAACGGGATCCTGACCGCATTCATTCTGCCGATCGGCTTTCCCGCGCTCATGAGATGGTTGTCGCCGTGACGCTTCAGCCCGTATCCGGCTCTTCCAGCGAATAAACCCACGAAACGGATAGCCGAAAAAAACCGGCCTTCGCTACCCGGTAAGAACCGGGTAGCGAAGGCCGGAGTGCCTTAACGCTTCAAGAAACGCTGCCGGGCGTACCGGCCGAAGCGTCGGACCATCGCTTAGAACTTGTGGGTCATGCCGATGATGGCCGCCAACTGATGATTGTTGGACGAGAAGGACGATCCGCTGAAGTCTGCAACAGCCGACTTGCCCGTCGAATCAACGCCCGAAGCGGTCTCGAAGAAGCCGATTGCGTAGAACGAGGTACGCTTGGACAACGAATAGATGGTGCCAAGGTTGAACTGGTTGTACTTGGCGCTGCCAACGCCGTCGGCGCCGCTGTTATGCGTATAGATGTAGGCGCCGGCCAGCGTCAGGGCAGGGGTCAGCGCGTACTTCACGTTCAGTTCTCCCGAATTGAACGTAGCGGTTCCACCGTTGTACTTGGTGCCAAAGCTGCCCACCGCGTTGACCGAGCCGAGGTTCTGGAACTGCGTGTTGGAGTACAGGACGGCGATGGTCGCCGCTCCCAGAACGTAGGCACCGCCGGCCGTGATGATCTGCTGCGAGCCCGCCGACGCATAACCACCGTAAATGCGGCTCGGCATGTTGTTGTTCGCACCCGTGGCCGACGACGACGGCGTCGACGAGTTGCCCTGATCACCGAACGTCGCGTAATACGGGTCCTTGGTGAACATGTAGCTCGCGCCGAGCTTGATCGGGCCGTTTGCGTACGAAATCCCTGCGTCGGTGACTGCGTTCCGCGAGAACTGGCCAGCCTGGCCGCCCAGGCTGTACAGGACGCCGACCGTCAGACCACGGTAGTTGGGGCTCGTATACTTGAGGGCGTTCTGAACGCGGTTGGACGTATCCACGTTATCGACGTCGCCTGCGCGCGTACCGAAGCCGAGGCCGGATGCAGCCCAGTCGGCGCCGGACGCAAACGTGGCGGTGGCGTCGTTGCTCGCCGAATACTGGCGGCCCAACGTGATCGTTCCGTAGGTATCGCTCTTCAAGCCGACAAAGGCCTTCCGTCCGAACTCCAGCCCGCCCTGGCTCAAGCCGCCGGTGCCGAGCGTATAACCGTTTTCCAGGGTGAAGATCGCCTTGAGACCACCGCCCAGGTCTTCAGCGCCCTGCAAGCCCCAACGCGACGAGTTGGAGCTGGAGAACGAGTACTGCTTTGCACCCTTGACGTTGTTGTTGAAGAGAAGCCCGCCGTCAGCAATGCCGTACAAGGTCACGCTGCTTTGTGCGTGTGCGGCGCCCGCAAATGCTGCCATCGCCAGGATGGCAGTTGTGGTCTTTTGAATTTTCATCTGTTCTTTTCAGTTCTAGAAGAGGATTTATCCTCGTTAATAATGTCGGAAGGTCCAGAAGCGTTTTGATTGCGCAGTTATTCCATTTCTTTAAAGAGCAATATTCCAAGCAATTACTGGCGGAAATAATTGGCATACCAAATCTTCTGGTTCGCAGGCCGTCCGACCACAAGCAGGAAAATCGCCCGGCACCCTCTATTTGTAAGGTTATCGAAGGCTGCTGAGCGTCCGGCTGCACGAACCTTAGAGAGGCTCGGTTTCATTTATATGAAAAAGAATTTACATACGTTTGCGCGCGGGACATCGATCCGGATGCGTATTATTTGAACAACAATTTATTGAAAAGATGGAAAATTCTGGAAAATTCAGAGCCAATTTGACGGGCATTTACCTGTAAAGACGTTCGTCGTTCGCCTTGGGTGCTTACGCTAGCCAAGTCAAGGAAACCCGCAGCGCGTTAAGCCGGTCAGGCCGGCGTGTTTGTTTCAGTCGCTGCGGGACACGTCCGCTCACAAACCTGGCCCGAGCGTAGGACCATTCCCCATTCATTTATCAAAAGTTTTCATATAACATGCAAACCGGATAACCTGAAAACGGACGGCGGAAACGCCCGCACCCCTCCTCGTGACGAAAGCGCTAACCCTGACCCAGCAGGTCGCCGAGCAAATGACCGGCGACATCCGCAACGGGGTCTACCCGGTCGGTACGAAACTCCCGTCCGGCAAGGATCTCGCCGCCCGCTTCGGCGTAAGCCAGTCGGTTATCCGCGAGGTGACGGAGCGCTTGCGCTCGAATGGCCTGATCGACAGCCGGCAGGGCGCGGGCTGCACCGTGAAGGCGCGCACCGAAACGGGAGGCTTCCGCGTCCCCCACGCGGTTGGCGCGGACCGGGCGGATCTCGCCGATGTGTATGAACTTCGGCTCGATCTGGAAGGCGCGGCAGCGGCGCTGGCAGCCGAGCGCCGGACCGACGCCGACATCGACGCGCTGGCGGCCATTCTCAGATCGCTCGCCGATAACCTCTACACCCCAGACCACGCCGTGGAGCTGGACATCGCTTTTCACGTAGCGATTGCCGAAGCCACCCACAACCGCTACTACGTCGACCTGCTCCAGTACCTCAACCTCCAGATCCGCCAGGCTGTGCAGACGGCCCGCACGCATTCGCTCGCCCGTCAGCGCCTGCCCGATGACGTGCATCGCGAACACGTTCGCGTATTCGAAGCAATCCGCGCCGGCGATTCGCGGGCGGCCCGCATCGCCGCGACCTCGCACCTGCGGCGCGCCGCTGCCCGTCTCAACCTGCCGATTCCCGGCCGCGACGCGCTCACCGGCGCCGCCGGCCCGAACTCATCGACCAACAAATCGACCGCCAAAAAATGACCGACTCCACTTTCTCTCAACGTCTGATCGACAAGCTCGGCCCCGACGCCGTTGTCACGGCACCGGACGCAATCGCTCCGTGGCTGCCGGACTGGCGCGGTTTATATACCGGCCACGCACAGGCGGTCGTGCGCCCCTCGAATACAGCCGACGTTGCCGCATGCCTCGCACTGTGCTCGGAGGCCCGCGTGCCGGTCGTGCCGCGCGGCGGGAACACGGGCTTGTGCGGTGGCGCGACGCCCGACGCCAGCCCCGCGAACGTGATCCTGAGCCTGGACCGGATGCACGCGATTCGCAGCATCGATACGATCGGCAATACGCTGGTCGCCGAAGCCGGCTGCATTCTCGGCAACCTGCGGCGCGCAGCCGCCGATGAACATCGCTTGCTGCCGCTCAGTCTCGCCGCCGAAGATTCGTGTCAGCTGGGCGGGAATCTGTCGACGAATGCGGGCGGCGTTAATGTCGTGCGCTACGGCATGACGCGGGAACTGGTGCTCGGTCTTGAAGCCGTCCTGCCGAACGGCGAAATCTTCCACGGCTTGCGCACGCTGCGCAAGGACAACACGGGTTACGACCTGAAGCAATTGCTGATCGGCGCGGAGGGGACGCTGGGTGTCATCACCGCTGCGGCGCTGCGGCTCTATCCGCGCAACGATGTGCGCGTGGTCGTGCTGGCGGCAGTGAATTCGTCGCAGCAGGCGCTCGATCTGTTCGAACTCTTGTTCGAACGAGGCGGCCCGCGCATGCAGGCGTTCGAGTTCTTCACAGCCGAATGCCTGGACATGGTGCTCGAACAGGTCGAGGGCATGCGCGCTCCGTTCGCCGAACGTCATCCGGGTTACGTGCTGATCGAACTCGCCGATACCGTCGATGAAGCGGCGTTGCGCGAACTCGTGGAGACGGTCATTGGCGAGGCGCTGGAGCGCGAGCTGTGCGTGGATGCTGCGGTATCCGAATCAATTGCGCAGGTGAACAGCATGTGGCGGCTTCGCGAGGAAATCTCCGAAGCGCAGCGCGCCGACGGTCCGCACGTGAAGCATGACGTCTCGCTGCCGATTGCATCGATTCCGGCGTTCCTTGCCTCGGCAGGTGAACGTATCAGCAAGCATCACGCCGGCGTGCGCCTGATCGTGTTCGGTCATTTCGGCGACGGCAATCTTCACTACAATCTCTCGCGTCCGGCCGGCGCACCGCGCGATTTCTTTAAGCTTCATGGGGAGGGCGCGATTTCTTTAAGCTTCATGGGGAGGGGTTGACCGCCGAAGTGCTGGACGAAGTGGCACGTTATCGCGGTAGCATCAGCGCCGAACATGGCATCGGACAACTCAAGCGCGAGTATTTCAGCCGCTATAAAGACCCGCTCGAAATTCGCCTCATGCGCGAGGTTCGAAAGGTTTTCGATCCCCACGGCATCATGAATCCGGGCAAGATTTTCTGATAAAACACGTGCGCGGGGGTAGCAAGAACACAGCGGCGGGCGCTCGAGCGCTTAGCGCCGCTGCATTCGCCTTATGGTGTGGCGCGTGCTTGAGGCGTCGATGCTCAGGGCGTCGACGCCCTGGCATTGGCGCTTAAATTCGCATTCAACTGGCCCGCGAGTCCGTACAACACGCTAAGAAAGGGCACCGGTACTCCGGCTTTTGCTGCGAGTTCGTGAGGCGCACCCAGGATCGCTTCGATCTCCATTTGACGGCCCGCTTCCACGTCCTGAAGCATCGATGTCTTGAACGCACCGAGCTTGCGCGTTTGCGCGGTGCGCGCCTGGGCGGTCATGTTCAGTTCAATCCCGATCTGTTCTCCGATCCGCCGCGCCTCTTCCATGATCGAAACAACCAGCTGCTCCGTCAACGGGTCGTCGAGAATCACATCGGCGGTCGAACGCGTGATCGCGCTGATGGGGTTCATGGTCATGTTGCCCCACAACTTGGCCCAGATATCGCTGCGAATCTGGGTCGATGCCGTCACGTCGAACTGGGCGAGCCGCAACAGTTCGATCACGCGGGCGGCCTGATCGACGACTCCGGCAGAGCCAGGCCCAACGATGAGCTGGTTGCCATTGCCCTTTTTAATGACGCCCGGTCCGGCGATCGACGAGGAAATATGCACGACGCAGCCCGAGACCTGCGACGGCGGCAGTACAGACGACACAATGCCCCCCGGATCGACCGATTCGAGCCTTTGCCCTGCAAGACGCCCACCGAACCCGTTGAGGAACCACCACGGCACGCCGTTCATGGCAGAGACAATGTGCGTGTTGCCGTCCACCAGCGGCGCCAGCGATCTCGCCGCCTGTATCAGTGCCGGTCCCTTCAGGCAGATAAACAGCAGGTCCTGCACGCCGAGCGTGCCGGGTTGATCGGTCGCGTTGACTCCGGCGACATAACGCTCGTCTCCTTCGATGACGCTCAGGCCATTGCGTTGTATCGCATCAAGATGCGGGCCACGCGCCAAGAGGTTCACGGCAACGCCGGCATGCGCGAGACGGGCCGCAACCATACCGCCGATGGCGCCCCCGCCGACCACGGTAATTTTGATGGCTTGCTGATTCAAATCTATCTCCTGTACGAAGCGTCGATGCGATCGACTCGTCGAATAAGTGCGGCCAGAACATTCTCGCCGGCGCCGTGTGCGGGCGAGAACTGTAGTGAATCCCGCGTGGTGCCTTTCACGATTTCATCGCTGATGGGTAACGTGTTGCCACGCATGGAGTGGGTGACGACCTGAATCTCGCACGCGCGGTTCAGGGTCCACAGCAAGGCGAACGCGTGAGCGATCGTGGTTCCATGCGAGAGCAGTCCGTGGTTCCGAAGAATCAGCAGGCGCTTGTTGCCCATCGAGCTTAGCAGCCTCGACTTCTCGTCGTCGTGAACGGTGATGCCTTCGAACGGATGATAGGCAACCATGTTGTGCAGCTGAGCGGAGTAGAAGTTCGTGTACGACAAACCGTCCTCCATGCATGCAACCGAGAGCCCCGCGGTCGTATGAGTATGCATGACGCAATGTGCATCCTCCACATGCTCGTGAATTGCACTATGGATGACGAATCCTGCTGGATTGATCGGGTAATCCGATGGGCTCAGGATATTTCCGCGCAAGTCGATCTTGACCAGATTGGACGCGGTGACTTCGTCGAACGTCAGCCCGAAAGGGTTGATCAGGAAGTGCTTGTCCGGCCCGGGCACACGCAACGTAATGTGGTTGAAAATCAACTCGGTCCAGCCGAGCAAATGAAACACACGGTACGTTGCGGCGAGCTTGAGCCGGGCCTCCCATTCTTCAGGTGAACACCAGGCGGGTGAGGGCGGGGGTGAGGGCGGAGTGCTGCGGTCGGAATGGGTCACGATGTGTCTCCATATTCTGCTCCGCCGCCTTGACTGAAATTCGCAGGCGGCTGCCAGGCTCATAGTATGACGTCATTGAAAAAGCTAACCAGATGCTAGCGATTAATTGATGCGTGCGCAAGCATATAATACTAAGGAAATGCTTACGGCAAGCGCTATTCAGGATGATATGCTGCTTGCGCACAGACGAAGGGCAACAAATAGTCGAGGGAGAGAATGAAGAATCAAAACGTGATCGAGGGCTTGTTTACCTATCGGTTGCACGTGCTCAAGAAGCAGACCGACCGGACGATGAACGAAGCATTTACCGATGAAATAGCCCTGACGCTAACGGAAGCTCGTGTCCTGCTAAGCGTGGGTTCGTTCGGCGCGCTTTCGGTATCGGATCTTGGCAAGGCATCGAATCTCGATCGCAGTCAGGCAAGCCGCGCCACGGACATACTCGAACGAAAGGGCCTGGTCGAGAAGACGTCGAGCACGACGGACGGACGGGGTGTGGTCGTTACATTGACTGCCAAGGGCAAGAAGACATACACACGCGCCGCGGCGATCGCGAAGGCGCGCAATGACGATATCCTCGCGACGCTGGGTCAGGCAGAGCGGGAGGCGCTCGGGAAGATACTGACTAAATTGATCGCGGCGCAAGGGGATGACGAGACGGCAGGGTGATAGAGGGCCGGAGGTTGTCGAGCGTGCGCACCGTGCAATCGACGACCTGCTGGCCGGTCTTGAATAATCGGCGGTTTGCGCCCTGCAGTTTGTTCGACTACGCTTCTAACCCCGTTTCCATTTTCAAAACAGCCCGCTTCGCAGGGCTTTGGCATCCCATTCGCTCTATGAATTTTTCATGGCGAGCGTCATTTAAAGGCCAGGCCTCGACGGGCCAGGACTAAATCCCGGTTGACGAAGGAGGGCCATCCGCGATTACGAAGAGAAATCGATGTCTGCGGTATCCGCGTCGACGCTGATTATCGGGCCTTGGGCTCAGCCGGGAAATACTTCAAACCATTTGTGGGGTGAAATGGCATTTTACAGATTGGATTAAGCGATTAACCTCCCGGGTGGACAATTTTGAGGCAGACAGTGAACTCGCGGAAAATAAATTCACGACGCTATGTTTTCTGTTTGAATAAAGTACCTATGGAACTCGCGCTGTGCGGCGGCTAACCTCCCGGGTGGACAATTTTGAGGCAGACAGTGAACTCGCGGAAAATAAATTCACGACGCTATGTTTTCTGTTTGAATAAAGTACCTATGGAACTCGCGCTGTGCGGCGGCTGTCGACGGGTCGTCCAATCATATTCAAACCCGGCACATCAAATAACCCGTAGCAAAGAGGGCTGCTTGACGTCGCCATAAATATTGGATAGGGAGATAACTTCCATGAACGCGGCGATACGGTTATCTATTAGGCGCCTAAGCTTCCTGAGGCTATGACGGAATAGATCGCGAAACCGTTAGCCGGAAATTAAACCGCACCTAGATCTGCGACACTATAAGGTTAAATACTGTTAAAAATTATTTCGTTTGGAGAAGAGGTGTTCAAAAGGTAATATGATTCTGAAACTTAAGATCGCTCTGCCGCGTAATTAGAATCAGCGCATATAGAGGGTTAACGTGATGAAGCCAAAGGTCATTTTGTCCGCACTCACCGGCGTCCTGCTTTCTGCACAGGTCATGCCCGTTGCCAACGCCGCCATCTATTCAAACGGCACGGCCACGGCCACGTTCAATGTCACGCTGACACTGCAAGCCAATTGCACGATTACGGCCACACCGCTGAGCTTCGGCACGAATGGCGTGCTGGCTACCGCGCTCAATCAGCAAACCACCCTCGCGGTCACCTGCACGAACACCACGCCCTACAACGTCGGACTGGACGGCGGCACGGTAGCGGGTTCGACCGTCGTAAGCCGTTTGTTAGCCGGTACGACCACGGGGAACACCGGCACGACCATAGGCTTCCAGCTCTATCAGGACGCCGGCCGCACGACCGTATGGGGCACGACCCAGGGCACGAATACCGTGGCCGGGACGGGCACCGGGTCCGCACAGTCACTCAATGTTTATGGCCAGGTACCCCCGCAAGCCACGCCGAAGCCTGATCTCTATGAGACCACCGTCACTGCCACGGTCTATTTTTGATTCCCCCAGGCGGTCTCATGGTGAGGACCTCGAACGTCTTTGGGCTCTTGTTGTTCACGGCAGCGCTAGCTGCGCAGGCGGCTACGTTGCAGATTTCGCCGGTGATGGTGGATCTCCAGTCGAACGAGAGTGCAACGGGCATTACGCTTCGCAACCCCGGTGACCGGCCGCTGTATGGCCAGGTTCGCGTGTTTCGCTGGGACCAGTCCAGTCACGAAGACACGCTGACACCGACGCAGGAGCTGGTCGCGAGTCCACCGTTGATCCAGATCGGCGCACAGGCGGACCAGCTCGTCCGGCTGGTGCGGACCACGCCGGCTCCGGTTGCGGCCGAGCAGAGCTACCGGATCCTGATCGACGAACTGCCGTCACCGGACGAAGCGCCCACGAGCGGCGTGATGATCCGCCTGCGTTATTCCGTACCCGTGTTGTGGAACCGGCTGGCAAGGCGCCTCAGCCCATGCTTTCCTGGCACCTCGTTCGTACTGGCAACGGCTGGGTGCTGCGCGTTGATAACGGCGGTCAGAAGCGTGCGCAGATCGCCGCCGTTCAACTGGTGGACAGCGCGGGCAAGGTCTATGAGATCAACAAGGGATTGCTCGGCTACGCGCTGGCTGGAAGTGCACGCCAGTGGCCGGTGCCGCTGCCGGCTGACGCCGACATGCGCGGCACGGTGAAGGTGCGGGCCGCGGTCAACTCGCTGCCGTCCGAAGCCGCGGTCACAGTTGGACAGCCGGGTTAGGCAACGGCATGACGTCATCGCTGCGTGCCTGTGGGGTGCCGGGTGTTGACATGATGCATCCCAATTCAATCGATGAGAATCCGACGACGGCCAACACGTCATCTGCACCGCCTCCGCATAGCGCTAGTCGCAACGGGGATGAACGTTGTCCTCGCCTGCTTGCCCGTCTACGGGCAAGCGCCGCAGCTTGCCTTGCCTGTGAGCGCGAACCTCCCGCATGACGTGTATCTGGAAGTGGAACTCAATGGCCAGCGCACCTCGGTGATCGCCCAGTTTCGTGAGTTGAACGGGCATCTCGCCGCGACGGCCAAGGACCTGGGCAACATGGGACTCGCGCTTGACCGGCTCGGTATCACGGAGACCGCCGAGGTGCAACTGGATTCCATCCCCGGGCTCCATTACACCTACGACGCCGCGCGCCAGGCTGTGTCCCTGCAAGTCCCGGACAACCTGCGCAAGCCCTATAGCTTCGATACACGCGCGCAGATCAAGACGCCCCCGGCTGCCTCGTCGCGTGGGTTGCTCATCAACTATGACGCCTACGCGCAAAGCAACACGGACGCGCAGCTAGCGATCTGGAGCGAGGAACGTTACTTCGATCCCACCGGCGTATTCAGCAATACCGGCATCATGTACCTGTATCGCAACGACCGCCGCTATACGCGCTACGACACCTCGTGGAGCATGTCGGACCCCGTCAAGCTGAGCACGACGCAGTTCGGCGACACCATCTCGTCGTCGCTCGCGTGGTCGCGCTCAGTGCGCATCGGCGGATTCCAGTGGCGCAGCAATTTCGCGTTGCGCCCGGACCTCGTGACGTTTCCCGTGCCCGCGTTCGCGGGGTCGGCGGTAGTGCCATCGTCGGTGGACCTGTATATCAACAGCATCCGGCAATTCAGCGGCAATGTGCCAAGCGGGCCGTTCATCGTCAACAACGTGCCCGGCATCACAGGGGGCGGCCAGGCGACCGTGATCACGCGCGACGCGCTGGGGCGTACGGTGGCGACGTCGGTCCCGCTATATGTCGACACACGTCTTCTCGCAACCGGACTGTCCAGCTATTCGTTCGAGGCGGGTTTCCTGCGCCGTGCATACGGCCTGAATTCGTTCGACTACGATTCGCGGCCCGCGGTCAGCGGCTCGGCTCGCTATGGCGTCACTGACCTCCTGACGGTCGAAGCGCACACGGAGGCCACCAGCGGGGTCTACAACGCCGGTGGCGGGGCACTCGTGCGGCTCGGCATGGCGGGCGTTGTCAACGGCTCGCTGTCGGCGAGTGCGGGGCGTCTTGCCGGTACCCAGGCAAGCTTTGGTTATGAACTGATCGAGCCGCATTTTTCCATCGATGCACAGACCATTCGCGCGTTCGGCAACTATGGCGATCTCGCCGCGCGCGACGGCACGCCCGTGCCGACCACGACCGACCGCGTGACGCTGGCCCTGCCGATCTTCAACAGCCAGACTTTTTCGCTCAGCTATATCGGCTTCAAGTTTCCGCAGGCGCAGCCTTCGCAGATTGGATCCGCGTCGTACACGCTGAACATCGGCAACGTGGCCTCGCTCAATCTCAGCGCCTACAGGGATTTCAAGCAGCACGACTCGCGCGGGGTGTTCCTGAGCGTGAGCTTCGGGCTGGGCAACAACACCTCCGTCAACGCGAACGTCGGCAGACAGAACGGGCAGTCGAACTACAACGTCAACGCTACACGTCCACCCGATTACGACGGCGGCTGGGGCTGGGGCGTGCAGGCCGGCGATGCGGGTGCAGCGGCTTATCGGCAGGCTCAGGTGCAATACCTCGGCAAGGGCGGACAGGTGACGGCCGTCGCACAGGACATCGCGGGACACGGTACCGCGTCGCTCGATGTCACCGGCACCGTGGTGCTGATGGACGGCAGCGTGCAACCGTCGCGCCGCATTTATGACGGCTTCGCGCTGGTGTCGACCGATGGTGTCGCCGGCATTCCCGTGCTGCATGAAAACCGCGTGATCGGTGTTACCGATCGGAGTGGCCATTTCCTCGTTCCCGATCTCAACTCGTATCAGGACAACCAGGTCGCCATCGACAGCATGAAGCTGCCCGCCGACGCGCGCATCGATACCACCTCGATGAATCTCGTGCCGCAGGCGCAGTCGGGAGTGCTCGCCCGTTTCGGGGTGACGCATTACAGCGCTGCATCCGTGATCCTGCAGGGTCCCGATGGCCGCGTGCTGCCGCCGGGAGCGGCTGTGCATCACGAGGAAAGCGGCAAGGATACGATCGTGGGCTACGACGGGCTGACCTTCATCGAGGGCTTGCAGCACGACAATCACCTGGTCATAGAGAGCGGTCCGCTGCATTGCGCAGTGGAATTTGCTTATGTGCGTCCGGGCGATGGCTCGCTGCCGACGATAGGCCCGTTGACGTGCCGTCCACAAGCAGGGGCCGCGCTATGAGGCGGATCATGTTCCTTGTGTTCGTCGTGGCGCTGGTGCTGGGTATGCCGAACCGCGCGAGCGCGCAAAGCTGCTCGGCGGTTGCATCGGCAATCAGTTTCGGTTCGGTGAGTCCCATCAGCCACGCTGCGGTCAGCGCGACGGGTAGCGTCAGCGTGACGTGTACGTGGCCCGCAATCACACTGGTGCCAAACGCTCAGGTCTGCCTGAACCTGGGGGGCACCAGTCCTCGCTCGATGACTAACGGTACCAACCAGTTGCAGTACGACCTGTATCAGGACGCGGCTCACTCGCTGACATGGGGATCGATCACTTCCGGCACCACGCCGATCTCGCTCACGCTGGTCAAACCCGCGCTCGGCACGAGCGTGACCCAGGTCGTGACGATCTACGGGCAGATCGCGGCCAATCAACCCACGGTGCCGACTGTCGGCAACGCCAGCACGATATACACCCAAGGGTTTAGCGGCAGCCAGACATCGATTAACGCCGGTTTTTATCTGCTCGGTGCGCCGACTTGCGCGTCGCTGACGGCTTCCGCCGGCGCGTTTCCATTCAACGTTACCGCGACGGTCGTGAACAACTGCAACATCAGTGCGACGAACCTGAATTTTGCGGCCACCGGGGTGCTGAGCAGCGCGTTGAACGCCACCGCCTCGATTACCGCGCAATGCACCAACGGCGATGCGTACCGGATCGCGTTGAACGGCGGCACGAATGGCACGGTAGCGGCGCGGCAGATGACACGCACGGGAGGAGGCGGCACGGTGAACTATCAACTCTACGTCGATGTGGGCTTGACCACCGCGTGGGGCGACGGCACTGCGGGCACCACTCAGGCGACCGGCACCGGCACGGGAAATTCGCAGGCACTCACCGTGTACGGCGTGGTGCCCGCGCAAAACACGCCAGCGCCGGGCGCGTATACGGACACGATTACCGCCACGATCAGCTTTTGATCGGCTGATAGCTGCTTTGGCTCGCGGTCGGTTTAAGTTAACTCACGCAGCCTGCTAAGGCCGAAAGCAGCAACCCAGCCCCGACCCCCGACACCTACGCCCAAAAACCCTGTGCACCGGTTCACAACGAGCGCCACCCGCCGTCAAAGTGCGCTCGTCCCGTAGCCCGTAAGAACTCAAATATTGGCGGATATCGACTACAGATTGGCGCATCCGATTTTCCGTCTGACCTCGTACGTGATTTAGGGTGAAACCGTTGCGCGCTTGCGGCCCTTGCGCCGCATCTCCCCGTCCGCCACGAACACCTGGATGACTCGAGATCGTTATTACTACGCTGTCGGATGCGCACCTTCAAGCTTTACGGGACAGACGTCATGATGAATAACCCCCAGAGGATATTTCTTACGGGCCTCCTTCTCGGTGCACTGGCGGTCGGTGCATTCGTACTGCGGTCAAACGAGGAAAAGCTTTCGGGAGATCAATCCATCGTTGAGCGCTATGGCGCTTCCACTTCAGGGGAGCTGGACAAGAGCTTGACCGAGACTCGAAGATCAAACCCGATTTCCACAAGCGGCAGATCCGATGATGACGTCGCGCAGATCCTTCAGGCGATTCGGGACAGTCTGCAACGTAACGATCTTGCTTCCGCCAACGTGCTGTTGGGCGCGGTGCAAACTCTCCACAAAGACGATGATCGGGCGTTGCCGCTCCAGAAAGAGTTGCAGGCGCGTGAGGGCAAAGCGGACACGTCGCTTCCTGTCACGCGGGCGGACAAGCCGCCCGATACATTGAATTCGACCCGGTCTGCATCCCGGTCATCTGCAAGAGCCGATAGTTCGCGTGATGGATCATTCCCAGCCCGCGAACACGCGATCACAACGCCTCGTCGCTCGCGGCTCAGGAGTGCTCCTCAAGTCAAACTTCCGCCGGGCAGCGGTGTGAGTGCCGAGGCAGCAAGCCCGGCCTTGGGAATCGGCAGAACGGATTCGATTTCGCTGGAGGCAGCGCCGACTGCAGTCAGCGCACTGGCCAGCGCACCTTCAGCGTCCGAATTGATCCACCCGACGCCGTCGCGCGAAGTACCTGTACAGCCCGTACAACCCTTGGAGTCAAATCTGGTGCGCACGGAATCCAATCAAGGTCCAAAGACACGAGAACAGGTGCGCGCGGAACTGGAGCGCGCCCGAATGGACGGGACCATTCCGCGTTTCGGCAACCCTGATCCGGCAGGACCTGGCGGCTTGCCAAGCAATACCACCCGTCCAAGGACGCTGTCGGGCAGCGAATAGAAGACAACAGGCCAGCACGGAGGTTGTAAACACGCCCGACCGCGTCATGTACACGGCTACGCCACGATCAGCTCTTGAGACGGCATTGCGGCAGCGCGGCGCGTGCGTTTCAGAAGCCCACCATCCACACTGTGGACTGCGCGGCGCCACGATTGGCGTACTGCACTGTAGAAGGGGCCTGGGTTGGATCCAGCGCCACGAGCGCGATGTCGTAAGGCTGGCCGTGCAGGCAGGACACGTTAGGCTTCGCGACGGCCGAGGGTTCGGCGGCCGACTGGATCACGCAGCTTTCCTGCACGACGAGGCTGACCGATAGCGTTGCCAGTTCCGTGGGCGACACGTCCGATGCAAACGCGCCCAGCAGGATCGCCGCGAGCGTGAGTGGTTTATTTTTTTGCAACATATGAGGTCGAATGGTGACGCCGCCGGCGTGTAAGTGCCCCGTTTTTTTGGAACCCCGAAGGTGGGCCCGGAGCTGCTCCCTAAGGTATCGGCAGATCGACGGAAGACTTTAGCGACATTCCGCACAATAAGCCCTTCTGGCAGGTAGTGCGACGGCCTGACTAGTTCGTATCCGGCTTTGCAACGTCGAGCTTTTTTGTATCGGCGGCGTGACGTCCTTCCAGACGCCTGTTGCTCATCGTCGTGATGGCCGTCTTCTGCTATGGGCTTGGCGTGAGGACGCGGTTCGCAGTACCGCCAGAAGTCAAGAGCGAGATGACGGGGGAAGATGACCGGGGATGCGGATGTCGTCAATACTTGATAGGGAACCCTATTGATCGGTCTGGTCAAGGCGCGGGAGATGATTCGCGCCGCGCCGGTTGGCGGTGGTGTCGTCAGCAAAGTAACAGCACCATCAACGCATCCCGCCAGGTTCGCTTACAAAACCGGACATCCATCCGATGCAACCGGCGGTTCGTCCGCGTGTCTTTGGAGCGTGCGCAGCCAGTCGGCAATCGCCTTGCTGGTCCAGACCGGATCGTCGTGAGGCAGATCGTGGCCGGCCCACGGATGCACAGCGTGAGCCGCGGCCCATTGGGTTGCTATGCGAGCGGAGCAGACCGGATCGACCAGCCGGTCCGCCTTCGATGAAAGCAGCAGCGTAGGGCAGGCTGGGGCGTGACTATCGGCTCGAAAACGCGCCGCCGCCCACAATTGGCGCAGACCGTTCGCCGCGCTCACCCCGGCAGTCCGGCGAATCCCGGCCCATGCGGCGATGTCGCCCGCCTGGGTGTCCACGCGATTGCACGTCAGGTCGTGGATGATCTCTTCGCATTTCAACGGATCGGACCATGAAGCGGCGGCACGCATCAGCGCGGGCCAAACCGCGGGCCGAAGGCGCTCGCTCATGGTGCAGAACGGCCGCATGCTGGTGTTGATGAGCACCAGCCGCTCGATCTCTTCAGGATGGCGTTGCGCCCAGCCGGTCGCCACCATGCCGCCGAGCGACATCGCGACCAGCCGGTACGGCGGCGGCAGTCCCGCATCGACTGCACGCGAGCGGACGAACTTCACCATGTCCTCGACATTGAGCGGGGCTGACATGGTGTTCTCGCGGCCGTTCCCCAGGAGGTCGAGCAACGTGAGTCCGCTCGCGTCCCGATTGAGGCCCGCTTCAACGCCCAGTTGTTCCGGAAACGATCCCCAGTGACGACCCTCGCGCGTGAGTCCGCGCAGCAAGATCCACGTGCTCATCGCGAGGATTTTCGCTGCCAGTGTTCCATGGCGCGCTCGAGGATCTGCTTTCGCATATCGCCCTTGGGGAGCCATCTATTCGATGCGAACGCCGCGCGTGTGAGGAAGTCCAGGAAGTTGGCGTGACGGCGCAAGACCCGTTCAACCCTGTGCGCTTTGACCGGATTGAACATGCCGAGGCGGGAAAAGATCTGGCTGGGATTCTTCTTGATCCAGCGCCAGGAGCCGAGTTCCAGAGTCATGGGCAGGAACACGTTGGGTGCGGGCGTCTGATCGTACGCGCAGTCCCACAGGTCGCCGTGAAGAAGGTATTGGTGGCTTTGCGGCTCGAACGCGTAGCCGTGATGCGGGTACGCCTGTTCGAACATGGTCTTGAGCTGGTACATCTCGGGGAGATGAGGCATTTGCCGTTTAGTTCGCGCGTAGGGGAACCAGATGCTGTCGTCCCAGCCGTAACCTGAATGACAGTCGAGAGCAAAGCTGAGCGGGCGTGTCATCAGCTCCTGCTTGACGACGTCGAGCAAGGCGGCGCTCTCGAGTTCCAGCGAACCCTTTTCCGGACCGCGATACCAGGGCAACCATGAACCGATACGCTGGCCGCCTGCAAGGAAGGGGACCCGTCCTTCGGCGTTTTGGGGGGCATTGCGCATCAGGTCGACGCCGTTCGGATTCGAGCGGGTATTTGCCCACATGCCGCCGGGGTTCACGATGGGCATGAAAACGAGCCGCACCGAGCACAACTGTTCGTGCAGCAGTTCGTCCCATTCGAGGCGCCGCAGCAGCGCGCGCATGTAGTCGAGGATCAACTGGGTACCGATGCGTTCCAGGCCGTGCACGCCGGCAAAGAAGCCGATTGCGGGCGCTTGGGGATCGTTCGATCCGATGGCCGCGGTCAGTATGGGGAAGCAGTTTGTACCGGCGCGCACTTCACCGACCGTGCGCTGGTCGAATCGCGAGGCGCCGGCCGCGAGGATGGCATTGAGGTCATCGAACTCCGCAAAGCTTGCGGAGGCTAAACGTAATGTACTCATGCCCGCGGCCTGTTTTTTCGATGCGTTCTGGGGAGGGCCGGAAACAAGAATGGCCGCCTCAGGACGCTTGGTACGCTCAGGACTTGCCTGGCCTTCCCGTTTTGACTGTTTCGACAGCGGCGACAGCCGCAGTAAGTTGCTCGATGTTAGCTCTTTCAAGTATGAGCAAACCGGCTCGCAAGAGCTCGCCTTTTTTGACGTGCACGCCGTTAGCGAGGCATTTTTGCTTCAGCAGGCCGATTTTTTCGTAATCGGACTTCGGCATGGTAAAGCTGTCACGGACCACCTTTTCTTTTTTCGGCCGTTTGACTTTGTCTTCGGGGGCGACGGATTCTGCCGGCGCCGCTTTCGTCTTCGATTTGACGGGCGCTTGCGTGGCCTTGACCTTGGTTTCCGGCGCTGCCTCGGCCGCTGCCTTAGTCGTCTTACGCTTGCTTACTGCCGGTTCGGCAGCAGCCGTTTCCGCCGTCTTGGGGAAATGAAAAGCCTTCTTGCTGGGGGCCTTCGTAGTGGGTCCGGGCATGGAGTCTCCAGGTAGGGTAATAGTGCAAACAGTATATACTCTTTTTGAGATGGCTTGCGCTAGGGTTTTCGAGGTGCGGTACTACTAAGGTTTCGGATTTCTTTCGCGCCGGCAGAAGCCCCTGTCCACCGGCGCGAGCAGACCTCAGCCCTAGCGGCTGGCGACTATGAACAATCTTGGAAACGGCAGCAGAACCGTGCCGTCCGGCAACGCCGGGTAAGCCAGCCCCACCGCCGTCTTATAGCGGTCCAGAAATGCCAGACGCTCATCTTCAGTAAGCGGTTCCAGAAACGGCCGCAGACCGCTTCCCTTGAACCACTCGACGACCGCACCCGCTCCGCCCGCCAGCGCATGATGGTAAGTAGTCCGCCAGACATCCGCTTTTGCACCACACGAACGAAGCAGTTCGTAGTACCAACTCGCACTTGCCCTCGGCGTCCTGAGCTTCGTCACCCCGGACAGCTTGCTAGCCCAAGGCCCGTCCGCAGCAATCTCGCGCATCAGCCTGTGGGCCGGCTCATCGAGATTGTCCGGCATCTGAATAGCCAGACTGCCCCCGGGCGAGAGCTTCGCAACGAGCGCGGGTAACAAGCTGGCGTGATCGGGCAACCATTGAAGAACGGCGTTGACCAGGATCACGTCGAAGGGGCCCGGGGCGTTCCATGCCTGGATATCCGCCGTCTCGAAGTGAACTTGCGGCAACCGCTTGCGCGCAGCTTCGATCATGTCGGGTGAACTGTCGAACCCGCTAATTGCAGCGTTGGGAAAACGCGCCATCAGGACCTCGGTCGAATTGCCAGGACCGCACCCTATGTCCACGACCGAGCGTGCGTCGATATCCGGAACGGCCGCGAGCAGATCGCGTATCGGGCGCGTACGCTCGCTTTCAAAGACTACATATTGCTTGGCAGACCAGCTCATTGTTTAATTCCTTAATAGATTAATGACGGTGCGCAACGCGGTCTTGACCGGCTTGGCTAAGCCGGAACCGCGAGCGCTGGCGTTGTTTAAGCTTCGATTCGATTTAACTAAGGTACCGCAGCAAAGCAAGCGGCAGCAGGTTCTAATGTATGAAACCACCGGTGCTTGCTTAGGCATCGCGAGGCGCTCTTAGGAACGACGCTTCATGCACGGCGTTCATGTAAGGCTACTTACAAACGGAAAGCTACGAAACCCCTACTATGCCGCCGACCTGTCTGTGGGAAGGGGTGTGGGGTGCCGCTAGTTTGCGCACCGCCGATGTCTGCGTAAAATGAATTTATTATTCCGATTGGTTCATATTTCTTATGAAAATAGACATCCTCGGGGTCCAGGCATTTGTTTCCATCGCCGATAAAGGCAGCTTTCAGAACGCTGCCGATTCATTGCATGTCACGCAGACGGCGATCACCCAGCGCTTGCGCAAGCTCGAGGACTTTCTCGGTGTGATGCTGGTCGAGCGCACTACGCGTTCTATCGCACTCAG
>Ga0185299_10003396_pt1 | contig 21291 bp, 19 predicted proteins | sample PaiPotPPA55metaG_FD_128002 | JGI IMG/M metagenome (GOLD analysis project Ga0185299, IMG submission 128002) | Iron sulfur acid spring bacterial and archeal communities from Banff, Canada, to study Microbial Dark Matter (Phase II) - Paint Pots PPA... ... | reverse complement strand
GCGCCGATACATACGCCTCGCCCGTCACGCTGCGCAACACGGCCAGCCGGCCGATGGGCAGCAGCATCGAGCCGCCGATCCCCTGGATCACGCGCGCCACGATCAGTTGATTCAGCGATTGCGCGTTAGCACAGCAGAGCGAGCCGATCACGAACAGCAGGATTGCGACGAAATAGACGCGCCGGGTGCCGAAGCGGTCGGCGAGCCACCCGGACGCGGGCGTGAGAAGCGCCATGGTCAGCGTGTAGGCGACGACGATAGGTTGCATCGCGAGCGGTTGCGCATGCAGGCTGTGCGCAATGGAGGGCAGGGCCGTGTTGACGATGGTCGTGTCGAGGGCTTGCATGAAAAAGCCGACAGCCACGATCCACAAAAGCGCCGTGTGTGAGTTTTTTGAAGTCATCCAGTTACTGCTGAAAACGGTGTCGCGCGGGGCTCACGCGATGTGTCGATTTTAAGACGTCGGTTGGCAATCGGGAACCCCGCTGGCCGCGTTGACTATCAACGATAAATTCGATCACAATGCGTCATGCTCAATCCGGTCTGGCTGAACACGTTCGCGACGGTGGCCGCGTCGCACAGTTTCACCGATGCCGGCCGCCAGCTCCGGCTCACGCAATCGAGCGTGAGCGAGCACATCCGGCGGCTGGAAGAACACGTCGGCCGCCGGCTGCTCGTGCGCGACACCCATTCGCTCTCGCTCACCGCCGACGGCGAAGCCATGCTGGTTCACGCCCGCATGATCCTGGAGGCGATGACCCACGCCGAGTTGCAGTTTCGCTCGCCGCGCCTGCGGGGCCGCGTGCGCCTGGGAAGCTCCGATGACGTCGCACTCGGTCCCTTGCCCAGCGTGCTTGCGGCCTTTCGCCGGAGCCATCCCGATGTCGAACTGGAGATCACCATCGGCATGACGGGGCGGCTTTACGAGCATCTGGACGCGGGATCGATTGATTTGATGGTCGGCAAACGGCGCATCGGCGATCCGCGCGGCATTCCGTTGTTTTCAGGACAACTCGAATGGCTTGGGCTGACCGGCACCGAGGTGGACCTCGAGCAGCCGCTGCCGCTGATCCTCGTCGCCGAACCGAGCGTGACGCGCGCCGTGGTACTCGACTCGCTGGCCGCGGTCGGCGCGCGCTGGCAGGTGGTCTGCACGAGCAGTTCGTACGCAGGGTGTATCGCGGCGGCACGCGGTGGGTTAGGGCTCACCGTGCGGTCCCATTTCCTCGCGGGCAGGGGGCTTTCACCGCCGGTGAATCGCGCCGCGCTGCCGGAATTGCCTCAGGTCGAGTTCATTGCGTTGGGGGCGAAGCATTTGAGCCGGCCTGCGGAGACGCTGCTGCAAATCTTGCAGAACAGCGATCTGCGAGGCGAATGGCCGGGGGAATGAGGGCTGTGTGCCGGGCATGACCCGTGCGCCGCGGTTTTCATCGGACCAATCGGGCTGAGCCGCTTACGCCAGACGGTTGTGCAAACGCAACGAATTCAGACAATCGGATTTCTGCCCATCGGATGCTTCTTATATATTGTGCGGCGAAAAACGCTGTCGGCTTTCCGCTTCATCCCTGGCGCAGCAACTGACACCAGCCAGGCAGCGCAGCAATCCAATCTCTAGGCGATGCCCCAAGCTACAACCACTCTCCTGCGTGCCCTGCTGCTGCTCACTGCCTTGTTCGCGTGCAGCACTCACGCAAGCGCCGCTTCGTACCTCGTCAAGCATTGCGCCGAGCTGGAAGGCACAGAGGTGCCGGCATCGGTGATCAGCTTGCCTACTCGCGGCGCGACTATCCTGAGTGCATCGGTCGTAGCCGCAGCCGCGCCGAAAAACCGCAACGGCGAATATTGCCGGCTGGTAGGCGTGATCAAGGCTCAACTCGACACCACGCCCGACATCCGCTTCGAGGTCAATCTGCCGGCGCGCTGGAACGGCCGGGCGTTGCAAATGGGCGGGGGCGGGTACAACGGCGTGATCGTGAGCGGTACCGAGCCGACCGCGTTTGCGCCTGCCGCCTCGCCGCTGTCCACCGGTTACGCGACCTTCGGCTCCGATTCAGGCCATGTAGGCAACTCCGGCCGCGCCGATTTCGCGATGAACGACGAAGCCGTGATCAACTTCGGCTACGGTCATCTCAAGAAAACCCATGACGTCGCGCTCGCGCTGATCATCATGGGCTATGGCCGCAAGCCCGAGCAGACCTACTTCGCCGGTGGCTCCACGGGCGGGCGCGAAGCCTTCACGGTGATCGAACGATATCCCGATGACTACGACGGCGTGATCGCCAACGCACCGGCCATCAATTTTTCGGGCTTGCGCCTGATGGGCGTGAAAGTAGGGCAGGCGGCGTATGGGACACCGGGTGGTTTCGTCGGGCCGGCCCAGCAAAAACGCGTATTCGAGACCGTGCTTCAAGAATGCGATGGCCTCGATGGCGTCGTCGACGGGATTGTCTCGAACGTAGAAGCATGCCGCGAGCACGAACCGCAGATCGTCGCGCAACTGCGATGCGCGAACGGACAACGGCCTTCGTTGCGTGACAGTTGTTTGTCGGAGGCGCAGCTCGCGACGCTGGAGATTTTGCGCGACGGCTTCACGCTACCTTATGAACTCGCCTTCGGGGTCACGCGGTATTACGGCTACAACGTGTTCCAGGGCGTGGATTATTCCAGCGGGCTGGGACTCGGAAATTCACCGGCCGCCACCCAGCCTTTGCGCTTCGATGCCAACGGTTACCTGTTCACGCAGGGCGACAGTTACATGAAGTTTTTCGTCACGCATGACCTGCGCTTCAATACGCTCGGCTTCGATGTCGATCATCCGGGGATCTATAAATCCCGCCTGATCGATTTGTCGGCGACCGTCGGAGCGATGAATCCGGACATATCGGAGTTCATTGCCCACGGCGGCAAGCTGATCACCATGCACGGTCTCGCCGATGAAGTCATCAGCCCGAACCAGACCATCGCTTTTTATCACGCGCTGGTCGAGAAGTACGGGCAGAGTATTGTCGATTCCTTCATGCGGCTTTATATGGTGCCGGGATTTCAACACGGCAACGGCGTGTTCATTCCGGCTTGGGACGAACTCGATGCGCTGGACCGGTGGGTGACGATGAACATCGCGCCGGAGACGCTCATCGGGACGGACATAGCGAGCGCGACCAATGGGCGGTCGCGACCGCTCTGCCGGTATCCTGGCTTCCCGAAGTATCTGGGCAAGGGCAATGTCAACAATGCCGCGAGTTTTCGATGTGAGAACCCCTGATCGACGCTCGCTGGATAAGCCGGCGCTGGCTACGACTGTCTGAGCGTGCCAAACGGCACCAACTCGGACGCGATGATCATTGCGCCTGCATTTCCAGGAGGCGGCTGGCTGGTCGCCGGCCGATAGATGAAGTCGCCTGGCTTGATCATCTTGCCGCTCAGCACGCACTCACCGCGTTGTTTGGCGAGTGCTACCCGCCACGTCTGGTGCCCATAGTAGCCAGAGAGCGGATCGCACCATGAGACCGTGGCCGTTCGTGGAGTGGGGCGTTCGATCACGCTGACCATCAATGTCGCGTGATCGTTCCAGATGGTTTTTGCCGGGCGCCGTTGCGCTATTCGCGTTGCTTCGTCGGCCACCTGCCGGGCGCGTGCGTCATCGAGTAACGCTACGGTTCGGGACCATGCACTAGTGTGTTTCTCGAGCATCTCACCTTTCCTTTACAAGAAATTCCACGCAGCCGGCGTCACCGGTGTCACGACGAAGCGATCACGTCATGCGGATTTTCGGTTGCACAAGACCATTGATTCTCTCGGCCGTCCACAGCAGGGCCGCTTTACGAAAACCATGCAGAGCCTGCTGATGCCGCCGGTAAAGCATGTATTGAAGGTTTCGGCTTGCTGCTGGCTGCCGCTGAAATGGCCGTGATCGGTGACATCCGGCACGCCGAAAATAGTTAGTATGACTACCGAGGTAAGGTGCCAGGACATCGTAGTCGATGCTGCGCGGGCCGAGCACCCGTTTGCCGAGCGTCGTCGCCATCAACAGCCCGGCAATGCTGCCACCGACGATCGCGATTCGTACAACCTGAGTCATGAAAATATTCAACGAGTGATGAATTAATGAGATAGTAGGGCAATCGGGCGACCGATGTCAAACGCCGCACATTACGGCTACTTGCGGGGTACCGGCGGGGCGCTTTACGTCGGTTAAACTTCGGGCTCGCCTTACTGCACCTGAATCCGGATCGAACCATGACAGTTTCAACAGCACGCCCGGCGCAAGCCGCCAAGGAGAAACGCTCACGCGGCCGCCCCGCGTGCAGCGCGATCGCAGGCTCCGACGCGCTCCTGAAAAGCGCGCGGCAGGCCTTCGCCAAGCGCGGATTCGACGCGACCAGCGTGCGGGAGATCGCGCGGGATTGCGGCGTCGATCCCGCGCTGATCTCGCATCATTTTGGTTCGAAGGAAGCGTTGTGGATTGCGGTCGTCGAGCAGATCGCGGAGCAGGCCGCACCGATGATCGAGTCGACGGCAAAGCTGCGCAGCGCCGATCTCTCGCCGCGCAAGCGCGTGGAGCGGGCGCTCGCGATTTTTATCGATAAGGTGTTCAGCGAGCCGGATATCGGGATGTTTTTCTCGACGGCGGCAACCGAGCAAGGCGAGCGGTTCGATGCGCTGGTCGAGCGCCTTCTACGCCCTTATCACGACGTGTTTGTCGTGCTTCTTGCCGATGCGATGGATGCGGGCGAGCTGACGCGCAACGATCCGGAAGTGCTGTTCGCGATGCTGACCAATGCCGTCGGCAAGACGGTTTCGTACAGCCATGTCCTGTCAATATTTTCATCGCTCCCGCAGCATGAGGCGAAGTTCAAGCGCACGGTGCTCGCTACCGCGCTCAGTATGCTTTGAAGTGAATTTTTTCGGATTCTACGGCGAAGCAAGGCCAGTTTGATCTATCGTTTCGCCGGTCGCTTCCGCGAGAATCCAGCGACGGAACAATTCCGTGGCGGGCGACATGCGCCGCGATTTCAACCATGTCAGCCAATAGCCGCCGGTTCTCACCTCCGTATCGAACGGTCGAAAGAGCAGTTCTGCCTGCAGTTCCCGGGCGAACATCAGAGGCGGAGCCAGGGCCACTCCCGCGCCTTGTACGGCGGCTTCCACCATCAAGCGTGACGAGTCGAAAACCGGACCATTTACCGGCCATGGATCGAGTCCAGCGGCGCTAAACCAGCCGGTCCATTCGTCGACGCGATACGAACGAAGCAGCGTCTCCCTCGCAAGATCACACGGTCCGGAAAGCCTTCTCGCAATGTCCGGTGCGCAAAGCACGGTCAGCGGCGCATCGAGCAACATGACATTGTGTGTCGCGGGCCAGGCTCCGTCACCGAAGCGAATTGCAAAATCCAGTCCCTCCGCAGCCAGGTCGACCAGATTGTTATGAGTCAGCAACCGCAACTCCACAAAGGGGTGCGCCTCCCGAAACGATTTGAGCCGTGGCAGCAGCCAGCCGACTGCGAAAGTCCCGATAACGCCGATCGTAAGCACTTCGTGAAAATGGCCGCCCTCGAATTGCTTCAGCACGCCCTCGATGCGACCGAATGCATCGGTCAATACCGGAAGCAGTGCGCGGCTTTCGTCGGTCATGCCCAGTCCGCGTGGCAACCGTTTGAACAGGGTGGTGCCGAGCCGTTCTTCGAGTATGCGAACCTGCTGGCTGACGGCAGCCTGCGTCACATTGAGTTCGAGTGCCGCGCGCGTGAAGCTCAGGTGTCGTGCTGACGATTCGAATGCACGCAGGGCATTCAATGGAAGGTGAGGACGGATGGACGTCATGACATAAGTTTTTCTTTATCCGGACAGAAATTATGCTCGCTTGTGGACGACTCGCAAAGGGGGGATATTCTCGTCGCCAGTTGGCACTTTCATCCGTGAATTTGTAAAAACCAGATGGTGGCGAGTGGCCCAGCCTCTCTCCAAGCGCAGCAGCCAGTTGCCGTGTTGCTTCAATGTGATTGCGCAAGACCGGGATTGATGCTTCGACCCAATACGAACGAGACAACTTTTTACCCTATATTCATGCTGTTTGCCTACGGAGATTACATGCGTTTCGGTTTTTTCAAGAAGTTACTGATTTCCATCTTGATGTCTTCATGTTTGCTCGCCTCCAGCACGTTTGCAGAAGGCGAAAATAAGCAGAAAGAGATCTCGGCCGTGGTCGATGGCGTCATTCGTCCCTTGATGCAGGAATATCGAATTCCCGGCATGGCAATCGCAGTAATCGTCAACGGCGAAAGTCACTTTTATAACTATGGTGTGGCGTCACTCCAAACACAGCAACCGATTACAAGCCAAACTCTCTTTGAAATTGGGTCAGCTAGCAAAACATATACGGCAACATTGGCTTCGTATGCTCAGGTCAATGGCAACCTTGCGTTGTCCGACAGCGCCAGCAAATATTTGCCATTCCTGCGCGGTAGCAGCTTTGACAACATCAGTCTGCTCAATCTTGGCACGCACACGTCCGGTGGCCTCCCGTTGCAAGTGCCTGAGGCTATTCGTAATGACGATCAGTTAATGGATTATTTCAGGCAATGGAAACCATCCTATGCTGCCGGTACATACCGAGTCTACTCGAATCCAAGTATTGGCATGCTCGGCATGATTGCCGCCCGGAGCATGAATGAGTCTTTTGTTGGCGCGATTGAAAAGAAGTTATTCCCTATGCTTGGAATGACGCATAGTTATATTAATGTGCCGCCGGATCAGATGAAGGATTACGCGCAAGGCTACACGAAGCAGGGCGCTCCGATCAGGCTGAACGCGGGGGTTCTGTCCTCGGAAGCCTATGGCATTAAATCGAGTACGCCGGACATGATCCGATTTATTGCAGCCAACATGCAGATGATTAAGATTGACAGCAAGTTGCAACGCGCGATCGACGACACTCACACGGGATATTTCAGGTCGGGCGAAATAACGCAAGACCTCATATGGGAGCAATACCCCTATTCCGTGGAACTGAAACAGGTTTTGGCAGGCAATTCGAACACGATGACTTATCAGGCCACGAAAGCAACTGAGTTAAACCCTCCGCTCCAGCCACAAGCCAATTCGCTGATCAACAAAACCGGATCAACCAATGGATTTGCATCCTACGTCGCCTTTGTTCCCGCTCAAAAATTGGGCATCGTCATGCTTGCAAATAAAAATTATCCCATCCCTCAAAGGGTGACTGCTGCATATCAAATACTGACCCAGCTTGGCAGTCGGCTCAGTCCACAGAACTGAGGGTTCTCCGCGTAGCTCGGTCGGATGGTTTTCCGCCGGCCGGGATTGTGCTTCATTCGTCAAGGGACGATTCCGGCCGCTGCGCACCGCTAAATCGAATCAGTAGTTCGCACGATCGGCGTTCTGCTGAGTTCGTTGTTGGTTTCCACCAGCAATAACAAATGCTTCAGGAACTGCGCGCGCTCTTCTTCCGGCAGCGCTTCAATGGTCCGTTCATGCGCTCTCGCGACTCGCGTTTCCAGTCGCGCGAGCAGCGCGCGGCCGACCTCGGTCAACTCGGCCACTTTCTTGCGGCGGTCGCTGCGCGATACCCGGCGCTGCACAAAACGGCGTTCGACCAGTCGCGTCATGACATCGGCGATATTGGCCCGATCCAGCCCTACCGCCCGCGATAACGCGATCTGTTCCGATGGCCCGATCTGCTCCAGCGCCGTCAGGATGCTGTATTGCACGGGTGTGATCCCTTCGGGCGCGCACTCTTCCATGAACAGTGCGACGTGAATCTGGTGCAGCCGGCGGATCAGGAAGCCGGGCCGCTGTTCGAGTGCGGTATTTCTCCACGCCGACATTTCCTGCGTGTCGTCCAAATCGCTCACGGATGGGGTCGATGTTGCTGCCATAAAGAATCAGGTGACGGGTGTGGATGTGTCCGCGGACTATCCCGGGAGCGTATTTGATCAGCATACACCGTAATTCTTCGAGCATAGCTTTCACGGCGACGATTAAGTTCGCCCTCATTTCTGAGTGATTCGTTAAGAGCAGGCGGCGCATGGCATATATCAGTGCGAAGATGCCCATTTTAAGCGCTATTTGAACGTTACAGGTGCGCATGCATCGTCGTAATCGACGAGACATGGCACCAGATCAAGCCCGGCGCGAGGGCTCGTCTCTGGCACACGATTTGCATTAGCTTTCCGACAATCGTCAGTAGGCAGACGAATTACCGAATCGCTAATCCGCGCATCGTGTCTGGCCTGTTTCAATGGTGTCCGATGACTTCCTCGAAGCCGGTCAGCGCATAACCTCAAGAGGCTCTCATGTCAGTGTTCGCAAGCAAGGAAACGAGGCGATTGAACATGGGCGCACTCGCCCGTGTCGTTCAGGTGTCGGTCGTGACGCTGATGGCTGCGGCGACGCTGTGCTCGTCGGCGAGTGCGGCCACGTCGGCCGAAATGAAGGCGCGCGGTTATATGAGCGTGGCGACGGAAGACGATTACACGCCGTTCGAATTCGTCAGCGATGGCGTCTCGACCGGCTACGACAACGAGTTGCTCGTGCTCGTGCGCAAGAAGATCGGTCTGGAGGTCAAGCAGCAGGTCATGCCGTGGGCAGGGATTCTGCCGGGCGTGACGACCGGCAAGTACGACATGGCACTTACTGCTGTCCTCGTCACGGACGAGCGCAAGAAGACGTTCGATTTCGCATCGCCGACATGCGAGTCGATCACGTTTTTTGCCACGAAGAAGGACTCGCCGATCAAGACTGGCGACGATCTGGTCGGCAAGGTCGTGGGCGCCGAAACGGGCAGCGCGATGCTCAGCGACCTGAAGAGTTTCAACGAGGAACTGAAGAAGAAACATGGTGGTGCAGGCGTCAAGCAGATCATCGAATACCAGGCGTATCCAGAGGCGTATCAGGATCTGGGGCTGGGTCGCGTCGACGCTGTCGCGAATACGCAGATCAGCCTGAACTCGCTGGTCAAGACGAGGCCCGACACGTTCGTGGTCGGCCAGGCGATAGGCAAGCCGACCTACATTGCATGGGCGGTGAAAAAGGGCAACGCCGATGTGCTCAAGATGGTCGACAGCATCCTTCTCGAGTTGCGCAAGAACGGCCAGATGTACGAGTTGCAGCAAAAGTGGCTCGGAGCGACCTACAAGGACATGCCGGCGTCCGTCAACTGATGGTCTTCAAAGCGATAGTTCATGAACGCTTTTGATTACTGGAGCATCTTTCGCGGCGCGCTGGCAACGGTGACCTTATCGCTTGCCAGCATCGCGCTGGGCGTTCCGCTTGGTTTGGGTCTGGCACTCATTCGATGGGCGAAGGTGCCGCTTCTTAACCGCTTCGTAATTGGCTATGTCAGCCTGATTCGCTCATGCCCGGCGGTCACGCTGACCTTGCTGATCTTCTTCGCGCTGCCGCAATTCGGCATCTCGCTTGATCCCACGCCGGCCGCGATTCTCGCGCTGACCATCAGCACGGCTGCGTTCAATTGCGAAGTGTGGCGCTCGGCGCTCGTGAACTTTCCCCGCGAACAGTACGACGCAGCGCTGTCGTTTGCCATGCCGCGCGCGCTGCGCTTTCGTCGCATCGTGCTGCCGCAGATCTGGCGCGCGAGTCTGCCCGGTCTCGTCAACGAGATGACGCTGCAGATCAAGTCGACGCCGGCCGTCGCGGTGATCGGCATTGTCGAAATCACTCGGGCCGCGCTGCGCGTGGGCGCCAGAACCTACCATCCACTGCCACCGTTTATTTTTGCGCTTGTACTGTATGGGTTGATTGTCTACGTGCTGATCAAAACGCAGCGCGTTATCGAGCGGCGGCAATCCGTCGAGAGGCGGGCGTGATGGGTGATTTCCTGATTGTCTGGCAACAACGCGGCGACGTGCTGGAAGGGCTCGCCGGGACGCTGGGTCTGCTGGTGGTGTCGGCGATCGCGTCGCTAGTTCTGGGCGCACTGCTCACGCCGGCGCTGATGTCGCGGCGCGCGGCAGTCGCGCGACTCGCCACCCTTTACGTCGATGCCATGCGCTGCGCGCCATTCCTGTTATTTGTGTACCTGATCTACTTCGCCCTGCCATCGGCGGGGATTCGAATGAGTAACTGGTGGTCGGGCGCGATCGCCCTGATCCTGTACAACACGGCGTACATGGCCGAGCTATTGCGCGGTGCGTGGCGCGAACTGCCGGCATCGATGATCGAATCGGGGCGCGCGTATGGCTTCAGCGGCTTCACTCTTCTGCGGCGGATCATCCTGCCTCCCGTATTCACGAGCGCCATGCCGATGATCGGCAATCAGGTCGTGCAGATCGTCAAGGACAGTGCGTTCCTCACGATCATTGCCGTGACCGAACTGACGCATCAGATGAACGGCATTCAGGCGACCTACTTCATTCCGTTCGCCGCCTTCATCACGGCCATTGCGTTGTACTGGGCGACCTGCCTCGTGATCGAGAGCATGACGGGCTTGCTATCCAAATTTGCCGAGGAGAGGCGAGCATGAATTTTTCGGGCGATCTGCCTTTGCGCGCGGGCAACGCGCCGCTTTCCATCGATGACAACTCGGCCCCGGTCGTGCTTCAGCTCAATGGCATTTCGAAATCGTTCGGCAGCAATCACGTCTTGCGCGATGTCTCGCTCAAGGTTCATCAGGGCGAGACCGTCTGCCTGCTTGGTCCGTCAGGCTGCGGAAAATCGACGCTGTTGCGCTGTATCAACTGGCTTGAAGTGCCCGATGGCGGCACGGTTCACGTGTCGAATCAACGCATGGGCGTGCGCGATGGCTCGGCGCACAAGATGACCGATGCCGAACTGGCCCGCTCGCGTGCGCGCATCGGCATGGTATTTCAGCACTTCGCGTTGTGGCCACATCTCAGCGTGCTACACAACGTGATGGAAGCTCCCATTCACGTGCTCAAGCGTCCGCGCGATGAAGTGCGCGCCGAAGCGGAGTCGCTCCTGAATCGCGTGGGACTGGCGGACAAGATGGACGCGTTTCCGTCGCGACTTTCTGGCGGCCAGAAACAGCGCGTCGGCATTGCGCGGGCGCTTGCGATGAAGCCCGACGTGCTGCTCTTCGATGAACCCACGAGCGCACTCGATCCCGAGCTCGTGGGCGAAGTGCTGGGCGTCATGCGCGCACTCGCGGAAGAGGGCGCGACCATGGTGATCGTCACGCACGAGATGGAGTTCGCGCGTCAGGTCGCGAGCTGGATCGTCTTCATGGATGCGGGCGAAGTGATTGAAACCGGACATCCGGAGCAGTTCTTCGCCGCGCCGCAAACGCAGCGGGCACAGCAGTTTCTCGCGCGCTTCCGGGCACCTCACGAAGCGCGTCCGTGGTAATGAAAACGGCTCCGCATGATCGCGGAGCCGCTGCGTGTCTTATTCAGCGTGTTCCGCCTATTGCGCGTGCACCATATCGACCGCCTGCTTGACTTCCCCATCCTTGTACTGACCCCAGGTTTGCGCGAGTTCGCTCATCGAAGCGGGGTCGCGCTCACGTGCGGGCAAAGTCTCCGGGTCCCAATAGCCGAATTCATCGATACCCCGAACCAGCGTTGCGCGACGCCTGCCGGTCGTGGATTGCGCGTGCGTCGGCACGTAGAAAAAGGCGAAGCCGATACGGCGGTCATCGGAGCGGTTGGGCAGCGAACTGTGCGCGGTGCGTTCGTGATGGATAGAAAACTGTCCGGGTTCAAGCGGCATTTCGACAGCAAGATTCTCGTCGATACCCACGAGCGACTGGCCCTTCGCGAGCATGTTGTCTTTTGCATAGGTTTCCGCATGTTTGAGGTCAGGTCCGGCATGCGATCCGGGCAGCACACGCAGTACGCCGTTCACTGAATTCGCCGGCGTAAGCGCGACCCATACGGTGACTTCCTCATGCGGCGTGAGGCCGAAATAGGCCGAATCCTGATGCCACGAGACATAGCGCGGGTCCTTGCCGTTTTTTGCGAATATCGATGCCCCGAACAGCATGATGTCAGGTCCGATCAGGTCTTCAACGGCATCGAGAATCCGGGGATTACGCGCTAGTTCGACGATCGCTGGCAAGGCAAGATGCCCCTTGATCTTGAGTGTCTTGTTGACGTCCTCGCCGGACGCTGCTTCGTAAGCCTCCACGATCTTCCGGTACTTCAGCGCGTCTTCGGCGCTCATCGCGCGAAAAGGGTAGGCGTAACCCTGTTGCCTGAAATGGTCGATCTGTTCTGCGGTGAGATGCTTGGCCATAAGAGAACCCGGTTAAAGGAAGTCAAGAAAGACGAGGCGGTACCGCGTCGAGCGCACCGATAAACAACGCGACAGGCGCCTCATACACGCCGCGTCCGAGCAGGCCGGTGCGTCCGTCGGCGCCGATCATCGCGATGGCGGCGAGCGGGCCGGTACCCGAAGCGGCAACCTGCGCGGCATCGAGGCCCATACGCAGGCGTGAAAACGCAGGATTAGCGCCGCGATAAAGCGCCGCCTGCCGCGCGCGCCAGTTGTCGGGGAGCCACGGCGCGAAAGCACTTGCCGGCTCGGGCGCGAATTCGAGCGCCTGGGCGCCGAAACCGGCCGCGTCGATGACGCCGCTGTCGCCGGTCAGCGGCGCGGCATCGACTGTGATCTGCGCATTGATTCGGGGTCCTGCGGGTGCAACAGCGGCGACGGTATGCCAACGGGAAGGCTCACCCGCGAGCCGTATTCCTGCTTCGATACCATTGCCGGCGAGCGCGATGACGAGCGTCGACAAGGTCGGATCGTGCTCGGCCGCCGACAGGATCAGGTGGCATGCCGCCATCCAGAGCGTCAGGAAGAAGAGCGGCGATTCGCCGAGCATGGCGGCAACGGACGCGTCATCCAGATACGGCGCAAGCTGCCGATGCAACGCCGCCGAAGCACTCGTCGCGCGGGCGTGCAGATCGTCGCCGCCGTCGAGACCTGTTCGGGCCAGCGATATCAAATCAACTGCGCTCGCGGATGAAGCGCGCTGCATCGCAGGCGCAAGCACGTTGTCGCGCCAGGCCATGCGTTCGATGATCGCCAGATTGCGGCTGCCGAAGCGAATCTGCGCGCCCGCGCCACTTCCGAGCAGCGACCACGCGTGCTTGCCGGTCGCGTTGGCATCGGTGATATCGACCAGCGACGTGCACGGGGAAATCACGGCGGCCAGCGGCGTGACCACGTTGAATGACTGCGCGCTCATCAGCCTGACACGGCCATCGGCGATAAGACGTTCCGCCTGCGCCTCGTCGTTCGCCCAGCGTTCATACAGGCAGCACAGGACCGCGGACGACAGCACCGGCGGCGGCGGCCTGCAAGGGTCCTTATAAGGCGGCCCCGCGTGCAGCAGGGTCATGTCGGCCAAGCCGACCGCGTCGCGCGCGCACTGCACGCCACGCCATTGCGGATGGACTGCGGCGAGCGTTTCAAGCGCCGTCATGATCGGCGCGTGCTTGGTGGGACCTTGCGATGCCGAACACACGCTTCAACCGCGACCAGACAATGCCCCAGAACATATTCCCAAGGTTCAGCGAAGCGGCGGGCGTGGCAGGTGCGGCGATCTCACGCTCGGGTATCACCCCGGTTTCAGCAGGCATGGCAGCGATGTCCTCCACCCGCTGCGTGGCAAGCTCATCGAGCTTCGCTTTTAGATTGGCCGCGAACGCCTCGGTCATTCTTGATGCCAGTTCTTTCACGATGCCACCGCGCGAGAATTGCGCCAGACTTCCGGCAATGGTGTAGTCGACCTTGACATCGACACGCGTTTCGCCGGGTGTCGAGTTGTCGAGCGCGAACGCCGCGACGCCTTTGACGCGCGATGCACTCTTGCGATCGACGCCGCCGCCGCGGACACTGCCGCGGCGCTGGTCTTCGTCGAGCGTCATCTCGCCGTCGCCGGCAAACGCAGCGACGATCGGCCCGAGCTTCACCTGCATGGAGAGTTTCAGCAGCGTGCCCTCCGGCGGCGCGCTCAGCGATGCGCCCGGCAGGCACGCGACGATTCCCGACGTGTCGTGAAAGCATGCCCACACGGCATCGCGTGGATAGGGCACGGTAAAGCTCTGTTCGATTTCCATGGAGATCCTGTCGGTCAGGCGGTCGCCGCTGCGGTAGCGCTCGCGATTGGCGTGGCGGTCTGTTCGCGCTGTGCATCGAGGACGCGGCGAATGGCGCGGACAATGCCGGCATAGCCGGTACATCGGCAAAGATTGCCCGACAGTTCCAGGCGCACGCGGTCATCGTCGACGGCCGGCAACCGGGTCACGATATCGAGCGCCGTGATCAGCATGCCGGGTGTGCAATAGCCGCACTGCAGCGCGTGTTCCGCACTGAACGCCGTGCGCAGTGCGTTCATCGTGGCATCGTCGTCGAAGCCTTCGATGCTCTGCACCATCGACCCCGCACATGCGATCGCCGGCGTGATGCAGGAGCGCGCGGGCACGCCGTCGATCATTACCGTACAGGCTCCGCATACGCCCTGTTCGCAGCCGATATTCGTGCCGCACAACATCTGCTGCTCGCGCAGGAAATCCGCCAGATGCGTGCGCGGACTGACTGTGCTGTTGACGGTCTCGCGGTTGATGACGAGCTGGACGGCTTGCGTGAAAGTATCGGTCATTGCGGATTCCTGCCGTGTTCTCGGACGATCGCCGCAGCGCGCATCAGTGCCACGCGATGAACCTGATATTCGTAGCTGCCGGGCACGAGTCCGGCAGCTTCCAGATGCGCGTCAGGCATGGCCGTATCGATGAGCGCGCGGGCATTCGGGATCAAGTAGGGCGGCCCGTCGAGGGCACCGATCACGGCGCGGCACACGCCGTTCGCGCTGTCATCGATGCACACGGCAATCGCTTCCGCGAACTCGCCAGGCTTGCGGTTGAACTTGTAGTAACTCCAGCGTGCGGTCGGCGACAGGCGGCGAAAGCGCACCGCACACAGGATTTCATCGGCATCGAGCGCGGTGGTGAACGCACCTGCCATCCAGTCAGCACTCGATACCGTGCGCTCGCCCGCCGGACCCGCCACGAGAAAGTCGGCATTGAGCACGCGCAGCGTCGTGATCCAGTCGGCGGCGGGATCGGCATGCGCGAGACTGCCGCCGAGCGTGCCGCGATTGCGCACCGCGCGATACGCAATGCCGCGCGCCACGTGCGGCATGAGGCCTTCGGTGCCATCGACGACCTTGCCGTCCTCGATCTCCGCGTGCGTGATACATGCGCCCAAAGTGATCGTGTTGCCCTCGGCCTTGCATTCGCGCAGCGCGGCAATGCCGCGCAGGTCGACCAGCATCTCGGGCTGAGCGAGGCGCAGGTTCATCATCGGTCCGAGCGACTGGCTGCCGGAAACGAACTTCGCCATGCCGTCGGTGGGCGTGACGAGACGGATCGCATCGAGGCTGTTCAGCGGCCTAGCGTAATCGAAGCTGGCTGCCTTCATGCCATCACCTTCGCGGCTTCCAACGCGACGGCGCGCGCACGCGTCATTGCCTCGACCACCACGCGCGGCGAGATCGGCAGTTCGCAGATCTCGACACCGAGCGGCCTGAGCGCGTCATTCACCGCATTTGCGATGGCCGCAGGCGAGCCGATCGCACCGCTTTCCCCGATCCCCTTCTGACCGAATTCCGTGTACGGAGAAGGCGTCTCCATATGTTCGATGCGAATCGCCGGCACTTCCGTGGCGCCCGGCAGCAGATAGTCCGCGAGCGTCGATGCGAGCGGCTGGCCGTCAGCGCTGTAACGCATGGCCTCATAGAGGGCCGTGCCGATGCCTTGCGCCGCGCCGCCCATGACCTGACCGTCGACCACCATCGGGTTGATCAGCACGCCGCCGTCCTCGACGATCACGTAGTCGAGGATCTCCGTCAGGCCAAGCTCGGTATCGACGGCAACGACGACCGCGTGGCACGCATAGCTGAACGTGCCGGTGTCGCGCTTTGCCTGATACGACGTCGATACTTCGAGCCCGCGCGGATCGACATCGGGCGGCAGCAGCTGCGGCGCGCGATACCACGTGTGCGCGAGTTCGGCGAGCGTCCTGCGCGCCTGCGTGCCCGCGACCGCGCCGTTTTCCCAGCGCACGGCATCGGCGGGTTCCATGAGCAGCCACGCACCGATTTTCATCAGACGCTCCTTCAGTTCGCGCGCCGCCTGTCCGACCGCGCCGCCGGCCATGACGATCGAGCGCGAACCCCAGGTTCCCGTGGAGTAGGGCGTCACGCCGGTGTCGCCGAGCACGACGCGCACCCTGTCCGTATCGATGCCAAGCACCTCGTGCGCGATCTGCGCGAGCGTGGTTTCCATCGATTGCCCGTGCGAATGAACGCCGACCCGCACTTCGAGGATGCCGTCGGGCGTCAGGCGAATGACTGCCGGTTCGTAGCCCGGCACCATGGGAATGCCCCAGCCGTGATAGACGGAAGTGCCATGCGCGCCCTGCTCGCAAAAGATCGCCATGCCAAAGCCGATGCGCCGTCCGTCAGGCTCGCCACGTTGCTGACGCGCGCGGACTGCGGGCAGGTCAATCGAGCGGACCGCGCGGCGCACCGCTTCTGGGTAGTCGCCACTGTCGAAGTGCTTGTTCGTGATGTTGTCGTACGGCATCTCGTGCGGTTCGACGAGATTGCGCAGGCGCGCTTCGTATGGTTCGATGCCCGCGGCCACTGCAATCGCGTCGAGCATGGTTTCGATGGCGTAGCACACGCCGGTTCGCGCCACGCCGCGATACGGCAGGATGGGCGGCTTGTTGGTCGCGACCGACCAGGTGCGGCACCGGTATCGATCCATCTTGTACGGACCCGGCAGGATGCTGCCCACTTGCGCGGCTTCGAGGCATGCCGAGAACGGATAGGACGAGTATGCGCCCGAGTCGACGCTCGCCTCGCATTCGACTGCAAGGAGGCGGCCATCGCGCTCGGCATAGGCGGTGATGTTGTAGTCGTGCTCGCGACAGTTAGCGTTGGCGGTCAGTTGCTCGCGGCGGTCCTCGATCCACCGCACCGGCCGTTCGAGATGCATCGCGAGCCAGCCGCAGCACACTTCCTCCGGCAACAGGATGCCCTTGTAGCCGAAACCGCCGCCCACGTCCGGGGCGATGACGCGGACCTGCCCTTCGTCCAGGCCCAGGCAGTGGGCGAGCCCCGAGCGGGTGACGTGGACCATCTGTGCCGACGTATGCACGATCAGTTGCGACAGCCGCTTGTCCCAGTGCGCGACCACGCCGCGCCCTTCCATCGGTGCCATGCTTTGCCGCGCGGTACGCAACGATCGCTGGACCTTGATGGGGGCATCGCGGCGAATCGCATCGAGGTCGATATCCGGATGGGCATCGACGAATGTCTCCAGGAAAATGTTGTCGCCCCATTGCTCGTGCACCAGAGCGGAGTCGGCGCGTCGCGCGTCGAGCATGTCGACAACCGCAGGCAGTTCCTCGAAGTCCACGACGACCTGCGCGGCGATGTCCTCGGCCTGCGCGCGGGTCGGGGCGACGCACATGGCGATCATCTCGCCGACCTGACGCACCTTGCCATTGGCGAGCACGGGTTGTTCGGAGTTCTTGAAACCCGGCAAGGCCGAGTTGGCGACGATTGACTTCACGTCGTCTAGATCGGCGAGCGAATAGACTGCGTGTTCGAGATCCACCGGCTTTTCGATCCCCACGATGTGCCCGTGCGCGATCGGACTGCGCACGAACGCGACATCGACCATGCCGACCATGCGGATATTGCCGACGTATTCACCGCGGCCATGCATGAAACGGTCGTCCTCCTTGCGCAACAGGGACGCGCCGATGCCTTGCGGACGATCCGGATGCGACGTCGGGGTTTTACGTTTCATGGCGGTTGTGTCCGGAAGGCGTTACGCCGCGCGCGCGAGCGGCAACGTGGGCGACATGGCGTCGTGGCGCACGCCGTTGCGTAGGCAGAACAGCGGCGTCAGCATGCGGTCCGTCACGACCTGCGTGCCTTCGTTGTCCTCCAGAACCCAGCGACCGCGACGGTCTTCTAGCACGCTGATATCGGCGATGCCGCCCGCTTTGAGGAAGCCGATTTCATGCGCCATGCCGATCATTTTCGCGGCGTGATGCGTGGCCATCGCGACCACATGATTCAGCGGCAGGCCTAGCGTCAACATGGTGGTCATCGCGCTGACCAGGCTGAATTGGGTGCGGCCAAGGAACGAATGTTCTTCGTCCGGATGGCTATCGGGCGTGCCGGCGGGAGCGGGGACGTGCGTGTTGTAGCCGTGCATGTCGGCGCCCAGCGTGTCGGGGATTACGCCGCTGTCGAGCACGATGCGCGCCGTCTTGAAACTGAAATGCGAGCCGTGGCCGACATCGACCTTCAGGCCGCGCGCGATGGCCTCGTGGACCAGTGGATGCAGCTTGCCGTTTTCTTCGATAAATCCGCCCGGATGCCGGCTGAACGGATGCGCGAGGATATCGCCGGCCTTGAGCGTGCTGACTACCTGATTGAAAATGGAGTCAGGATTGACGAGAAGGCCGCCGCTCTCCGGCTTTGGCCACAATTGTCCGAAATGGATGTAGAGCGGCAGGTTTGCATCGCGGCCAATGGTCGAGGCTATCTTCATCACATCGAGTCCCCATCGCGCAAAGCCGCCGATTTCCGCGTGCGCCTTGATGCCCTTGACCAGATCGGGATTGGCGAGCGCGGCCTTCACGGTCGCGGCGGCATCGAGGCAATCCGGCCGGTACAGGTCGGGGTAATAGTGGCCTTCGAGGCCGCCGACCAGATAGGCGGACATGAAGGCGAGCACGCGCGTGGCAGCGGGTTCGGCGACGAAATGCCGGAAGCCGGGCAGGGTGATGCAACTCGGTCCGCCCTGGTCGACGAGGGTCGTCACGCCCGATTGCACGCCGCACTGATCGGCATTCAGGCCGAAGCGGCCGGTAACGTATTGATAAACGTGGCCGTGGGTATCGATCAGGCCGGGAAGCACGAGACGCCCGCCGCAGTCGAGGATCTCCGCATGCGGCGCAATGTGCGCCAGATCGGGACCGATCGCAGTGATCGTTGCGCCCTCGACCAGAATGTCCGATACCGCGTCGAACGACGAAGCCGGATCGATAACCCGACCACCTTTGAGCAGAAGCTGAGACATGAGGGATGCCGTGCACAGTGTGAGATGTGTGGTGTACCGCAAATACTGTGCCGATTTATTGGATCTATCTATTGGCTCATAATTATCGTTTATATTCAATAATATAACCTCATGCAGTTAGAATATTGCGCGCTATACCACGGATTATTTGGCAACGGCTTGCACCAGGAGAAACGCGGGTGCACCGAACCGTATCATCGCGGTCGAAACTGGTGAATTCGCGGTGTACCACGAATTTGTCCGAGTTCTGTGATTCGCATACAATCGAGGAACCACGCGGTCTTGGTTTGACAATCACGTCGGCGGCATCGGACGTGTTTTAACTACGGTATGTTCATGTCGACAGTTACCCCGGAAAGGCCCAGCCACGAATCGGTCCGCAGCGAACTGCGCGCATTGCAGGCGCGTTCACCTCTTTTTAGCCGGCCCGGTTTCCTGATCCGCCGGATGCATCAGATTCACGGCTTTCTCTTTGCCGAAGAAACGGGCGATTACGACATCACGCCGGTTCAGTACAGCCTGTTAACGACGCTCGATGCATTCGGGGAACTCGATCAGAACACCTTGGCGATACAGGTCGGCCTGGAGCGCTCGAGCGTGGCCGAGGTGATTCCCCGTTTGCATGCCCGAGGGCTGGTGGACCGGACGCAGGCATCGCATGACAAGCGGCTGCGGCTGGTTAAATTGACTTTGAAGGGAAAACGTCTGGTGGCGAAGATGTCGGCTGCGGTGCAACGCGCGCACGATCGGACGATCGATCATCTGTCGCCGGAGGAACAGGACCTTTTCATGCTGTTGATGATCAAGTTGGTCGAAGCAAATAACGCCGAAAGTCTTGTCCCGTTCAAGTTGCCTGAATAGGCCAGGGAGCATGTCGTTTGGCCTACCAGTGGCATCGACCAACCGTAGGCGGAGGTTTTACTTTACATAAATGCAAGATCGACATCGCCATGCCGTGACAACACGCAGTGGGGCGACTCTGTAGAAGTCCTTCGGATGGCTCAACCTTTGAATCGAGGGGGCCACATTACCGTTAAAGCTGATACTACGAGTTATCGCCATTGAAAAACAGAACGCCTGCGCCTGTTCGCGCCGATCGTGGGGAAGGGCGGTTCATCGCGTGACCGCCCGCGATCATGTGGTCGGTCGAACCGGGTACGCCGCGAGAGCGCTTACCGCTCAGGCTGCTGCCCCAGGAATGGGGACATACGGACGACACGAGTACGACGTGAGGGAACGCTCGCTTGCCCTGCAACACGCGCTGCGCACGCGGAAAAACGATCGGCGAACGTCGATGACGTGCAGTGGGGTAGAACTGCGGGGTAATGCGATTTGCCTCGGACAAACGCCTCCGGTAAGGTGACGCGTTCCCCTGCACCCGCGTGACAGGACGTTAAGCAAAATCTGCCTCTTTCGAATCTCGAGTGGGTGGACTGCCGGGTCAAGTGCGGGCGCAAGCCCGGCGAAGCGAACACTTGACGCGCGCGGGGTAAAGAAGCTGAAGCGGGGCTGGTTGCGGCAGAATGCGGCAATCAGCCCTGCAAGACCAAGCGAACTATGACGAACCAAACCCAACTGTTTGAGGCCGCCCTGGGAAGCAAGGCGCCGTGGTTTGTGCAAGGCGTCGATTTCGGCGCGGAACTCACGATTGCCGTGGACTTTGTCGCGGGCAGCCGGTTTGCCTACCCTGGGGTGCCGGGCGAACACCCGGTGCACGACACGGTCATCAAACGACTGCGTCACCTTAATTTTTTTCAGTTCGACTGTTATCTGGAGGTGCGTGTGCCGCGTGTGCGCCTGCCGGACGGCTCGGTGCGGCTGGTGGAACCCGACTGGGTGGGCAAGCTGGATGGCTTTACGCTGCTGTTTGAAGCGCTCGTGCTGACGCTGTGCCGGGAGATGACATTTGCGGCGGTGGCCCGCCTGGTGAACCTGTCGTGGTATCGCGTGAAGGCCATCTGTGATCGTTACGTGGACCTGGCGGTGGCCGCGACTGACCTGTGCGAAGTCGCCGCGGTGGCCATTGACGAAACCTCGTGCCGACGTGGCCACGACTATGTCTCGCTGGTCGCCGACATGGACGGCAGGCGAGGGTGTCCCGGATTTTGTGTAAACGGGTTTTCGTTTACCCCTGCGACATCCGGTCTTCGAACTGGATGGCGAAGCGGTTTAGGGCCGCCTTCCAGTC
>Ga0185299_10003394_pt1 | contig 21297 bp, 19 predicted proteins | sample PaiPotPPA55metaG_FD_128002 | JGI IMG/M metagenome (GOLD analysis project Ga0185299, IMG submission 128002) | Iron sulfur acid spring bacterial and archeal communities from Banff, Canada, to study Microbial Dark Matter (Phase II) - Paint Pots PPA... ... | reverse complement strand
TCGACGGGCGGGGCGATGAGACCGTGGCGATGGTCCTCGCGTGCGTCTCGTCCTGGGGCCAGGCCGCGCTCGACGAGCCGAACGGACCGGTCCGACTGGTCGTGCGCGACGAACTGTGGCGCGCCATGCGGGTACCGGCGATGATCCGCAAGCTTGACTCCGATCTACGACTGTCCAGGGCGCAGGGGACCATCCAGCTGCTCGCCACCCACCGGCTCGCGGACTTCGAGCAGGTGGGCGCGGCCGGGTCGGAGGAAGTCGCCATCGCCCGCAACCTCATCGCGAGCTGCGACGTGCGGATCTGCCTGCGGCAGGACACCGCGCCGCTGCGCATGACGCGGGACGAGATCGGGTTGACCGACGTCGAGTGCGCGCACATCTCCTCCTGGTCCGGCGCCCAAATCGGCCGCGCCGTCTGGAAGGTGGGGCGCACGTCGTCACACATTATCCAAACAGTGCTATCACCACTTGAACGTCAGCTTTTTTATACTAATGAGAAGATGGCGGTGGGGTGACGTGGGTTCGCGAATGTTGAGGGTGTCTTCGGGCGGAACCCAAGGAGGTGATGGCGATGGTACGCGTGGATAAGGTCGTGGGTTCATCGACGCGCCGGTGGTTAGAGCGTGGCTGCCCGGAGCGGCACCCGGCAATGTCGATCGCGCTGGAGCCAGTGAGCCAGTATGGCTGCTGGTTTTACAGTTCAGAGTGGCTCGAGCGCCGGGATGCTGTGGAAGGAGTGCGGGGAGGTTGGGAATCGCGACCACAGGATGTCCGAGGTGATGCGGCCGCTAAGGACGTTCACAAGAAAATCCAGACAGCCGACGTCGAAGCGCTCCCATCGGGGCCCGCGCGCCTCGTTCACCATGACGATCCAGTCGTCCGGACTGGTGCCGGGGATCACCAGCCAGTAGAGGGCTTCTCCGTTGTCCGTCGTCGCCCAGGGGTAGACGCGCACCTCGGTCCCCGCCGCAAGCTCTGCCGGGCGCGCTTCGCCGCCGTCCCACAGGTACTGGAGTGCTTCGGTTCGCTCGGCTCCGGCCTCAGCGAGGTCGTAGTACTGGTTTCGGCAGCGAGGCTCGAGCAGGTAGAGGTAGTCGTCGATATAGCCGCCGCCGTACTCGTCCACCAGCCGCCGATAGTCGGTGGGCAGCTGGATTCCAACTGCTTCCTCGACGTCGGACCAGTCGGCCCTCGGGGCGACGCCGCTCGGCGGCGCGACCATCGCCTTCAGCTCGCTCAGACTCAAGTTGATGTCGCCGGTCATCTGCGTCTCCTGGGCCGCCCGTGGTTCGGCGCGGTCCTCGCGCCGACCGTGCGAACACTACCGATGGCGGCGCTACAGGAGCGTCGTTTCGGGCGCACTGCGCAGGTCGGGGTGTTCGATGGTGGTGGTGTAGCGGGTGGCGCCGGCGACGGACATGCCGAACAGGTCGCAGATGCGTTTGATATCGCCTCCGGTGGCGTGGGTCTCGGCCAGCAGGCGGTCTTCACGCAGAGCCTGGGGCCGGAGCTCGAGCATGATCCACGGGTAGTTGCGTCCGGGCGCGCTGAGTCTGCCTGCGGTACGTCGGCTGACGATCAGGTACGGGTTGGCGCTTTCGGGCCAGGCGCGGGCGCGATGGTCGAGGTAGGCGGCCAGCCGGGTGCGCACGGGCCCGGCCAGTGGGATGAGGCGTCCGTCGAGGGTGAGCCGGTGGTCGGCGACATCGCACAGGCTCAGGGTTCTTACCTGCGCTGCGGTCAGAGCGTGGAAGACGACCAGGGACACGGCCAGGGCGACGGCGGGGTCCGGGTGGTTCAGGGCGTCGCGCACCTTCGCTGTCTCGAGCGGCAGCGGCACGTTGGAGCCGACCTTGCCGGGGCGGATGCCGGCAGCGGGGTTGGTGAAGATCTTCTTGTGGCCCTTGAGGATGGAGAAGGTGCTGCGCCACGCCTGGAGCTGGACGGTGCGGGCGGTGCCGGGCTCCGGCAGGGCGGCGACGAGCTCCTCGCGGGAAATCTCGGCCAGCGAGGTGTGCCCGGCCGCGGTCCACTGGATCAAAGCAGGATTCATCCAGCGGATGTGGTGGTGGACGGTCGCCGCGTGGCGCGGCCGGCGCCGCGGCGGGCTGGTGATGCCCTCGGTCATCACGGCGTACCAGAACTCGAGCTGTGCACGCATCGGCTCGGGCAGGTCGGCCGCGTGCGCCTGGAAGTAGCGGCGCAACGCCGGGATCCGGTCGTCTTCGAGCAGGCCCGCGGCCTCGAGCACATCGAGGGTGCGTTCGACGGGCAGTTCATGTTCGGCCAGGACTTCCAGGTCGCTCGCGGTGAACTTCGCACCCGGGGTGGCTTGGAGGTGTTGGAGGACGGCGAGGGCGCGTTTGACGTCGTCGATCTGGTAGAAGCGCCAGCCGTGGGCGCGGGCGTGCTCGGCCAGCATGCTGCCGCAGAACTCGTTCATCGCCGGGCTGGGGGCGGCCGGCAGTCGGCCCTGGACGCGGATGGTGCCGCGCGGCAGGTGGAACAGCGGGTACTGCTTGTACCGGACGGGGGCGAACGCGTCGCCGACCGTGCGCGGCGCCGTCGCGGCCGTGGCCGTGGCCGAGGGCACCGGGGCTCGACGGGGTCGGGGGACATTGGCCAGGAACAGTTGCTGGCCGTGCCGGTTCGCTTCGGCCAGATCGAGGGCTGCTCCGGGTTCGCGGCAGGCCTCGGCCTGCTCCCAGCACAGTCGGCAGGCGCCGGAACGTCCCACGGGCACTTCGCGCAGGCAATACGGGCAGTGCCCAGGCGGGTTGTGGGCCGAGTGTCCGCGGCAGACCCAGCACTTCCAGTTGTGCATACGGAACACGCCCCAGGCCAGGCAGTCCTTGCAGGCGCCCGGGTACTGCGGGGATCCGGGATGACAGCGGGCGCACAAGCCCTGGCTGAAGTACTCGCTCGATCCGCACGAGCGGCACAGTGGCGCGGCGATCGGGCCGCCGGGCAGACAGTCGTAACAGTAGTCCACGCGCGGAGCGGTCCACGCTGCCCGGTTGACGCCGCAGCTGAAGCACATGCGCGGCGGGGCGAGCGCGCTCACAGCGGAGGAGCCGATCGGCGCGCGCCGGGCCGCGGAGCGACCGGCACCAACGGGCTGCGTTCCCCGGCTGCCGGGGCGAGCTCAGTGACCGGGCGCCGGAGCGCGGCCTTGTCCTTCTCGCAGATCAGGAGCGCTGCGGGGTCGCAGTCGAGGACCAGGCAGATCGTCTCGAGGTCTTCGAGGCGGATGGTGGTGGGGGTGCCGGTCCACAGCCCGGACATCTTCCCTGCGCTGATGTCCATGCCGGCCCCGGCCAGCAGTCGGCGCATGTCGGTGGACTTCCAGATCCCGCGCTCCGCGGCGCGCATCCGCAGGTTCCAGCGCATCGCCTCACGCTCCTTGCAGTTCGAAGCGGGACTCAAGGCGCCGGTTCGCCTCGATCCAGGCCTGGTCGATCGCGTCGCTGTGCACGTGGACGTACCGGGTCGTGGTCGAAAGCCACAGATGACCGAGCAATTCCTGAACCGCTTTCAGACCCATGCCGCTGTTGTACAGCGAGGAGGCGCAGTAATGCCGCAGTACATGCGGGGACAGCAGGTCGGACCAGGCCGGCAGCCACGCCTTTGTGGCCTTCTTCAGTCCGGCGCGCAGCGCGTCGTCGCCCACCCGGTGGCACAGCCCGGTCTCCGGGTCGTGCCGCTCGCTCGGGAGCATCGGGGCGTCCGGGTCGCTCCAGCCGTCGTCGAACTGCGGGCGCACCTCGGCCAGGTACCAGTCGATCAGCCGGTCCGCGCCGTTGATCGCCGGGACCAGGCGCGGTTTCGGGCCGCGCCCGCCGCTACCCTTGCCGTGGCGCACGTGCAGCTTGCCGAACTCACCCAGGTCCGGACGCCAGTCGCGGACATCGAGCATGACCGTCTCGTGGATGCGCAGGCCCACCCGGCGCCACAGGGAGGCCGCGAAGTAGTCCCGGGCGGCCGGCAGGTACTTGCGTGCGTCCACGATCGAGCGACCCCAGATGCCGAACAGCAACTCGACCTCCCGGTCGCTCGGCGGAATGCGCTCTTGGCCGTAGGTCGGACAGCCTGGCCGGTTGTACTCGTCGATCGGCTGGCTCACGACGGTGTCGGTCAGGGCATGAATGTCGCCCTGGTAGCGGAAGACCACGAAGTCATAGAACCGCGCGAGGTAGCACGCCTTGGTGTAGACGGTGGCGCGGGCCTGTTCGTCGCGGCGCAGGGAGAGCAGGAACCGGTCGGCATCCGCCGCGCTCGCGCGCCACAGCGGCTCGCCGAGGAACCGGGCGAACTCCACGATCGCCGCACGTGTCGAGCGCATGTGACTGTCCGACAGCCCGGCTCCGGCCATCGCCAGCGAGTACTGGTCGACGATCTCCTGCTCGAAGTCCTCGACCTGCTCGGCGGTGGTCAGCCGCAGTGGCGAGTCGAAGTTGCGCACCACTGCGAGCGCCGGAGTCACGCTCCGACCTGTTCAGCAATCAACTGCATGAATCATGAATACCCACAGGTTGTCAGGATTCATGACAGAAACGCGGGAATCTCACACCGCCGGGCTAATGCCCCCTCACCAGTGCGGAAGCGCTACCAGGAGGAAAGAGCGGGCGAAGAACTCACGGGATCTAGGACATGACGGCTGTGTCCTCGCTTTCGTCTTCCGCCTCGTCAGGCCGTCGGCCATTGTTCGAGCAGGCCGAGGACTACGTCCTTGCGGCGCTGATCCTCATCGGCGTCGGCGGCGGCCTGGTCCTCTACCTCACCGGCGAGGTCGCGGGCCTCGTGTTCGAGTTCGCGTGGCCCCGGGTCTCCCCGGGCCAGGTCTTCGAGATCTTCAAGGCTCTTCCCGGGAACTGGCACGACCCGAAAATGGCCTGGCCTGTGAAGGCGCGCGCCAACCTGCCGGGGCGGGCCGGGTTCGTGGCCGCCGCGCTCCTGGTGGTCGCCGGCCTCACCTGGGTGGTGATACGGGTGTGGAGAGGGCTGACGCGCCGCAGCCGCCGCCGCGAGAAGGGCTTCGCCTCCGGCGCCGAAGTCGCCCGCAGCATGTCGACCAAAGCGGTGCTGCGCAGCGCCTCGGCGATCAGACCCTCGCTCGAGCGCGGCGCCGCCGAGCTCGAGGACATCGGCGCCGCGTGGGGACGGCGCACCCCGGGCGGCGAGCAGATCGCGGTCTCGGCCGAGGAGTCCGTGATCGTGATGGCCGCACCCCGCCAGGGCAAGACAACCCAGATCATGATCCCGCTCGTGCACCGGTGGCGCGGCCCGGTTCTAGCCACGACGATCCGGCGCGACCTGGTGGACGCGACCGCGTCCCTGCGCAGGCTGTGCGGCCCGGTGTACATGCTGGCCCCGACCGGCATCCGCACCGGGTTGCCCGGTGTGCGCTGGTCGCCGGCCGCCGGGTGCGAGAACCTGGATGTGGCCGCGGCCCGCGCCGGAATCATCGTCACCGTCGGCAAGGGCGGGGTGGGCGAGGATTCCGCCGCCAACGGCTTCTTCGGCCCGACCGCGACCAACCTGGTGCTCGGCTGGCTGCACGCGGCGGCCCTGATCGGCGGGTCGATGACGGACGTGCTCGGCTGGGTGCTCAACGACAACGACGACACCCCGGTCCGGCTGCTGCGCGATCACCCCGACGCCCAACCCGGCGTCGCCGGGATGCTCGCGAACATGTACGCCGCGCCCCCGGTCACCAAGTCGAACCTGTGGTCAACCGCGATGATCGGCCTGGCCCCGCTGCTTTCGCGCAGCGCTCAGGAGGTGTTTTGCTGCCCGGTCGCCGAGAGCATGGACCTGCGCGAGTTCGTCCGCTCGCAGGGCACGATCTACATCCTGGTGTCCAAGAAGAAGGCCGGCCCGCTCGCACCGCTGATCTCCTGCTTCACCGAAGAGGTCCTGGAAGAGGCCAAAGACGAGGGCGACTCGACGATCGCCGGCCGCCTCGAGCCCCCGCTGCTGTTCGCCGCCGATGAGGCCGCCAACGTCGTGCCCCTGCCCTCGATGGCGGATTTCCTGTCCTACTCCGGCGGCTCCGGAGTGCACTGCGTACTGATCTTCCAGACCATGGCCCAGGTCACCGACAAATGGGGAGCGGTCGGCGCGGAGATGATCTGGGGCGCCTCCACCGTGAAGGTGGTCCTCGGCGGACTGAGCGGCCCCGTCGTCGACGAACTGTGCACCATGGCCGGCGAATACCTGCACCGCTACGTCTCCGTCCAGCGCGGCTCGTCCGGCACCACCATCCAGACCAGCTACCAGCACCGGCCGGTGCTGATCCCCGCCGACATCAGGGGCCTGTCGAAAGAGCGGCGCGAGGCCCTGATCTTCCACGGCTCGGCCGCCCCGGTGATCGTGCGCATGACCAGAGCCCACGAAGGACCCGACCGCAAGCTCTACCAGGCCGCCGTCCGCGACGCCTACAAGCTGCTGGAAGCACACGAGACGACCGCGAAGGACGATCAATGAGCCCCGAACGCCCCCCGGCGCGCACACGCCTGGCAGCGCGCCCGGCTCCTACCCCACTGCCCCGGGCCATCCGGGCCGTGCGCCGGCCGCGACAGCCGCGCGGAAGCGGCATTCCCGAATGGCACTCGCTCAGCGTCCCGGATCGGGAGCTGGCATGGGAGCGGCTGATCGACTGGGTGGTCTGGCTGCACGACCGCTACGAGCTCTCGATCGAGGAACGCCTCCCGCCGTGCTGGCCCGACCACCCGGGCATCGTCGAAGAAGTATGGGCCCTGATGATCTGGCGTACCGAGATCTACAACCGGGCCGCCCGCGCCGTGGGCGACATGGCGCACTCCTGGCACCGCGAACTGCGCGCCTTCATCGAGGTGACCGTCCCGTTCTACGCCCGAGCCTGCCGGGCCGGACATCGCAGCGCCGAACGCCTGGCCGCGACCGACCGCACCCTCTACGAGCAGTGGCGCGCCCGCACCCCGACCAAGAACATCCCCCTGGCCACCCTGATGACCGGAAGGCCGCGCACCAGCATGAAAAACGACACGTGGATCACCGCGCAGGCCATGCAGATCGCCATCGACGCGGGCGAAGCCGTGGAACTGCCGACCGTCAAGGGCTGCCTGAACTACGAGGAGGCCTGGTGGCAGCGCGCCCGGGACCGGTGGATCAAGATCGACGACCCGGCCACCATCGCGTCGATCGAAGAGTTCATCGCCAACACCAAGCAGGTCGACCGTGTGATCGAAGAGCGGGCCCGGATGCGCCGCGTGCTGAGCGGTAAGAAGGAGAACTGATCATGTCAGACCTGACCACCAGCGCCGAACGCGCGCTGCTCGGCGCGCTGCTGACCGATCCGGCCCAGCTCGACGAGCTGCGGTACGTGCGCACCGCCGACTTCGAGACAGAGCTACATCGGGAGATCTACGCCGCGATCCAAAGAGCGCACAGCGACGCGCCGTCTCTGAGCGGCGCCGCGTTCGCAGACAGAGTCGCCGGGTATCTGCCGACGATCGACCATGTGTGGGAGCTCGACGAGCTGCACGCGCTCGCCCTCAACTGCCCCGACCCCGACCACGCCCCGACCTACGCCCGCATGGTCCAGGAGGCGGGCTTCCGCCGCGACCTGGCCGAACACGCCGAGCGCATCGGCACCATCGCCCAGGCAGGCACCGAGCCCGAAGTGATCAGCGAGCATCTGGCACTGCTGTCGGAGGCGCTTAGCACCCACGCCACCCGGTTCGGGCCCATGGCGGAACTCGCACACATCAGCGATGTCGCCGCTGGCCGCGCCATGGTCGACATCGACCAGACCGACCCCGAACGACTTGCCCGCCAGGACCAGGTCCTGGCCGACCTGATGCGCCACCCCGAGGACATCCGCGAAGTCTCGACCTGGCTCGGCTCCGACAACTTCGCCGCCGGCCCGCGCCGCGAGGTCTACGAGACCATCGTCAACATCGACAGCCTCGACGAGCCGGTCGACGAGATCACCGTGGCCTGGAATCTCGCCCGGCGCGCTGCCGCCTACGACGCGCTCGGCACCGACCAGTACGGGCTTCAGCCGTACTCCGGCGTGCCCGCCTACATCGCGACGCTGCGCGACATGGAAGTTCCCGACGACGCGGCGCTCACGGTCGGACGCCAACTGCTCGCCGACGACCTGAGCGCCAAACTCACAGCCACCGCCGAACGCATCGCGAACAGCGCCTCACGCGAGGACGTCCCACCCGCCTACGCCATCGGCTCCACCGCGAACGCCGTGCGCCAGCTCCAGCACGCGCACGAATACCGCCAAGACGTCGAACGCGACTACCAACCACAACGGGACACAGGCCGCGACGCCCGGTACGACGGCCCAACCCAGAGCCTGTGACGCAGGAAGGACGAATCACGATGATGCCGAAAATCCTGCGCGGCCGACCCGCCACCGAGCCCGCCACCCCGACGGAACTCCTGATCACAGCGATCGGGCCCGACAAACTCATCCTGACCGACCGGGAGATATCCCGGCAGCACGCCGCCGGGGAGGCGACGTTCTTCTCCGAAGCCTTCGAGGACATCGCCCGTCTCGCCGACGTCTGGTGGCAGTACCACCATGACTCGCGCCGATGGGCCCGGGTCACCGATCCGGGCCTTGCCGCCTACCTCGACAACCGTCGGCCGGACTTCGTCGAATCCGACCAGAACCACGCCCGCACGCGCGAGCTGCGCCGCGCGGCCAAGGCCAACCCGGCCACCGGGGAACGCGACGACTCCTGACCGAAGCGAATTCACAAACCCACTGTCATCTATGATAACCAGGAACCATAGATGACAGTTTGCATTTATGATGAACCCATGAGACAATATAGATTCACCTTTTGTGCGCCGTGAACTGCTTTCCTGTTGAAGCGGCTTGAACTGCCGTCGAGAATTCGGACGCAGCACACCGCGCGTGCATCCGGTGGACCCGCCGCACATGGAGCACTAAGCATGACCAGCGAAAAGCCAGACACGAAGCCGGGCGTGCTCGCGCGCCGCCGCGCCGAATCATCCTGGCGCTCCGCCGCCCGCGCGCTCGCCTCCGGGAACACCGAGTCCGCACGCGCAGCGTTCCTCGCCGCCGTAGAACACGACCCGGCCTGCGCAGACGCCTGGCTCGGCCTGCACCACCTCGGCGACGACCGGACGAGCGCGCTGTGGGCCATGGAGCGGCACAGCGCCCACCTTGGCAACCTGCGGACCCGCAACAAAACCCGCTTGTCCTCCGGCTACATTCTCGGCCACCACGCCCCGCTCCAGCGGCTCGATGACCGGCTAGACCTCTGGCGGGCGGTCATCGCCCATCAAATCGAATCCGGCCACCACGCCGACGCCGCCGCCCGCCTGGCCGCGGCCACCGTGCTCGACGACCACGTTCGCATTCTCCGGCTCAACCTCGCCGTCGCCGTCTCAGACTGGACCGGAGTGCTGAACTGGGGCAAGGGCATCAACGACGGGCCGCTTGCGCGCTACGCCACCCTGCACGTCGGGCGCAGCCTCGTCGAACTGGGCGCCTACCGCGAAGCCACGCGCACTCTGCTCGGCCTGATCGATCGCACCGATGACGACGCGCTGCGCGCGCACGCGGCGGGCTGGTGCGCGAGAGCCTACGAGCGCCTGAACGAAGCGGACAACGCCGAAAAGTTCTACCAGTTCGCCTTCCGACTCGACCCCACCGGCGACTCCGACATCGCCGCACGAGCCACCGCCAAGGCCCGAACGAACAACGCGATACAGAATGCTGCCAGCGCAACACCACAGCGGGCAGACGATCGGCAGGCAGTCTTGGCCGAAGCGATCAGCGAGGTTGAGAACCTGACCGGACTCGAACCGGTCAAAACTCAGTTCCGGACGCTCGCCGCCCAACTGCGCGTCGGCGCCGCACGAGCCGCGCAAGGTCTGCCAGCCGGCGCGCAGGCCCGGCACTACGTCTTCACCGGCCCACCGGGAACCGGGAAGACGACGCTCGCGCGCATCCTGGTGCGGATCCTGTACGGCTACGGCTACATCGACCGACCCGAGGTACGCGAGGTTCACCGCGTCGACCTCGTCGGCCAGTACCTCGGCGCCACCGCTATCAAGACCAACGCTGTGATCGACTCGGCGCTCGACGGCGGCCTATTCATTGACGAGGCCTACGCCCTGTTCAATCGCGGCTACGCCGGCGGCCGTGACGCGCTCGGAGACGAAGCGCTCCAAACGCTGCTCAAACGCGCGGAGGACGACCGCGACAGACTGGTCATCATCCTCGCCGGCTATCCAGAAGAGATGGACGAGCTGCTGAGCGTCAACCCCGGCCTGTCCTCTCGGTTCACGACCCGCATCCACTTCCCCAGTTATGGCAGCGCCGAACTTATATCGATCGCATACAGCATGGCCACGGCGGGACAGAACTCGTACGACGACTCCGCCTTGTTAGAGTTGAAATCGATTATGTCAAGTGTTTGTGAAAGTGGTCGAATCGATGGGCTCGGAAACGCCCGATTCGTCCGCAACCTCTATGAGAAGTCGATTGCGCAGCGCGACTTACGCCTTTCAGAGTCCGGCGAGCCACTGACCGTGCCAGCGATCACCACGATCACAGGCAACGACCTAAAGGCAGGGCTCAGCGGCCTGACAGGTTGAGGTCCTGCCGTCCATCTAGGTGAGGTGAATATGCTTGGCTGGCTTCGCGTCCGCCTCAGACGGCTAGGGGCGGACGCTCTAGTGCTTGCCTCGGCTGTCCTCCACCTACTGGCTGTAGTCGGTAAGGCCCTGGTACGTCGGCAGTCGCCCGATCAGATCCGGTTCCGCTGTGAGTCGGACCCCGGTCGCCCGACGCACGCGCTCTGCTACGTGAGCTGATGCGTCGGCGAAGGCCTGGGCCGAAGCGTCGCTTTCCGCGACGAGGGTGAAGTGCTTGCTCGAGATGCGTACTCCCGGCTTCACGCCCTCGCCAAGTGCGAAGCCGGCCTCTTTGATGAGCCAGCTGGCGCTGACCCGGGTGGTGCCGTCCGGGAAGCTGTTGACAGGTGCTCCTTCGGCTCTGAGTCGTGCAGCCGTGTCCTCGGGGATGACGGGGCTCGGGAAGACGGACCCTACGGAGCGGTTGTCTGGATCATCCGGGTCTAGGATCATGCCCTTCTTGGTCCGCACATCCCTCACAGCGGCCACAGCTTCTGCGAGCGGCGCCGACTGACCCTTCTCAACTCCAGCGGTCTCGGCGACCGCCCGGTAGGTCAGAGGGCAACTGAGCATGCTCGGCGTCAGAGCGAACGTGACCCGGAGAATGGTCCAGCGGTTGGTGTGTTTGAACAAGCTCGTGCGGTGTCCGAACCGGCACTCTGCGCTGCTGAGGCTGACGTGACGGCGATATCTCCAGTCGTATGCGCGGACCTCGGTGATGGTCTGCGCGACCTCTTGACCGTAGGCTCCGACGTTCTGGATGGGCGTGGCTCCGACCGAGCCGGGGATCCCGGTGAGCATCTCGATGCCGCTTAGCCCACGGTCGACGCTCTCGCCGACGAACTCCTCCAGGCTGTGGCCAGCTTGGACGGTGGCCAGAACGCGCTCTCCCTGGCGGCGGTAGGTCGCTCCAGAGATCCGCATCAACGCGATCGTGCCGTCATAACCGGCGTCGGCAACAATGACGTTGCTTCCGCTGCCGAGGATGATGGGTGCTTGCTCGCTGCACATGTCGGCCAGCTCTTCGAAATCTTCGTGCTTCTCGAGGGTCGCGAGGATCCGGGCCGGGCCACCGAGTTTGAGCGTGGTCAGCGGTGCGAGCGAGACGTGCGAGGCAGTGTGCATCAGTGCGGTTCTCCGGGAAGGCGTGCTGCTGGGCCGACGGTCTCAGGCTACGCGCCGACGAGGTCGGCGATGTGGTCAGCGAGTCTGTGGGCATCAGACGAGGGCTGCGCTGTGAGCTCGCCACGAAGTTGGTCGAGCCGGCTACGCACCCGTATTGATCCGTGGATCCTGGCGACATCGAGGGCCGCCTCGCCGGCCATGACTGCGTCATCGAGATTGCCGACCCGCAGGTGGGCATGGGCGAGCGATATCCCGTGAAGGAGGCGGTTGCGAGGCTGGTCCGACCCCAGAAGTTCCAGCCCGCGCGACAGGAGCTTCGTGGACCGCCCGGGATCGTTGGCCTCCAGCCAGGCGCGGCCCGCGTCCGCGGCCAGGACGCCCTCATTGATCCAATACGCCCAGATAGGAGTCGGGGCCGTGTGGGGGTCCAGCGCGGTGAAAGATGCCGTGGCTTCGTCAAGAGCTCGCGCGCACGCCGCAAGCTCGCCTTGAATCGCGTGGGCTCGCCCCTCTCTGCTTGCGAGTAGGGCCGCGACGAGAGGGTGAGCTGTGTGCAGAGTGCCCTGGCGGGCTAGACGGATCAGCCGCACGGCGCTAGCGCCGTCCCCGGTCCAGAGGGTCTGGTAGCCGAGACACGAGAGGATGTTCGCGGCGAAGTCCCTGTCGCCGCTTGCGTGCGCGAAATGCAGGGCGGCGAGCAGGAACCGCTGCCCTTGCGCCTTCTTGTCCAAATCTATTGACACCCAGCCTGCGAGTTGCGCCAGCTCTGCAAGGACGCCGAACAGCGCGGTCCCCGTCTGCCGGTCGTAGGACGAGGAGGTGGCGAGACCTGCAGCGAGGTGCAGATCGTGTACGACCAAGTCGAGCACAAGCGGGCTGGACTGTGTGTCGTCGAGCCGACGGAGTTGGATGATTCGCTCGGCAAGCAGGTACACGAACTCTGGATCCAACGGCGTTCCGGAGAGCCGGGTGGGTGCCTCTGGGTTGGGGACTGTCAACCAGTCCACGGCGCAGGCCACGAGCATCGGTCCCGAAGCGGCCAACAGCGCGTTGCCTGTGGGCGCGGACAGCAGCGCGGCGCAGCAGAGGGCTCCTTCGCTGGTCCATGGGAGGTCGAGTCCGTGGTGTGCTGCTACCGCAACTGCACCGCCTCGCGCGTCTGGAAAGAGCGCTGCCGGACTGATGGTCTCTCCGAGTGCCCGGCTGAGCGCGAGGGCGACGAACTGGGGTAGCCGTCCGCGCGGTGTCGAGCCCTTGAGCCATCCATACGGCGCCTTCTGTGTGATCGCCTGCTGGCCGGCGATGCGATTGACCTCGCGGGCAAGTCGCTCGGGCGGCCACTCAAGGCGGTCAAGGCACACGCGCAGTAGCTCCGCGCCCTCCAACCCTGGCCCCACGGCTCACCCTCATCTACTTCGGCGTCAGATCTCTATCCCAAGGATGCCCCGAAGGTGCACGCGATGAGCCTATTGCGGAAGGGAAATCGGGAAAGCTGACCATCCTGACCAACGGTTGACTTCGCTGACCGTAATACCTCCTTCACGGGCTGTACTCCACGGTGGTGCAGTGAACTCATGCCACCAACCTTGGGATCTGCGAAAGAGCGGCGGCATGACCTACTCGCGGTCATGCCGTCCAGCGCTGCCGCCGGCTTGAGGCGAGAGCTGCCGGAAGGCCGCCGACATCGGCGCCGCGGGCAGCGGATTGGAGCCGATCTACGGCTTGATCTGCGATCCAGCGACCATTGCCCACCCTGGCGCGCGGGAATCAGGGCCGTGGTGCCGCCAGTTCACGGTTCAGACGTCCGTCCGCACCCCGCGCTCGAGGTAGTAGGTCTCGCCCTTGGCGCGAGCGTCGATTGCGGCGTGAACACGCCGGGCGAGCCTGGGGATGAGCAGCGCATCGATTTCGCTGCGGTGGTGGTACGCGTACTTGTCGATCTCGACGCCGTCTACCCGGATGGCCTCGTGGTGGTCGTCGGTGAGCTCACCGCCATCGAAGATCCAAAGGATCTTGTCGCCTTCGCGATCGTTCGGCGCCCAGTCCACTACGAGCAGGCGGCCGACTGGAAGCTGGGTGCCGAGCTCTTCTTCGAGCTCTCGTCTCAGGGCACTGGTCGGGGTTTCACCGGGCATCAAGTAGCCACCGGGCAATTCCCATCCGTCCTTATAAGTCGGGTTGACCAACAGGATGGCCTCTGGTCCCGAGAAGTAGAGGGCGGCAGTTGCGGTGCGCGGGGTGGCGAAGGTGTCACCGGGCTGGTCCTGAGGCTCCATAGGCGCCACCTTACCGGCGCTGCTGACTTCGCAGCCTTAGACGATTCCCAGCCTCTCCGCGAGTGCTGCGATATGGCGGTTTGGTGTTTCTTTGGGCGACCGGACCCACGTTCTGACGAGTATGGCGGTGATGTAGTGGCTGCCGACCTGCTCGGGGGCAAGTTCGTTGGCGTCCAGCAGCAGGGCTTCGGCGGCCTCGCGACGACCCCGGACGTCGTGGGCGCGGGCGAGGTCGAGTTTGTGGCGCACGCGCCTTTCGACCGGCAGCGCGGAGGTGTCAATGCGTTCGCCCTTCGCAAGGGCCGTTTCAATGTCGCCGAGTTCGAGTGCGGCGCTGACGTGGTGCATGCGCACAGTGGTGGGGCCGAAAGAGGTCCACATGCGGTTGCCGTCGTGGCCGAGCTTGTCGGCTGTTCGGCCTGCATGCGCAAGGTAGCGGCCAGTCTCGCGGCGGTCGCGGGCACCGGCAGCGGCCATCGCTCCGACGAGGAAGAGCGATCCATGGATCGACAGGTGGTCGGGGCCGAGCTTGGAGTGCGGAGCGAGCAGGCCGACGGCGTTGTCGATTGTGGCTGTGGCCGCCTCAAGGCGCCGGTTGGCCAGCAGGCAGTGCGCCACCGAGCGGTAAAGGGAGCCGAGCACGAGCCGATCGTCTGCCGCGAAGGCAGCGGCGAGACCGCGATCTGCAGCGAGCCAGGCGAGGTCGGCCTCCCCGATCTTCGTCAGGACCATGGCGGCGCCCTGGTAGGCCATGGCGAGCTGCGCCTGCGCGCGTGGCTTCTCCTGTCCTCCGGCCGCGCGAGCCGCGACGCGCGCACGGGTGATCGCGTCGGGCAGCCGTCTGGTGGCGCGGGCGTAGCGAGAGTCTTGGTAGGCAGACCATGTCTCGCCGATTTCGGTGGCAAGCACGTCCAGGTCGATGGGCTCGAAATCCTCATCGGACGTCAGATAGGCGTAATCCTCGAGCGTGGCGCGGAGCGGGCCGATGTCCAGTTCGCTTGCGGGCAGCGCGGGCAGTTCCGTGCCGGCGCGATCGATGAGCCGGGCGAGAGGAATACGCAGGGCGTCCGCGATCAACTCAAGGACGGAGAGCCGATCGATGACGTGGCTACCTCGTTCGACCTTGCCCAGCCAGTCGGCGGTGCGTCCTCCGGCCAAGCCGGCCAGAACCTCCTGAGTCATCCCGCGCCGTCGGCGGTGCCACGCGATGCACTCCCCAAGCGAGAGCGCGCTGTCGGACGCGAGGCCAGGCTGCCCGCCGCTCTGGCTCCCAAGGGCGCGGAACCCGGAATTTTTTTCCGGGTCGGTGCGCGATGTGCGCTCGACCATAGATCACAGCCTGTCAGATCCAACGCACGCAGAGGAAGACCCTCAATGGACATGAGTAAAGCCACTGCGTCGGGTTCGCTCACGGTCGCGCAGCTCGGCAACCTTCTGCGCATGGCCGCAGAGATCGCCGACGCAGACAAGAATTACGACCTGCTGAGTGCGTTAGATGCGCTCAACAAAGACAGGCTTCGGCCCGCCGGCCTGCCGGAGGTCTATGAGGCGGAGCTGCGTCAGATCGCAAAGGCGTTACTGGCCGAGATCCCAGAAGAAGAACGCCTAGGTGGTCCCGAGGGTGAGATCGCAGAGGTCAACGTCTGGCTGGGCCAATACGTACGCGCCGAGAGGTTGCGATCGGGCAACAGCCCGCTGGCCGATCTGCTCAAGACCGCCGCCGACCACTCCGACGCGTCGAAGGGCGGGAGCAAGTATGTCTGACACGATCGCGTCCGCGAGTTCAGCTGCTGCCGGTTTGCCGGGAGCCTCGAAGCCGGGCCCGGTTCGGGCACGGGTATGGGCCGAAGACGAGCAGCAGGCGGCTGAAGCGGTTGACGTATTGCGTCACGGGCTATGGCCGCATTGGTTCCAATTCCAGATCAGCGAGATTGAGCGACTGCCCTGTGGCGCGCCGTGTCCGCTACACGAAGACGACCCAGCTGTTCGGGCATTCATCCGGCGTGCACGGTGGATGTGGGTGCTTGTGCCTCGGCACGCGGACTCGGGGGCCAGAGTCGCATGCCTCTAGTCAGCGGCTCGGCGCACTGCCTCGAGGGTTTCGAGGGCCATGCTCCACGGGAACGCGGAAGCATCGCCCTGACCGGGCTGGTGGGGTACGTGGCCGCCGTCCCCCAGCAGGACCTTGACTCCGGACTGCTCGAGCATGCCGATGTGTCCGGAGAGGGCGGGATGCCCGGCCTGAGCTGCGTTGATATACGGCAGCGCCACCAGGGGAAGGTGCTTGCCGATCGCCTCGGTCAGCAGGCCCAATGCGAGGGTGTCGGGCATCCCCATGGCCCACTTGCTCAGAGTGTTGAGCGTCGCAGGTGCGGCGAGCATTGCGGAGGCCGCGGGCAGCACGTCATCTTCGCCGGGCATCTTGTAGTCCGATCGGACCGGGTGTCCTGTGAGCTTCTCGAGCGCTGGTATCTCGCCTCCCATCCACTTCGCGGCGCGCGGGGTGAGGACCAGGCACACGTCCCAGCCTGCCTTCTGCGCGAGCTCGACGGCTCGGGCGCTGTGCTGGACGGGCGGAGCGGTGCATCCGATGAGGTAGAGAACGGGATCGGGCATCAGGTTCGCACTCCAGAGCGTTGGGCCAAGCCCTTGAGTCGGGCTGGCTGGACCGGTGTGGCTTCGGCGAGTTGCGTGATGATCACGCGAGTGCGGGGGCGGCAATGAATCTCCTGCTTCCCCAGCTTCTCGGCATAGAGCAGCGTGGTCAGAGCGCGTTCGAGATGGCCAGCCTGGATCTGTGCCAGCGCGAGGTCGGCGCAGTGGTGGACTTGCCGTTCGACTCTCATCCGCGAGAGCGCCTCGGGGTCGATCAGCGCTGCGGCGTTAAGCGCTCGGCCGCCTTCGTGCAGCATCGTCAGTGTGGCCACTTCGTGGACGGCGGTATTTGTCGGCCCGAAGCCGGTGCCGACCGCGTTTCCATCCACGCCGAGCATCGTCGCATACTCGCGTGCCTGGGTAATCAGCGCGGCCGTCTTGGCCCGGTCGCCTATCGAAGCGGTGCACACGGCGGCCTTGAGGTAGAGCGACCCGAGGACCGAGATGCCGTCGGCGTCGCGCTCGAGCAGGTCCGATTCGAGGCGTTCGGCCGCGCGGAGGCAGTGGTCGAGAGCAAGTTCGCTGTTGCCGAGGCAGATCAGCGCTTCGGCGGAGCGGCGTGCTGCAGATGCGATCACCACGTGGTCACCGCCGCGTTCCGCTGCGGTGAGCCCGCGGTCGGCCGCGATCCACGCTGTGGCTCCGTCGTCGAACTTGACCTCGGTCGCTGCTGCGAGCTGCAGGGCGAACGACGCTGCACTCCAGGCCGAGTCGCCTCCGTCGGCTGCCGCGGTGCGCGCGGCGTCGACGATCAGCTCCGGCAGCAGGCGCGCGACGACGGTGAAGTTCGCGGACTGAAAGCTGGACCAGCCGTAGTCGGCCTGGCGCGAGACCAGATCGACGGCCACCGGGTCCTCGCCGATCGGCACGGCGAACGTGCTGGTCGCCACGTCGTAGCGGGCGAGCGCGGCGCGGATGGCCGCGGCTTCCACCTCGTCGACGCACTCGAGGAACGGGGCGTGGGCTTCGTCGTAGAGCAGGCGCTCGAGCGGTATGTCGAGCGCCTCGGCGACCTGGTCCAGCACGCCGACGCGGAAGTCGGCCTGCCGCTCACCGCTTTCCGCCTTCTCGACCCACGACTCGGTGCGCGGCGGACGCATCTTTTCGCCGAGCTCGCGCTTGCTGAGGTCGCGTCGCCCCCTCCAGTACGCCATTCGCCTGGGTATGCCGGCCCGATCGACTCGCATGCCTCCACCTTGCCTGAATACGGGTTCGAAATGCCACACAAACTGTGTGGCATCGGTGGCCCGGGGTGGCTCTACGGTCACCATACGCAACGCGTTACTCGAGGTGACACGCTACTGACGGGACATCGAATGGCTGCGAAAGACGCTGCGCGCGTCGGATCCGACGCGCCGCCGTGTTCGACGGGCGACGCCCCCGAGGACGCCGTCCCCGCCGCGGCTCGGCTGCGAGGCGCACTTGAGAACGCGGGATTCGACGTCGAACGTGACTTCACGTCCTGGGATGTGATCGTGGACGGCCGGGGGATCGCAGCCATCGAAATCGGAAACCTCGGCGTCGCCACGGCCAACCGGCTTTGGGCGCTGCTCGAGCGTTGCGTGACTGCTCCGGCTCGCAAGATCCGTGCCTCGCCCGGCCGACGTGGTCCACGGCGCGAGGAAAGCCACGCTCCGGAAGAGGCCCGACGTGCAGCGGAACGACTCCGTTCCGAGCTCAAGCGTGTCGGATTCGACCTCGCACAAGACTTCGTGTGCTGCGTCGCGGACTGCACCGCCAGCGGCATGGGCCTGGTGCGGCTCGGGGCGCTACCGACAGCTACCGCGATACGTATCAGCGAGTTGATTGAACCACTCGCCGATGGTGCGCCCGGAGCGGCGAGAAGCGAGGCGGCCGAATGATCGCCTCGCGCTTGCATGCCGGGACGGCCTGCACGGCATCGACCCACGAACGCTCATCCCTGCTGGCCGAAGGCCCGCGGACGGCCATGCCGCGTGCCGCGGCGTCCGCCGCACCGCGTCGGCGCCGAAGACGCGTGTAGACCCCGGGTCCGCGCCGCGTAGGCGCGACCCCGGATCCAAGCCTCCCGCCCTCCGGACCGCCGAGGGCGGGAGCCGCGGGGAGCGAGCGCCCCGCGGTGGAACTGCCGACCTCCGCTGACAGCAGCGGCAGTTCCCGTGACGCCTTCCGGCCCTTCCGTGGGTGAGGGCCGGAAGGCGCCGGCGGTCTCGATCACCGCACGAGACCCACGACCCCCGATCCTCCCGGCCTGCAACCGCACAATCAGGGCCGGGATCCCCTGGAGCCGGGCCCTTGGCTCCGGGACGGCGCGGCAACCCCCGTTACGCCGCGCCACACCGATCCGCTGCCGCCGCTGCGGATCGGGACGCAACGCCTCCCGGTCCTGAAGCGGCTCGCAACCCCGCTGAGGGTCAGGGCCGGGAGGCCGAGCGCCCATCACCGACACCACCGGTCACGGAAGGAGTCCCGATGACGAGCCCCACAACACCGCGCCGGCTGCGATCCGGCCCGCCCGCCAGGCACGCCTCCGTGCAGATCCGTGGCGGCGCCCGACTGGCCGGAGAAGTCGCGGCAGACGGCATGGAGGCGGCCGCCGTCGCGATGCTCGCAGCAGCGGCCGCCGCCAATCGGCCGGTGGATCTCCATGGAGTCCCCCAGAGCGCCGACGTCGAGATCATGCAGTGGCTCATCAGCCGCTGCGGCCGGAGCGTCTCGGCCTTCGACCGGGCCACCACGATCGCGCCCGGCAGGCACCCGGAGACCGAGCCCGACCTGTCCAAGGCCGCGGACTTGTTCGAAGCCTGCTACCTGATCACGCCGATGCTCGCCAGAGTCGGCCGGATTCGCCTGCCGTGGCCAGCTGAGACGTCGGCCTTCCCCCGGCTTGAGGCCGTGCTGCGCGTCCACGCGGCCTTCGGCGACAACATTGAAACCAGCGCCGCCGGCTACACCGTAACGGTCGGAGAGCCACCCAGGGTCGTGAGGATCACGCTCACGGATCAGCCGTCCGCCACGGTCGCCGCCCTGCTGCGGGCGCAAGCCGCTGGGACTTCGCTGATTATCGACGGCGTCGACTCCTCGCCCGCCGTCCTCGGCGTGCTCGCGGCGCTGAACGCCCAGGGTGGCAGCACCGCTTCGGCGAATGCGGAGACCGTCCAGCTGACGCCGATACCCTCCCGGGCCGCGGCTTCCTCCCTTCGCTGGTTCGTCCCGCCCGACCTGCTGCAAACCGCCACCCTCGCCTGCGCGCTTGCGGCCACCGGCGGCTCCGGCGCGGTCGTCGACGCCGCCGGACTGCGGGCGCTGATCAACGTGCTCGAACGAGCCGGCGTCAGGATCCAGGCCCGCGGCGGCCGGCTTACGGTGAACGGCTCAGCACCGACACGCCCGCGGACGCGCGCGGTCGGCGTCCGGCTGTGCGGCGATGACGGCACGCTCGTTCCGCCGGACCTTGAGCCTCTGCTGCTTGTCATGTCATTGATGCGGCCGGGCACGCACCTGGCCGACCGCGGCGTCGTCGAACGCCATGCCGTCCTCATCCGGCAGCTCGGGCGGCTCGGCGCCGCGATCGACCTGCCCGAGGGGATCGCACGGATACGCGGACCCCAGCACCTCAGCTGTGCCTCCGTGGCCGCCCGCACCGCCGGCGACCTGGCCGCCTTGACCGTCGCAGCCCTCACCGCGCAGGGCGTCACCACGCTGCACTACCGCCCAGCCAGTTGGTCGGCGTTCCCCGCCACACTCGCGAAGATCGCCGAACTCGGCGGCCCTGCGCCGCCAGACCCGTTGATCTCGGCGGTTCCACCACGCGGCGAGCGTCCGACAACCAACCCACCAAACCTTCGAATATCCACCACGGGAGCACCGCGATGACCCTCGACAACCCCACCTCGCTTCTGACCACCAGCGACATCGGCTCGCATCTCGAAGGCCATCGCGGGCTGCTCAAGACTCTCGACCAGGCCAGCCGACGGGCCCTGGTCGTCGACGCCGGTGGGTTCTTCGGCGACACCGGATTCAACCGCCTTGGCCAAGGCACGGTGGAGCGCAGCATCCTGACGGGCTTCTACGACCTGTGCCTGCCGAGCGGCTCGGCATTCGCCCAATACCTCAGCGATCCGGAACTGTTCGACAAGAGCGTGTGCACCAACGTCACCCGCAGGGACGGCGCCCCGGTCTTCCACCGGTTCCGGCAGGTGCGCGTGGCCGGCACCGACACCCTCGTCCTCGGGATCCTCGGCAAGGACGCGTTCGACGCAGTCCCCGACAGCGACCGCAACAACCTGCACTGGCATGAGCCTGCTCGCTGCGTGCGTGTGATCGCCGAGGCCTTCGCCCGGCGCATCAAGCCGGCACAGCGTACCGAGCCGCCCCGACGCAGCGCGATCATCGTCGTCAGCTCCTCGGGCCTGGACGCGGACCATGACCTCGCCGGGGTCTGTCCGCAGATCAGTGTGATCGTCTCCGGCTCGGACCACATCGAGGAGCACAGCAGCAACCGCGTTGGGAACGTCACGGTGGTCACGGCTGCCGGACGCGGAGCCGGGTACGCCGTGATCAAACCGGCGCTCGCCGCGTGGGACGCGACCAC
>Ga0185299_10003390_pt1 | contig 21327 bp, 22 predicted proteins | sample PaiPotPPA55metaG_FD_128002 | JGI IMG/M metagenome (GOLD analysis project Ga0185299, IMG submission 128002) | Iron sulfur acid spring bacterial and archeal communities from Banff, Canada, to study Microbial Dark Matter (Phase II) - Paint Pots PPA... ... | reverse complement strand
TAGGATCCGCCGAGCGCTTCGAGAACGGTCAGGCGCGACGCGCCGAAACCCGATTGCGTCAAAAGTTTTGCCAGCGCTGCCGGTCCCTGGCCGTCGGAGGTCAGGGCCAGGATGCGCGTGCCCGGCTGTAAATGTGGGCGCACCAGATCGAGCGAGCGGCCGTGCACCGAAATGAGCGCGGTCTGCGGCAGCGACCAGCCGAGCCGGGCCGCCGCCAGGCTAAACGCCGACGGCGCCGGGATCACGGTCATCTCACTGGCATCGATGCGGCGGGCGAGCGCCGAGCCGACGAAGGCCCAGTGGCTCACCCGTCCCGAGTCGGTGATTAGGATTTGTTCCGCGCGCCGACTGGATCGGCGGTGTCGGTCATGGCGGCTTGATCCCTTCGCGCTGCCTTCGGTGCGTCACGCGAGGGCTGCTCCACGTCGACCTTGGTCTCGCGCAGTGTATCTCTCACCGTCTCGACGCGGTCCTGCGCATCGGTGTGGACGACGACTTCCTCGTCTGCCCGCCTCGTCTTCGCGACGACCGGCTCTTCATGCCGCTCGATGACCTCGACGTCGCTCTCCGCGAATCCCGCTTCGAGTGTGGCGGCCGTAGCAGCGGCGGGACGCCGTTCGATCACCACGCGCTCGTCCCGCAGATGGACCTGCGCCTCCACCGGGCGCTCGACAACATGCGTCCGGACCCGATAGCGGCGCTCGACCTGGCGCCTTCCGATCTCCAACTCTTCCTTGGCGAGCGGGATGACCTGGTCGCGCTCGGTCGCCGTTGACGGTGCGGGGGTCTGCAACGCGACGGAGTGCCCGTCGTCGCCTTCGATGTCGATCGGGTCGAACTGCTCCATCACGTCGATCGCCCTTTCACGCTCGGCGTCCGAGCGTGTACGGACGCTGACGGCGATGCAGCCACGACGGAGATGCCCGGCATACTGGTCGCGTTGTTCATCCGACACGTCACTGCCGAACAGCCAGGCCCAGAGGCCCGATGCGGGTTTTGACGCCTCCGCTGTTTCTTGGTGGACCAACTCGCCGGCGTCGGTGCCGATGTTGATATCGGATTGAGTGATGCCCTCAGCTTGGAGGCGCGTACACACCTCGTCGGCGACGGTATGCGTGGGATAAAGTCCCACCAGAGTTTGCTCGCGCATGCTTTTTTCCTGCTGAAAGAGGTATGCCTGTCCAACAGTCGCATCGCGGCGCCGTGCCGAAGTTCAACCAAACATCCGCCCCGCATCGTTAAAGGCCACCAGGTTGTTGGCGAAACCGCCAGGTTGGCGAAGCGCGCTCGCCGTTTTCCCGGGCATGGTCAAGGAATGGGGCCCGGGCTTCATGATCAACACAGAGCGCCGCGAGCGTTTTACCCTAGGTGGAGCGCCGCCGCCGGAGTCCGATCGCCATGAAACCGACGGCAATCATCAGATCGAACGGGACGGAGGTCACACAGGAGACGGAGGACGTCGAGAAGTCGGACACCACTCGTCCGTTCAGCTCATAACTCAAGCGCCACGCTTGCTTGTGGATCAGCGCGCCGATGCGCGGTCTCTCCGTCAGGAGACTGCACGCCTGCCCGGCGATGAACGTCTCGGATCGTCCGTCGGGCCGGCGGATGGTGTATTTGTCGGCGCGCGCATGGTAGGGCCCCCAGGGACCTAGCACGAAAAGATAGTGGGCGATCGGGATCGGGACGGACTCGGTCGCCACAACGACCCCGTCCAATTCGGTTTCGGCCCCGCGGAGGATGCTGTTGCCGAAGCACAGGATGATCCATAAGCCGAGCGCAAGGGGCCAGCCGCCGGTCCTTTTTTCGCGCCGCTCGCGAAGCTCGCGGACGTAATTGCCGAGATCATCGTCGCGCTGCGCCGCGTATCCGACGTCGGACGAATAGTAGCGGCGCGGCGCGGTCGACTCCGTCGTGCTCGAGCCATCCCATCCGGCGCTGGCAGCGGCGGCAAGGTCGCGGTCCAGCGCTGCGCGCTTTTCTGCGTCGGACAGGACGTCGTAGGCGCGTGCAATCTCCTTGAAGCGGGCCTCGGCGTTCGGATCGCCGGGATTGACATCGGGGTGATGACGCTTCGCCAGCCGGCGGTACGCGGCATGGATGTCGTCCGCGCTCGCTTGCGGCGGGACGCCGAGAATGTCGTACGCATCGCGCATCGTCAGGACGAGGCCGATCGAGGAATGCTGGATCGGCTGCGAGTATCGGCGCGGCTTGGTTAACGCTTGCTTATGCCGGTGCGAAGCGAATAACCGCTGCGGTCAATCCTGAATTGGCCTGTCGTCGAGTCCCTGCTCCGGAGCGTCGGCATTGCCTTCCGTCGCGCACGGGCGGAAGATTGCGGAACAAGCCATCGATAATCGGAGGGATGCCATGCAGACACTGCCGCAGATCGACCAGGTCCTGCGCAAGGGGATCGACGCTGGCGACGTCCCGGGTGTCGTTGCCGTGGCCGCGACGCGCGACGGCCCGGTTTATGAAGGCGCCTTCGGCAAGCGGGCGCTGCCGGAAGGCCCGGCCATGACCGCGGATTCGGTGTTCTGGATCGCCTCGATGACCAAGGCGATCACGACGACCGCGGCGATGCAACTGGTGGAGCGCGGCAAGCTCGCGCTCGACAGCCCGATCAGCCCCGTGCTGCCCGAGCTGAAATCGCCCAAAGTCCTCGAGGGCTTCGATCCATCGGGCGAGCCCAAGCTGCGCCCGGCGGCGCGGCCGATCACCTTGCGCCACCTCGTCACGCACACGGCGGGCTTCGGCTACGACATCTGGAGCCCCGACCTCCTGCGCTACGAGGAGAAGAAGGGTATTCCCAGCATCACCAGTTGCGAGAACCTCGCGCTGACGACGCCGCTCACCTTCGATCCCGGCGAGAAATGGGATTACGGCATCAACATCGACTGGGTCGGCAAGGCGGTCGAGCGGGCGAGCGGGCAGCAGCTCGGCGATTATCTCCGCGACAATCTGTTCGCGCCGCTGGGCATGACGGACACCGGCTTCAAGATCGGCCGCGAGCAGCGCAAGCGGCTGGTCGGCATGCATACGCGCGGCGCCGACGGCGCGCTGGCGCCGATGCCGTTCGAGATCCCGCAGGAGCCCGAGTTCCAGATGGGCGGCGGCGGGCTCTACGGCACGGCTTCGGACTACCTCGCCTTCACGCAGATGTTCCTGAACGACGGACGCGCCGCCGACGGGACCCAAGTGCTCAAGCCCGAGACGGTCAAGCAGGCGGGCCAGAACCAGATGGGCGAGATCAATGTGCGCGGGCTCAAGACCGCCATCCCGCCCTACTCGAACGACGCCGAGTTCTTCCCGGGCATGGTGAAGAAATGGGGCCTGGGCTTCATGATCAACACCGAGCGCGTGCCCGGCGGGCGCAGCGCCGGCAGCCTCGCCTGGGCCGGCCTCGGCAACACCTATTTCTGGATCGATCCGGCGAAAGGCATCGCCGGCGTGATCCTGATGCAGCTGGTGCCCTTCGCCGACGCCAAGGCGCTCGCGCTCTACGCCAAGTTCGAGAACGCGGTCTACACGTCGCTGGCTTGAGGGGGATGATTCGGCTGCGCGTGCGGGCTTTTTCTACCCCGTGCGGGCTCCCGCGGTTGCTCTGCAACCGCGGACGCCCGCCCGCGATCGCGCTGCGCGCGACGCGTAGCGCGATCGCTAAGCCGATCGCGTGATGGATTTGATCTCGCGGCGGGGGCGGCCGGAGAGGGTGGCGACTTTCTCGTCCTGCGCCTCGATGATCGCCTTGGCGTTCGTGTCGCCGTCGAGGCCGCCCAGCTCCGCGCTCGGCACCCGGCGGTGGGAGCTGCGCGTGCCGTCGGTGTAGACGATGTCGAACAGGACGAATTCGCTGGTGTCGGCGGATTTCTTGCTGCGGGCCATGGCTCCGCCTCTTGGCTGGATCGGGTGAAGGGGCAGCGGGGAGCGGCGGCGTCGCGGCCGCCGCTCCGCCTGCCGGTTCAGCCGACCAGCGACAGATTACCGGCCGATTCCTTGCCGCGATCGCGCACGATCTCGTACTGGACCTTCTGACCTTCGTTGAGCCCCGGCAAACCGGCGCGCTCGACGGCCGAGATATGGACGAACACGTCCTTGCCGCCGGCGTCCGGCTGGATGAAGCCGTAGCCCTTCTGCGAATTGAACCACTTGATCGTACCCGTAGCCATGATGGCCTCCGTGAAATTAGGAAAGCGCGTCACGCCCTTTGCGTGCCGCGCTGCAGTTGTCGGCCTCATGGTCACTTGAAGAACACGCCTGGCAGGCGTGACGGCAAGGCGCCGAAGCAGAAACTAGCGGGCGCAAACATGGGGGGTTTTCGGGCGAAGCGCAACGGGAAATCGCGTTTGACGCAAAAATTTCACACCGGCCCGAACGTTAAAAGCTCCGCGTCAGAATCAGCTTGAGCACGAGCGTGTCGGCGGCGGCGGTGAAGGCCGTGGCCGATGCCGAGCTCGACATTGACCGGCTCGCCATTGTAATCGGCCACCGCGAACACCGCCTGCTCCTGGCGGTCGGCCGGCTCGAAATGCCGGAACGCGCCGTAATCGGCGTAATGCTCGATCGCCACGGCCCAGTCTTTGGAGAAATTATAAGCTACGCGCTCGGCCGGCGCGAAATCGAGCCCGCCGAATCCGGTGAAGGGCACGTCGACGATCGGGTTGAAGATCAGATCGACCGGGCCGAATCGTGTGCCGATGATCGGTCGGATCTCGGCGTCGATGCGCTCGCTCGCCCAATGCCGCGCGTTGTAGCTGAGCTCGAAATTGACGGCGTAGAAGAAGCGGCGCTCGCCGGCATGCGGCACGGCGAAGAGCGCGCGCAGCTTGCCGCCATTGATGAGGAAGCGCCCGCCGCCGGTCACCGAATAAAGCGGCAGGTACACGCCGAGCTCGAGCCAGTCGTTCACGCCATAGGCGTATTCCGGTACGCCGTTCAGCGCATGGTTCGGCACGATCGCGCCGGGAAAGGCCGCCTCCGTGCGGCCGATCGGCGTGTAGTTGTTGTGCAGCGTGACGCTGAACGCGCCGGGCGCATTGATCTCGCCGGTATAGACCTGGATCTCGTCCGTCTGCGCCCGCGCCGTCGCCGCGACGAGCAGGCACAGCAGCGTCGCGGCCAAGGCAAGCGGCAAGGGTCGCGGCATCATGGCCGCTCGTCTTGGCTGCAGCGCACCCCCCACCCCACTCTCCCCCTCAAGGGGGGAGGGGGAATTGGTTGTTGCGGCTGTGCCGCGAGCATGAGGCGATCGAAACGCCCCTGCTTCAGGAAAAAATACAATCCCCTCCTCCCTTGAGGGGAGGGTAGGGCGGGGTCAGGTGCGGAGCGCATCGAGAACTGCCAAGATCACGCCATCTGTATTCGCCAGCACATCGTCGTTCCAGAAGCGCAGAACACGATAGCCCCTCTCTTCGAGCCAGCCCGACCGGGCCGCGTCTCGTTGTTCATGTGTCGTGTGTTGTCCGCCGTCCACTTCAATGACGAGCTTCGCTGCCGGGCAGAAGAAATCGACGATGTAGGGGCCGATCGGCTGCTGGCGGCGGAAGCGGAAGCCCTCGAGCTGCTTGCGCCGCAAGCGACCATAACCGTATCTCGGCGTCGGTCGGTGTGGTGCGCAAAGCGCGGGCGCGGATCGATGGCATTTAGTGAGATGATGTCGAGGGTGCGGATCGGGGCGTGGCTTGCCAAGCTGGAAAAGCGAGCGCTCAGAGCTTGATCAGCCGCTTGCCGAGATTCTCGCCGCGATAGAGGCCGGCGATGGCGTCGGGCGCGTGGTCGAGGCCGGCGAGGATGTCCTCGCGGTAGCATAGCTGGCCGAACGCTGACCCAGCCGGCGGGATCGACCGAGAGGTAGAGGTTGCGCACCAGGAACTGCCCGTCGCGCGGCTCCGGCATCGGCGCCGCGGCGAGCGCGAATCGCGCGCCTGCGGGATGCCGTCGGGGCGCGCGGCGAGCCGCACCTGGCGGTTCATGGTCGCCATTCTCATCCTCCGGATGGTGCGGAGCTGTAGCGCACCTGTAGCACTCGCCGGGCTTTATAGAGCTCTCAGGAACTCGATGAGCAGCGCGTTGACCGGCTCCGGCGCCTCCTGCTGCACCCAATGGCCGACGCCGTCGATGATGACGCTCCGAGTTAGGCCCGGCAGCATCGGCCGCATCTCCTCGAAGCCGACGCGCATCCCGGGCATGCGGATGACGCCGTCGCGCGAGCCGGCGATGAACAGCGAGGGCTGGAAGATCGGCGCGCCGGCAAAGGGCGCCATCAGCTCCCAATTGCGGTGCAGGTTGCGATACCAGTTGAACCCGCCGCGAAAGCCGCTGGCGGTGAAGTCCTTGACGTATTCGGCGAGGTCGGCCTGGCTCAGCCAGGGCAGCGGCATGTCCGGATCGAAGCCGGTGTCGAGCAGCCCTTTCCCTTTGGGAACAAAGGGATGCCAGCGCTTGTCGGCAGGCAGGCTGCCCGAGGCGGAGTAGTAGGTACAGCGCAAGGCGCGGGCCACGTCGCGCTCGAACTCGCGCTCGGCGACGCCAGGCTCCTGGAAATACATCATATAGATGTTGTCCATGCCGCCCGCCTTGAACGCCTCGATGGCGCTGACCTTGCCGCGGGGACGGTAGGGCACGCTCAAGCCGGCGACGGCGCGGAAGCGGTCCGGCCGCATCAGCGCCGAATGCCACGCCGCCGGCGCGCCCCAATCATGGCCGATGATCGCCGCCTGCGCGATGCCGAGCGCGTCCAGCAGCCCCACCATGTCGCCGACGATATGGAGCTGCGTGTAGGCCTCGATCGGCTCCGGGCGGTCGCTGCGGCCGTAGCCGCGCATGTCCGGTGCCAGAACGCGGAATCCCGCCGCGGCCAGCGCCGTTAGCTGATGGCGCCAGGAATACCACGTCTCCGGCCAGCCATGGCACAGCAGGACGGCCGGGCCCTCGCCCATCTCGGCGACATGCAGGCGGATGCGGTTCGCCTCGACCATGCTGTGCTGAACGCTAGGCTGCGGCGCCATGGCGGCCTCCTTGCAGGGCGGGGCGCCATCTTTCATCAGGGGTGCCGGCAAAGTCCACAGTTGAACGCGCCCACCAACCCGTGCAGGCTGTGCGCCGGGTCGGCGTCGCCAAGAACGCGCCTCGGGAGGGAAGCCATGCAGATGAAGCGGCGCGCGCTGCTCAAGGCGGCCGCCGCGCTGGCAGTGGGCGCGGGCACGATGAAGGCCCGACCGGCAGGCACGCAGGAGCCGTCATCCTCGGGCGAGTCGTGGCCGATGCATCGGGCGCCGCCCTTCGCCGCCGACTGCCACATCCACGTCTATGACAGCCGCTTCCCGGTGGCGCCCAACGCGATGCTGCTGCCGCCCGACGCCCTTGCGGACGATTATCGCGCCGTGCAGCGGCGGCTCGGCACGGTGCGGACCGTCCTGGTGCAGCCCTCGACCTACGGCACCGACAACCGCTGCATGCTGCAGGCGCTCGGCAGCTTGGGTGCCGACGCGCGCGCCGTCGCCGCGGTCGACATCGCCGTCAGCGACGAGGAGCTGCGGCGGCTCGGAGCGGCGGGCGTGCGCGGCATCCGCTTCAATTTCGTCCACGCCGGCGCCGCCGCCAGCATCGAGATGCTCGAGCCTCTGTCGCGGCGGGCCGACGGGCTCGGCTGGCACGTGCAGCTCAACATCAAGGGCGACCAGATCGTCCAACTCGAGCCGCTGCTGTCGCGCCTGCCCTCGCCCATCGTGTTCGACCACCTCGCGCGCATCCCGCCCGAGGCAGGTGCCGAGCACCCGGCCTATGCCGTCGTGCAAAAGCTGATCGACCGGGGCCGCTGCTGGGTCAAGCTTTCCGGCGCATACCTCGAGTCGAAGGTCGGGCCGCCCAGCTATGCCGATGTCGGCGCGCTCGCACGCGCCTTCATCAAGGCCGCGCCGCAGCGCCTCGTCTGGGGCAGCGATTGGCCGCATCCGAGCGTGCATGCCGCGTGGCCCGACGAGGTGGTGCTGTTCGATGCGCTATGCGCCTGGGCGCCGGACGAGGAGCTGCGCCGCCAGATCCTCGTCACCAATCCCGAGGCGCTTTACGGCTTTCCCAAGGGCGCCTGAAGCAAGCAAGAACGGGAGGCCGCGACCGTGCTCCCGTTCCAGACGGACCTTCGCGCCTCAGGCGGCGGCGCGGATGCTGGCGGCTTTCACGTCGTTGCCGACATAAGCCTCGAATTTCTTGAAGTTGCTCTCGAAGCGCTTGGTCAGGTCGCGCGCGGTCTCGTCATAGGCGGCCTTGTCGGACCAGGTGTTGCGCGGGTTGAGCACGTTGGCCGGGACCTCGCCGCAAGCCTCGGGCACATAGAGCCCGAAATAAGGCTCCTGCTTCACCGGCGCCTGCTTGAGCGTACCGGCGAGGGCGGCGCGCACCAGGGCGCGGGTGTGCGCGATCTTCATGCGGCTGCCGACACCGTAGGCGCCACCGGACCAGCCGGTGTTGACCAGCCAGCATTGCGCGCCGTGCTGCTTGATGCGCTCGCCCAGCATCTTGGCGTAGACCGAGGGATGGCGCGGCATGAACGGCGCACCGAAGCAGGTGGAGAAGGTCGCCTGCGGCGCGTTGCCGAGGCCCTTCTCGGTGCCGGCGACGCGCGCCGTATAGCCGGAGAGGAAATGATACATCGCCTGCTCCGGCGTCAGCCGCGCGATCGGCGGCAATACGCCGAAGGCATCCGCCGTCAGCATGATCACGTTGTCGGGATGCGGCGCCATCCCGGTGGCGCTGACATTCGGAATGAAATCGAGCGGATAGCACGCGCGCGTGTTCTCGGTGAGGCCGCCATCGGCGAGGTCGGGGATGCGCGTCGCCGGGTCGAGCACGACATTCTCCAGCACCGTGCCGAAGCGATGCACGGTGGCGTAGATCTCCGGCTCGGCCTCGGCCGAGAGGTTGATCACCTTGGCGTAGCAGCCGCCCTCGAAATTGAAGAGCCCCTTGTGGCTCCAGCCATGCTCGTCGTCGCCGATGAGGGTGCGCGAGCCATCCGCCGACAGCGTCGTCTTGCCGGTGCCGCTGAGGCCGAAGAAGATGGCGCTGTCGCCCTTGGGGCCGACATTGGCCGAGCAGTGCATCGGCAGCACGTCTTTCGCCGGCAGCAGGAAGTTGAGATAGCCGAACACCGATTTCTTGATCTCGCCGGCATATTCGGTGCCGCCGATCAGCACCAGCCGCCGCGCGAAATTGACGAAGATGAAAGTATCGGAATTGGTGCCGTCGAGCTCGTGCTGGGCGAAGAAATGCGGCGCGTGCAGGATGGTGAAATCTGGGTGGAAATCGCCGAGCGCGTCGGTCTTGGGCCGGATGAACATGTTGCGCGCGAACAGGCTGTGCCAGGCGCTGTCGGTGACGATGCGCACTTTGAGCCGATATTCCGGATCGGCGCCGCCGTACATGTCCTGGACGAAGACCTCGCGCCCCTGGAAATAAGCGGCAAGCCGCCGGGCCATGCTCTCGAAGACCTCCTCGCTCACCGGCCGGTTGATGTCGCCCCACCAGATGTCGGCTTTGCTCGAAGCCTCCTCGACGATGTATTTGTCCTTGGGGGTGCGGCCGGTGAAAGTGCCGGTGCGTGCGACGAAGGCGCCGCCGGCGCCAACGAGGCCCTCCTGCCGCCGAACGGCACACTCGTAGAGCACGGGCACCGACAGGTTCCAGTGCGCCGCGGCGAGGTTGCGCACGCCCTGCTTATCGATCCCGTAGCTGCTGGCCGTTCCCGTCACGGTGTGAGCTGCGTCTTGCACGGCATACCCTCCTGGATCGCGTCTTGTCTTTAATTCGCTCTGCGCATGCGGAAGCCTGCCCGCCTTCCGCCCTCGGTAAGTTGCCTGCGAACGCTAGTCAGCCCCGGATTGTTCCCGCCTGGGTATAGAGCCTCAGCCCGTCTCTCTCGCCTCGCGCGCGAGCCGGACCAACGCCGCGCGCGCGCCCTCCGCATCGCCCACCGGCACCGGAAAGTCAAGCCTGGCGACGGCGCCGCCGCGGCGCAGGTCGATGCCCTCCGGGTCTATGCCGGTCATGCGCCAGTCGCCGCCGCTGGCACCGGCGAGCCGGGTGGCATAGAGCTCGATCGCCTCGGCATGGTCCTGATTCATATGCTGCAGGATGTCGCTTTCCGCCTGTGCCAGGGCCGCAGCGGCGGGCGACAGCAGCGCGTCCGCGGCGATCGCATGGATTCGCCCGAAGCCCGCGACCAGATGGGCGCGGGCGACGTCGAGTCGGTACAGGCGAAAATCGGCGAAGCCGGCATAAGCGGCGGCCGCGGGGTGTCGGGCGGTGAAGCGGGCCATGAGGCGCGGATCGGCGACCGGCTTCGCCTCGCCGAGCACCGTCACGCGCGGCCCGGTAAGCGGGTCGTCGCGCTCCGCGGTGCCGTCGAACAGCAGCGAAGCCCGCGAGTCGCGCTTGAGATTCTTGCTGTGCTCGGCGAGGTCCGAGAGCAGCAGCAGGGGACTCGCGTCCTGGTCGGCCGCCGCCAGCACCAGCGAGGCATAGGGCCAGCCGTCCTGGCTGGTGGCCAGCGTGGCGCGGTCGAGGCTCCGCACCAGCCGCCGCGCCGTTGCTGCAGGAGAATCCGCGCGCTCCTCGCCCATCGCCCTCCGATCTAGCGCAGAGCGCTCGCCGCGCGCAATCGGCTTTGCCCGCTACTCCGCCGGCGCCGGAACCGCCTCGGGCCGGCCGCTCGGGAACAGCAGCGCCGCGACCAGCGTCCCGAGCGCGATCGCCGCGAGCACGCCGAAGAGCGGAGCGAAGCCGCCGGCCTTGGGCTGGAGATAGGCCACCAAGGGAATCGCCGGCAGGCTCGCGCCGAACGACACGACATAACGCACCGCATAGATGCGCGAGCGCCAGCTGTCATGCGCGTAGCGCGCCACCATGGCGTCGTTGATCGGGATCAGGCCGAAGACGACGAACATCATCGCGATCGCCAGCGCGAGCATCGCCCTGTCGCTGAACATGCCGGCCAGCAGCAGCAATGGTACCTGCAGCAACGCCAGCGGCAGGAACACGCCGCGCAGCGAGTAGCGGTCGATGAGCTGCCCGACCAGCAGCTGCGCCATCGCGGCAATCGCGTAGACCACCGCCACGAGCGTGCCGATGCCCGAGGTACTGTGGACGATGGCGGCGAGGCGCTCGTCGAAGATCTTGGGCATGGCGGTGGTGGTTGCGGCGAAGATCACGCCGCTGCACAGCGTCGCCAGGGTCAGCAGCGCGAAGACGCGTCGCGCCAGCGCGTCCGGGACATGCCGCGCGATGGCTGCCGCCGCCTTCGCGGCGGGCGCGGCGCCGTTCGGCACCAGCAGCGCGAAGGCGATCCCGGCGGCGAGTGTGAAGATCCCCGGCGCGATGAAGGCGGCGCGCCAGCTCAGGTGATCGGCGAACCAACCGGCGATGAAGGCGGCGAAGGCGAGGCCGAGATTGCCCCAGACGCCGTTCCACCCCAGCGCCCGGCCCACCCGCGCCTGGTCCGTCACCAGCATGGCGATGCCGACCGGGTGGTAGATCGAGGCGAAGACGCCGATGAGGGTGAGGGCGACGACGATCTGCCATCGGCTGGTCACCAGCCCGGCCAGCAGGAGCGCAGCGCCGAGGCCGAGAAAAAACACCAGCATCATGTTGCGCCGGCCCCAGCGGTCGCCGAGCCAGCCCGCCGGCAGCGACCCGCCGCCAAAGGCGATGAACCCGCCGATCGATAATGGCAGCATGTCCTGATAGGCGAGGCCGAACTGGCTGGTCATGACCAGCACCGCCGTCGCATAGATCAGCATGGCCAGATGGTCCAGGAAATGGCCGAGATTGAGGAAGGCGACGGTCAGGCGGGACTGGTCCATGCGCATATCTCCGGCGGGCTCGCCTCTTCCATTAGCATAGCCGAGCCGGGCTTTGCGCGCGCTAATCTGGCATGTTATGTCGCGCGCTCGGCCGCGCGCCGACGCGCTACTTCATGGAAGGCTGAAGATTTGGCAGTATTGGCAGTAACATGTGGCGGAAATGGCAGCATCGCGCCGCCTCGCCTTAAAGCTGCCATACTGGAAGGCGAGTATCCGCCGGCCTTATTCGCGGGAAAGGGCATTGCAGCCGTGGTCAGTTCCATCGCTCTCGTCGACGACGACAAGAATATCCTGACATCGGTGGCGATCGCGCTCGAGGCCGAGGGCTTCCAGGTGCGCACCTACTCCGACGGTGCCGAGGCGCTGCGCGGCCTCGCGGCGCAACCGGTCGATCTCGCCATCCTCGACATCAAGATGCCGCGCATGGACGGGATGGAGCTGCTCGGCCATCTGCGCAAGCAGGGCGCGATGCCCGTCATCTTCCTGACCTCGAAGGACGATGAGGTGGACGAGGTGCTCGGCTTGCGCATGGGCGCCGACGACTACATCAAGAAGCCGTTCTCGCAACGCCTCCTGGTCGAGCGCATCCGCGCCTTGCTGCGCCGCGGCGAGCTGGCGCGCGGCAGCGGCGAGAGCGAGCCGGTGGTGCAGCGCGGCGAGCTGGTGCTCGACCCCGCGCGGCACCAGTGCAGCTGGCGTAGCGTCAATGTCGACCTCACCGTCACCGAGTTTCTCATCCTCAAATCGCTGGCGCTGCGTCCCGGCCACGTCAAGAGCCGCGACCAGCTCATGGATGGCGCCTATGGCGAGCACATCTATGTCGACGATCGCACCATCGACAGTCACATCAAGCGGCTGCGCAAGAAGTTCAAGGCAGTAGATTCGGGGTTCGCGCATATCGAAACCCTCTATGGCGTCGGATATCGCTACCGCGACCGCTGAGCCTCGCCCGGCCGCGCCCGCGCCGGCAGGAGGGCAAGCGGCCGCGCCACCGGCCGCGGCGTCGCGGCCGCGCCGCCGTGCGCGCATCTCGCCGCTCACCCGCCGCATTCTCGCGGTGAATGTGCTGGCGCTGGGGCTGCTCGGCCTGGGCCTGCTCTATCTCGGCGAATATCAGCTGAGCCTGGTCGCGGCGCAGCTCGATGCGTTGCGCACGCAGGGACAAATCTTCGCTGCCGCGCTCGGCGAAGGCGCGGTCATCGATTCGCTGGGCGAAGGCGAGACTTTGATTCCCGAGCTCGGCCGCCAGATGATGCGCCGGCTGGTCGAGCCCACGCATACGCGCGCGCGGCTGTTCGACAGCGAGGGCAAGCTCATTGCCGACAGCCGCGTCTTGCGCGGCCCGGGCGGCGTGGTGCAGATCAAGGAATTGCCGCCGCCCGGCGAGGTCGGACCGCTGCAGCGGCTGGGGACGTGGCTCTATGACAGCGTCATCGGCGGGCTGACCGGACAGCAGCTTTATCCGCCCTACCGCGAGCCGCTGACGCAGACCGCCGCCGACTATGCCGAGGTCGAGCGGGCGCTGCGCGGCGACATCGGCGATGCCGTGCGCAGCGAGCGCGAGGGCGGCGGACTCGTGCTGAGCGCGGCGGTGCCGGTGCAGCGCTACAAGCAGGTGCTGGGCGCGGTGCTGCTGTCGTCCGACAGCAGCGAGATCGAGCAGGCGGTGCGCTCGGTGCGCTTCCAGATCCTCAAGGTGTTCTGCATGGCGCTCGGCGTCACCGTGCTGCTGTCGATCTATCTCGCCGGCACCATCGCGCGACCGATCCGACGCCTCGCGGCGGCGGCGGAGCGCGTGCGGCGCGGCCATGGGCGCCAGGTGCTGATCCCGGACTTCACCCGCCGCGGCGACGAGATCGGCGATCTCTCGGGTGCGCTGCGCGAGATGACGAGCGCGCTGTGGCGACGCATCGACGCGATCGAGCATTTCGCCGCCGATGTCGCGCATGAGATCAAGAATCCGTTGACCTCGCTGCGCAGCGCGGTCGAGACCGCGGCGCGTGTCGACGACCCGCAGCAGCAGCGCAAGCTGATGAGCGTGGTGCTCGAGGATGTGCAGCGGCTCGACCGCCTCATCACCGACATCTCCGACGCCTCGCGGCTCGATGCCGAGCTGAGCCGCGTCGAGCTCGAGCCGGTGATGATCGGCCCGATGCTCGAGACGCTCGTCGACGTGCACCAGGCGACTGCCGGCGACGAGGCGCCGCGGCTGACGCTGTCGCTGCCCGGGCCGGTCGGCACGCCGCAAGGCGATCTTCCGGCGCTCGGCGTCGAAGGGCGGCTCGTCCAGGTGTTTCGCAACCTCATCGTCAACGCCCTCTCGTTCAGCCCGCGGGGCGCGGCCATCCATATCAGCGCGCGGCGCGACGGCGACGCCGTCGTGGTCGCGATCGAGGACGAGGGCCCGGGTATCCCCGAGAACAAGCGCGAGGCGATCTTCGAGCGCTTCTACAGCGAGCGGCCGGCGGGCGAGAAGTTCGGCACCCATTCCGGCCTCGGCCTCTCCATCTCCAAGCAGATCATCGAGGCGCATCGCGGCACCATCGGCGCCGAGAATCGCCGCGATGTCGACGGCAGCGTGATCGGCGCGCGGTTTGTCGTGCGGCTTCCGGTGAAGTGACGCATCCCCCTACCTTTTGTGGACAGAGGGCCTTTGCCAACTATAGGTTGACGAGATTTCGTACAAATTAGCGCGAAAGCGCCGGGGCATTGACTTTGGCCCAAGAGCGGCGCACCTAACACGCCGCATGATCCGCGTCCATGGCACTTCGGTTGCCCTCGGCGGCGACGGAATCCTGCTGCGGGGGCCTTCGGGCAGCGGCAAGTCCGATCTCGCTTTGCGCCTCATCGACGAGGGAGGGCGGCTCGTCGCCGATGACCAGACAGAGCTGCGCCTCTCCGGTGACGATGTTTCCATGACCGCGCCGGCCACCATCGCCGGCCGCATGGAGGTGCGCGGCATCGGCATTCTCCGCGTGCCCTCGATCGCCGCGGCGCCCTTGCGCCTCGTCGTCGATCTCGTGCCTGGCGATGCGGTCGAGCGCCTGCCGGAGCCCGGCACCTGCGACTATCTCGGCCGCCGCTTCCCGCTCATCCAACTCGCGCCTTTCGAGGCGTCGGCCGCGGCCAAGCTGCGCCTCGCCTTGCGCGCCCTCGGCCCGCTTGCGCCGCGCACCATCCTGGTCGCGTCATGAGCGCTGCGGGGACGCCTGCGGCGGATCTGCCGCCGCCACGATCGGCGCCGCCCCGCACCACGCGGGGCCGCCTGCTCGTGGTCACGGGGATGTCGGGCGCCGGCCGCTCTACCGCGCTCAAGGCGTTCGAGGACATGGGCTACGAGGCGGTCGACAACTTGCCGCTGTCGCTGCTGCCCAATCTGCTGAACGCGTCGGCGCCGCCGCCGCTCGCCATCGGCGTCGATGTGCGCACGCGCGATTTCGGCGTCAACGCGCTGCTGGCGACGCTCGACAGCCTGGCCGCCGAGCACAACCTCGACCTCAAGGTCGTCTTCCTCGATTGCGAGGATGACCGCCTCGTGCGGCGCTACACCGAGACGCGGCGGCGCCACCCGCTGGCCGGGGACCGACCGGTCCTCGACGGCATCCACCTCGAGCGGCAGCGGGTTTGGCCCTTGCGCGATCGGGCCGATCTGGTTATCGATACCACAACGCTCAATCCCGGCGATCTGAAGCGGCTGCTGCAAGGCCATTTCGCCCTCGGCGCTTCGCCCGGCATCACCATCTTCGTCACCTCGTTCTCCTATCGTCATGGCCTGCCGCGCGACGCGGACCTCGTCTTCGATGTGCGCTTCCTGCGCAACCCCCATTACGTGGCCGCGCTGCGTCCGCTCACGGGGCGCGACGCGCCGGTCGGCGCCTTCATCGAGGCGGACACGGATTTCGCCCCCTTCTTCAAACGGCTCTGCCTGCTGCTCGCGCCGCTGCTGCCACGCTACGAGCGCGAAGGAAAGAGCTATCTCACCATCGCCATTGGCTGCACCGGCGGCCGTCACCGCTCGGTCTACTTGGCCGAGCGTCTGGCGGCGTGGCTCAGCGAACAAGGCCGGCCGGTCGGCGTTAATCATCGCGACCTCGATCAATGGGTCGCGATGGTTTCGACCGGGACCAACGCCAAGGCCTAGAAGACCCGTGAAGGATATCGCATGATTGGAATGGTTCTCGTCACCCATGGCAGGCTGGCCGCGGAATTCGTCGCGGCGCTGGAGCATGTGGTCGGGCCGCAGCGCAACATCGCCGCCGTCTGCATCGGCCCGGACGACGACATGGAGAAGCGCCGGCAGGACATTCTGCGCTGCGTCAGCGAAGTCGACGCCGGGTCGGGCGTCGTCCTCCTGACCGACATGTTCGGCGGCACGCCCTCGAACCTGGCCATTTCCGTCATGGACAAGGCCAAGATCGAGGTCATCGCCGGCATCAACCTGCCCATGCTCATCAAGCTCGCCAGCCTGCGGCAGAGCGAGACCTTGGCGAACGCGGTGCGCGGGGCGCAGGAGGCGGGACGGAAATACATCAACGTCGCCTCGCAGCTCCTCGCCGACGTTCGCGGATGAGCGGGGACGGCGACGGCGAAAGCGCCAACGGCGCCGGTTCACTGCGGCGCGTCGTCATGATCCGCAACAAACGAGGACTGCACGCCCGCGCCGCAGCGCGCTTCGTCAAGCTGGCTTGGCAGTTCGATGCCGAAATCATGGTGGCCAAGAACGGCGCTGCCGTGTCGGGCCGCTCGATCATGGGGCTGATGATGCTGGCCGCCGGTCCCGGCACCGCCATCGAGCTGCGCGCCACCGGCCCCGAGGCCGCGCGCGCGATCACGGCGCTCGCGGATTTGATCAGCGGCGGCTTCGATGAGACCGGATGATCCGGACTACGCCGGCGAGAAGCCCGACAAGGGCGAGCGCCTGCTGCACGGGCTCGGCGTCTCGCCCGGGATAGCCATCGGCCCCGCCTTCATCAGCGATGACGGCGACGTCGCCGTCCCGGATTACCGCGTCGCCGCCGATCAAATCGAGGCGGAGCGCGCGCGCTTCGCCGCGGCGCTGGCGGCGGCGCTGAAGCAGCTCAGGAAGCTCAAGGTCAAATCGACGACGCTGCCGGGCTCGGCGGCCGAGGAGATGGGCTACCTCCTCGACGCGCACATCGCCATGCTCACCAATTCGCGGCTGGTGCGCGGCGTCGAGCGCCGCATCAGCGAGGATCGCGTCAATGCCGAGCGCGCGGTGCAGATGGAGATCGCGCAGATCAGCGAGAGCTTCGTGGAGATGGGCGATGCCTACCTTGCCGCGCGCGTCGAGGACATCCGCGTCGTCGGCGCGCGGCTCATCCGCAATCTCACCAAGACGCCCTACGCCGCGCTGCAGCATGTGCCCGAGGGCACGGTGATCCTTGCCGAGGAGCTGACGCCGGCCGACACGGCGCTGATGGACCCGCAGCGCATCGCCGGCTTCGCCGCCGTCCTCGGCGGTCCCGAGAGCCATACCGCGATCATGGCGCGCGCCTTGGGACTGCCGGCGGTGCTGGGCGTCGCCGGGCTTCTCGGCCATATCGATCCCGGCGACACGGTGGTGGTGGACGGCACCGCCGGGACGGTGGTGATCAATCCCGACGGCAAGACCATCGCGCGTTACGAGGAAGAGCGCGAAGCGCTCGAGCGCGAGCAGCGCCAGCTCGCCCGGCTGAAGCGCCTGCCGGCGGTGACGCGCGACGAGGTCGAGATCGTGCTGCAGGCCAATCTCGAGCTGCCGCGCGAGCTGGGCCAGGCGTTGGCGGCGGGTGCGCTGGGGCTGGGGCTCGTGCGCACCGAGTTCCTTTACATGAATCGCGAGGACTTGCCCGACGAGGAGGAGCAGTACGCGGCCTATCGCGGGCTGGTGCGCGGCATGGCGGGACGGCCGGTGACGATCCGCACCCTCGATATCGGCGGCGACAAGCTGGCCGCACCGCTCACCGAAGCGATGGAAGGCGTGGGCGCCAACCCGGCGCTGGGCCTGCGTGCCATCCGCCTCTCGCTCAAGGAGCGGCGGCTCCTCGACGCGCAACTCGGCGCCATGCTGCGCGCCGGCGCCGACGGTCCGGTGCGAATCCTGCTGCCGATGATCTCCAGTGTCTCCGAGATCCGCAAGACGCGCGAGGCGCTCAACCAGGTGGCGCGGCGTCTCAAGCGGCGCGGCGTCAGGATCGCCGACCCGCCGCCGCCTCTGGGCGTGATGATCGAGATTCCCGGCGCCGCGCTCGCGGCGGATGCGCTCGCCGCGGAGGCCGACTTCTTCGCCATCGGCACCAACGACCTCATCCAGTACACGCTGGCCATCGACCGCGGCGACGAGCAGGTGGCGCATCTCTATAATCCGCTGCATCCGGCGGTGCTGCGCCTCATCCAGTTCGCCGTCGAGGCCGCGCTGCGCGCGCGCATCCCGGTGAGCCTGTGCGGCGAGATGGCGGGCGATCCGCGCTTCACGCCGCTGTTGCTCGGCCTCGGCATCCGCGACCTCTCGATGGCGCCGTCCAAGATCGGCCGCGTCAAGCAGCGCATCCGCAGCCTCGACATGGTGGCGGCGACGCGGCGCGCCCGCGCCATCATGGACCAGCTCGACGACGCCCGCATCGCCAGCCTGCTGGACGATTTCAACGCGCTCGCTTGATCTCTTAATCTCTTAGTGCTTGGTCGATTGGTCAACCACTGAGGCGGTGAGGCACAGAGGAGCGAGAACCCTATGGCAACGACTCGCGAAAACGATCCTCTGACCGAAAGACTTATTGGCTTCGCCATCGAGGTTCATCGGCAACTCGGGCCAGGGCTGCTGGAGTCGGCTTACGAGGAATGCCTGTGCTATGAGCTAAAGCAAAGCGGCCTCGCTTTTTCGTAGCGACAGTCTCTTGACCTCAGTGTCTCACTGCCTCAGTGGTACGCGACACCAAGCTGTCCGCTCGTCTGAACCTCGGCAGCCTTGCGTTTGCCGGAAGCCCGCTGCTATATGCGGCGCTCTCGCCTGTCTCGATCGCCCCACTTGTGGAGTACGCCATGGCTGCATCTGCCGACTACAAGGTCGCCGATATCGCTCTCGCCGATTGGGGCCGGCGCGAGATCGCGATCGCCGAGACGGAGATGCCGGGCCTCATGGCGCTGCGCCAAGAATATGGGGCAAAGAAGCCGCTCAAGGGCGCGCGCATCGTCGGTTGCCTGCACATGACCATCCAGACGGCGGTGCTGATCGAGACGTTGATGGCGCTGGGCGCGACGGTGCGCTGGAGCTCGTGCAACATCTTCTCCACCCAGGACCATGCCGCCGCCGCCATCGCCGCGCGCGGCGTGCCGGTCTTCGCCTGGAAGGGCGAGACCGAGGAGGAGTACGAGTGGTGCATCGAGCAGACCTTGCGCGGGCCCGGCGGCTGGGCGCCCAACATGGTGCTCGACGACGGCGGCGACGCGACCAAGATCCTCCACGACAAGTATCCCGAATTGCTGAAGGATGTGCGCGGCATCTCCGAGGAGACCACCACCGGCGTCCACCGCCTCTACGAGATGATGCGCGCGGGCAAGCTCAAGGTGCCCGCGATCAACGTCAACGACAGCGTGACCAAATCGAAGTTCGACAACCTCTACGGCGTGCGCGAGAGCCTGGTCGACGGCATCAAGCGCGCCACCGACGTCATGCTCGCCGGCAAGGTCGCCGTCGTCGCCGGCTTCGGCGATGTCGGCAAGGGCTCGGCGGCGAGCCTCAGGAGCCAGGGCGCGCGCGTCATGGTCACCGAGATCGATCCGATCTGCGCCTTGCAGGCGGCGATGGAAGGCTATCAGGTGACGACGATGGAGGCCGCGGCGCCGGTCGGCGACATTTTCGTCACCGCCACGGGAAATATCGACATCATCACGCTCGATCACATGCGCCAGATGAAGGACCGCGCCATCGTCTGCAACATCGGCCACTTCGACAGCGAGATTCAAATCGGCAGCCTGCGCAACTACAAATGGGAAGAAGTGAAGCCGCAGGTCGATGAAGTCGTGTTCCCCGACGGCAAGCGGCTCATCGTCCTGGCCAAGGGGCGGCTGGTCAATCTCGGCTGCGCCACCGGCCATCCGAGCTTCGTCATGAGCGCCTCCTTCACCAATCAGGTGCTGGCGCAGATCGAGCTGTTCGTCAATCAGGGCGCGTACGAGAAGAAGGTCTACGTGCTGCCCAAGCACCTCGACGAGAAGGTGGCGGCGCTGCATCTCGCCAAGCTCGGCGTCAATCTCACCAAGCTCACGCCCAAGCAGGCGGAATACATCGGCGTCAAGGATGCCGGCCCTTTCAAGCCCGACCATTACCGCTATTGAGGGCTCGCGCTTTTTACCTGCGCAAATCGGGTAACCGCGCCATAATCGGCGCCGCGGCGCGCTCGGCGGCATCGCGCTTTAAGGGGATTTGTTTGCTCGGTCAATGGGTTCAGCCGTGCGCATGAGAGTCTGGCTCGGCGTCGCCGGGGCTGTCGTGCTGTCGCCGGGCCCGGCGCATGCCGGCGGCGACGCCGCGCTGTCGTCCTTCGGCGCGCTGAGCGCCATCCTGGCGGTTCTCGTCCTTGCCGGCGCCGCGCTACTGGTCGCCTTGCAGCGGCGCGTGCTGCGCCTGCGCGCCGAGCGCGACCGCGCCGCCGCGGCGCTCGCCGAGCGCGCCGCCGTGCTCGGGGCCGTGCCGGCCGCGCTCTACCGCTGGGATCACCGCGACGGTACCGAGAGCTTCGCCGCCGGTCCGATCGCGGCGCTCGCCGAGGTGAACGGGCGGCGTCTCCCCGACCTCCTCGCGCGGCTCGAGCCCAAGGATGGGGCGGCGCTCGAGGCGGCGGTGGCGCGGCTTCGCGCCGACGGCACCGGCTTCCACATGCCGCTCACGCTCGCCGCGGGCCGCGCCGCATTGGATGCAAGCGGGCGCCGCCTCGCCGCCGATGACGGCGCGCCGGTGGCCGATCTGCTCTGGCTCGTCGACGCGTCGGGTCGCGCCGAGGCCGCGGCAGAATGCGATGCCGCGCGCGTGCGGCACGAGCGCTTGCGCAGCGTGTTCGATCTGCTGCCGCTGCCGGTGTGGCGCCGCAGCGCCGATCTCGGGCTCATCGACTGCAACCGCGCCTATGCCGCGGCGGTCGATGCGCCGGCGCAAAAGGCGCTGGTCGAGCGGCGCGAGATCGGCGCCGGCGCGGTCGGCGAGGGCGGGCGGGCGCTCGCCGGCCGGGTGCGCGGCACGATGATGCCGCAATCGGAAAGCCACCACATCGTCGTTGCCGGCTCGCGCCGGCTGATGGAGTTCACCGAGGCGCCGCTCGACGGCTCGGCCGAGCTCGTCGGCTTCGCCCAGGACTTCACCGACCTCGAGAACATCCAAGCCGAGCTGGCGCGCCATATCGCGGCGCATGCCGATGTGCTCGAGAACGTCGCCGTGGCGATCGCCATTTACGGCCCGGACACCAAGCTCACTTTC
>Ga0185299_10003389_pt1 | contig 21332 bp, 22 predicted proteins | sample PaiPotPPA55metaG_FD_128002 | JGI IMG/M metagenome (GOLD analysis project Ga0185299, IMG submission 128002) | Iron sulfur acid spring bacterial and archeal communities from Banff, Canada, to study Microbial Dark Matter (Phase II) - Paint Pots PPA... ... | reverse complement strand
TCAAAGAGCCGCTCTTTACACCGGCCATATCGAGAAGCTCGCGCAGCCGCACTCCGGTCCACATCGCGTTCCCCATCGCGCCATTGCCCCATTGACCGCCAGGCACGCGCGGTTGCAGCCGGCTACGGCTGTTGCCGGAGCACTGATTTACCGCCGCGAGTGACACCGCTTTGAACTTCTGCATCAGCTCGGGAAGGCTCAACACAACCGGTTTGTGGACGTTCCCCTCGATCTGCAGCTTCCAGTTTTTCAGATCCACTGCGTTCGGGATGCCTTCGAGATGCCAGCGCACATAAAAAGCTTCGTTCGGCGTGAACGCCGTGCGGAAGTAATGGCGTGGCGTTTCCAGCTGAACGGGCCGGTCCGTCAGCAGAATCAAAGGAACTTTTTGCGGTTCGGTCACATAGGGACCGACGGAATTCCAATGCGGATTTGCTCCCGGCCCGGTGAAAGTCTCAATCGCTTTTCCCCGAGCCGGTTCCTGGGCCATCGTCACGTCCGGTCCCAGCCATCGAGTGACGGCGATTCCACTACTCGCCAAGCCCAAAATCTTCAGCAGACCTCGCCGAGAAAGACATCGTTCTGTCACATTCATAGGGCATCCCCCGACTTGCAGACTATTGGCCAGGGCGGTGAGAGGTGTCAACCCGCTTTTGATTAATCTTCCTGGGTCGCTGCCTTTTATAAGAAAAGGGGGAAACCCGCTGGACGCCGGGCCCTTCCTTAATCATCCGGAATTTCGATTAACTTCATTTTTTCGTCAAGCATGGGCCGGCCGCTTGTCACTCTGGCGGTTGAAGGCTCGGGAGGAATCCACTTGATTTCATAACAATGTCGGCTCCTCGACCTTCTTCCAGAGGGGACGCACGCGCGCGTGCAATTTTAACTCGTCTTCAATAGTATTTATGGCGAGTTTGGCGTGACCGTTGACAATTCACGAGGCATGAGCCGCTCAGCAATGCGCGAAGTACAGTACTGATCTTGAATTTTTCGGGAACTGTCAACCATATCTAGACTTGACTAGCCATCTGACTAGCCATACAATGGCATTCCGGGGGTGGTTTATGACCAAATGGCAATTACAGGAAGCGAAGGCGCGTTTCAGTGAACTGATCGACGACACCCTCGAGAAGGGACCACAAGTCGTGACCCGTCGGGGAATCGATACCGCGGTTGTCGTTTCCATCGACGAATGGCACAAGCTAAAAGACGAAAACCGTTTGACCTGGAAGGATGTACTTCTGCGTGAAGGTCCGCGATTCGAAATTCCACTCCCCAAACGTGGCACGGTCACGTCGCGCAAGCCTGCGGTGTTCGATTGATCCGCTACCTGATCGACACGAACGTGGTGTCCGAATTGCGCAAGCCCAAGCCCTACGGTGCGGCAGTCGCTTGGTTAGAAAATCTTGAATTGGGCCAAGGCTTCTTCTCGGCGGTAACCTTCGGAGAAATTCAAAGGGGTGTGGAACTCACGCGTCGACAGGACCCTGTAAAGGCGAACGAAATCGAGGCTTGGGCGGCACAGTTGGAACGCACTTCACAGGTTTTGTCCATGGATGCGGCGTGTTTTCGCGAGTATGCCCGCTTAATGCACCGCCGCTCCGATACCCTAGGTGAGGACGCCATGATAGCCGCCACAGCTCGCGTTCACGGCCTCACCGTGGCCACTCGGAACGAACGTGATTTCGGGCACTTCGACGTGGCAGTCTTGAATCCCTTCAAGTAGCGCACACCGTAGTGCTTGTGGCAGAAACGGTTCTAGTAAGTTCGTTTTGCAATCAGAAAGAAATGGTGGACGTGACCGGGATCGAACTAAAAACGACGTTGAAAGAGCATAAGTTATTGATTCTATTTAACGGCAAAAACGCCAAAAACAGCTAATGAGTCGCATAGTTCACGGCGACGGCGGCACCATCGGCGGCCAGCCTGGTTGCGATAGCGGCGCCAATTCCACGCGATCCGCCGGTGACAACTGCGATCTTGCCTGACAGAGAATTCATGACTGTGCTTCCTCGAAGCGAACTTTCTGTCCCGTCTCAAGCGGCCGGGCCTGATTCCATAAGCAACCAACTGTTCCGATTCGAATGGAAAGTCGGCGCATCCAAGCAGCACCGAGTAATCCCGCAAGGCATCCAGCACCTAGAGCGCTCAGCGAGCCGAGTAAGTCGGGTTTTGCGGTCATCAGGAATACAATTCCCAGGCCCAGTCCAGCGCGCAATCCATACGACAGCAAAAGTGCAGTATCTTTCGTCATAGCCGATAGCGCTTCGTTTGACACATCTTTTTCAGTACTTGAAAGCACCTTCCCCAGGCGAGCAATCCGCCTTCCCGTTACTAGTCCTCCGATCAGCATGATGAGTAGCGTCGCGCCCAGAGCGAATGGAATCCAGAAGGTGCCTCCACCCCATTTCGACGCTAAGTACAGGCCGGTCACCAGGATGCCGAGAAAAGAGGGAATAGCGATTATGCGAAGCCGTTGGAATGCACGAATGAAAAATCGCGCCTCCGCAAGACTTTGGGCAGTGCGAATGCGAAACAAAATCGCTCCTTCCGCTGCCAGCGCGATGAATAGACCGATCGCGGAAACTACGTGAATGAAAAGAACGGCGGAATAGATTGTCATGGTCAAATCCTCCCTTCTCGTATACGTTGGCGAACCTCAACTAATTTCGTTAAATAATCATTTATTCTGTAAACTATTCTGATGTGTAATCGTAGCCTGATATGACAAACCCTGGTGGAACTCAACGACCCGCTTCCGCAGCTTTCCTGCTCTCTCAAGTAGGGGCACACGCTGCTCGCAAATTCGCGGAGCGACTTGGTCGTTTGCGTCTCTCGCCGCCGCATGCGGGCATTCTCGGGGTACTCCGCAAATCCGGAGGGCTGAGCCAGCAAGGACTGGCTGAGTTGCTCCATATGCACCCGAGCGCCTTGGTGGCGATCATCGACGAGTTGGAGGAGCGCGGGCTTGTGAAGCGGCAGGACAGCCTAGATGATCGGCGCACATATGAGCTCCATTTGGCCGATAAGGGGCAGGCGGCACTCCGTGATATCGGTCGCGTCGGACAGGAGCACGACGAATCACTCTGCGCGGCGTTGTCTCCGCGCGAGCGCGAGCAGCTGACCGGATTTCTTCAGCGCATTGCCGATGAGCAAGGCCTCACTCCCGGTGTTCATCCAGGCTTCAGCCGATTGGGCCGCCGCCGGAAAGGTGCATGTTAACGTCGCGTTGAGGAAAGGATACGCGTCGGCATCGTCGTGATTGCTGGTTTTCTCGCTAGCGTCTGTTGTGGCGGCCTGCAACCATCCGAATTGTTAGTGCTGACTTTTAGGTTGGAACTGATCCGGCTCGCAGCGTAAGCAGCGTGCGAGGTCAAAAGTCATAGGCTGGCGATTGCTACTCGGTAGATGTCCGGGTTCCACGGTGCGGATTAGTCCTGCGAAGTCCCGATCTGAGACAGCCAACCTGACATATCCAGTTGGCCGACGCCCCTTGAGGTGATTGCATTGTGGTTCGGCTGAAGGGTGAGGGTACACCAGAGGTACACGGGAAAATGGACCTGTGCAAGCACATGCTTTTTGAGTCGGTTAGGTTGGTAGGGGCGGTGGGGATCGAAACAACCCACGCTTGGCATTTCAACGACTTACGAAGAAGGGCCCGGACTGAATAAGAAGGACTTGGTAGTCCTTGGAACCCTTATTGCCGCCGCAATGTCGCCTTTTTTCCCATGATGCTGCGAACAACTCTACGATTTGCTTCGCGTACTGCTCTTGGTATTGCTTGCGTGTAGATGTTCATCGTCGTTCGGATATCAGCGTGCCTCATCAAAGCCTGCTGAACTTTCAAATCTACTTCGTGCTCTCGCAACAAGCACGAGTAGGTGTGCCGAAACGTATGCCACCCAACACGCCCAATTCCGGCTGCGATCCCTGCCGGAATCAGATGATCTTCACGAATCTTGTCAGGCCAATACGGATTGCATGTCTGCGGATTCGCGAAAATCCATTCTGAATCAACTTTCTTCATTCTTTCTCGGTGCTGCCGAAGAATCATGGCCAAGTCACGATCCATAGGGAGTGGTTTTGCGGAACCTTCCGTCTTGGTGTCTTCCACATTGCCGGCTACCCATGAACGTGCGATTGAGATAGTCGAATTCTCCCAATCGATATCGCTCCATTTCAGCCCCGCAATTTCACTCACTCGCGGACCCAAGAAAAGAGCAACTAGAGCCATTGTTCGAAACGGCTCCGTCAACCTTGCAAGTAGAAGGTTGAATTCCTTGATCGTCAAAATCCTCGGAACTTTCGTCCGCTTCGAAGACCCTTTCACTCGGACGAGACTCATCGGATTTCGTTCAACTGGAGTCAATTCCCAACGCATCGCCCAATTGAAGAGTAAGTGCATCATTTCCCGGATGTGGCCCTTACTTTTTCCGGCGAGCTTCAAATCGTTGACCCAAAGCTCGACGGGAAGTGGCTTCACCTGGGCGATTGGAACGTCTCGCCACTTGGGCTTTACATGGGTATTGATCCAGCTTACGTATCGGGAGCGCGTTACCTGACGTTCTGGTAGCGCCTCACGAACATACCGATCAATGACCGCACCAAACGAAGTCCGGTTAGCGGATTGAGGGTCGTTAATGATAAGCCTTCGACTCTCAGTAGCCTTCCAGGCTTCGACCTCCGACATCTCCTCCACTGTTCCGAGTATCACTGAGTGAACAATTACGATCTCGATATTCCCAGACCCAGACATGCGGGCCAGTCTTACGAGATTTCTGGCGCACATACCCGAACTGGTACCTCTTGCGCTCAAACATTGGCATTCTCCTTTATGTTTGAGCCTCAAGGGTGGCGTGCCGAGTGTAATTCCATTCGCATCCAACAGTCCAGTTCACTCGCGTAAAAATACCAACGTCCAAAACGGAAATGCCCTGGCACCTTGCCCGCACGCGCCATGCGTTTGACAGTCCTCGGATGAACTCTCACAAAGGCCGCGGCTTCCTCGCACGTCAGAGGGCGTTCTACAACTGAGAGTTTGCCGTCACCAAGCAATGCCGATGCGATCGCTCCGCTGTCTTCTCCCCCTGTGGCCCCCTTGTCCGTCTCCGTAAGTGACAATTCGAATGTTTCTTCGATTGGAGATGTCAGCTCTCGGGTCCTCTTATCCTGTCGTTCAGTTCTAAACAAGGGGTTGGACTGGAGAACCGAAGCATTCAGTACACTGCGCGGGGCATGCTGTCTTGAGGACGCTGTATTCTCGCGCACACCGAATTGTGTTGAACCGGTCTTCATGTTTGTTACGCGGTCTTTGTGAGAGCCTCTCCTTGGACTTTTTCTGAATTCTGGCCGTTGACTTGTTGGCCTAACCACGCTTTGAACTCGTCATCACGTCTGAATAGAACCTTCAGCGCCTCCGTAATGACGTATGACGGAGTGGAGTCGATGAATTTTGCGTATTGATCGAGCTGTGTTTTCACCGACTCCTCGACGCGCGCCTGGATCGTCACTGAGTTTGGTTGCTTGGGTGGTGCCTTGATGATTGCCATTCTTTCTTTTCGCTCCTCCTTTGCAGTTTTGTCTTACATCCTGTCTTACGACTTCTCCGATTCCCTCATCCTGCGCGGCCAAAACACGAGCTGCGGATTCCAGCAGCAAGAAGCGGGAGTGACCCCCGAAGGCCGTAGGGATCGGGCCGCGATTTTGCGGCGCGATGGGGTCGCTCCCGCCCTCCCATCGTTCCGGTCTGCATGCAGCTCGGTCCTCTTTGGAACGTGCATCGGATTGATTTGCCTAACCATGGCGCCGCGCGCCCCGTGAAGTGATTGGCGAAGTCCCCGATGAAGTAAAGGGGTGAAGAGCTCTTCACCTCGACCTCGATTGTTGAGGAAGACGAGGTGAAATGAGGATGTCCGTCCGGCGCGGCGGGAAAAGACTGCATCGCTCGAACTCCGGTCTGTACGAAATGTTTTGACCGCTCGTCCGATTGGTTGGGCTGGAGCGACCCCAATGGTCTTTTGGCCACGAGCCAGTGGCAAAAAGTGGGGTCGCTCCAGCCCAACACGCAGCCATTCCGCGGCCATCTTGAGCGTTCAGTCGTGCGTAACTTTCGCTCCGTTGGGCACTTGCTCGATCGCCAAGGTGAACGCGAGGGTGACGGATAGGGTGATCTGTGTCTTTCATGCACCCGTCACCTTTCGACGCCGGAAATGCGATTGAAACTCTTGCCAATGGCACCCCTCTACTATTAAAGAGGCTTTGAAAACGGAAAAAGTAAGAAACAAAGTTCGGCCAGCATGAATGCGTCCTCGAATCCTCATTGTCTTTCCTGCCTCTGAACCAATTCCGGCCCTTTCGGACCCCTCTACTTATTAAGGAACATCGAAACGGGGAAAAGTAAGAAAGAATTTTGAACTTTTTTGCGCGGCCCAAGCCGGGATGGGTATTTCGGCCGCAATCCCCCTACTTATATAAGGAACATTGAGAAGGGAAAAAGGGAGAAAAAATCTTGGTACCAGTACATTTTTTTTGGAGAGAGGACAGCAAGCATTGAGGTAATGAGACCACAGTGAGAGTGGGAAAATGCTCTGAAGGGACGAGCGGGGGCCGGTGCGTTGCGCCGAGTAGGCCCGGGGGATTTTACCCCGAGCCCTCACAGATCTGATTCAACACGTGCGGCAGAACGCTCGTCGATTCCGTGATCGAACTTGCGTATGAGTACCAAGTGCCCATGGCTATAGTGAACCGTCTTTCTCCGTGCTTTGCGCTGAGCAAAATATGAGGATTTCCCGCTCCGCTCCGGTTCGGCTCGCAAGATCCGTCAGTTCATGCACATCCTGCCCAGCTTTAGTGTCAAAATCAGCCATCTCCAAGCCCTATCAAGATTCGGCCGGCCCCCGGAGTAATGCCGTGCAACCGACGAAATTTCAGCGAATCCGCCAGGACCCGAGATATGCCGACCTACTGAAGAAATACGCCTGCCGACCTAAAGCAATCAAACGAGCCAAACACGAGCCCAACACCCAGGATGGCGAGACCGTACGGGTTTAACTTGGCACTCCGCCAAGTGCCTTATAGAGGGCGATAACCGCGACATAGACATCTTGCTCGCTTTCGGCAACCGCGTCCTCCGCTTGAAGCTGAGTACGCTCGGCGTCCAACAATGACAAGAAATCGATTACGCCCTCGCGGTAGCGTAACCTTGCGATGTCGGCTGCCCGTTTGCTCTCCTGCGCCTGGGCATTTAGTTTTACGAGTCGATCTTGTTGCGCCTGGTAATTGGAGAAGGAATTCTCCGTTTCTTCAAGAGCGCGTAACACCGTTTCATAATAGGAAGCGAGAGCTTCGTCCGTAGCTGCGCTCGAACCGCGCACGCGGGCTCGCGCACGGCCCAGATCGAAGGCCGACCAGGCAACACTGGGCGACGCCGTTGACGCAAAGGATTGCGTAGTGAAGAAGAGGCTGCCCCGCCCCGCCAGGAATCCAACGAACGCAGAGACGCTGACCTGCGGGAATAGTTGAGCGACGGCGACTCCCTGACGTTCGGTAGCGGCAGAAAGACGCCGTTCGGCTGCGCGTACATCAGGGCGGCGTCTCAGTAAGTCAGCGGCGTTGCCAATGGGCAAGGCTTTATCGATCGGAGCGTAGTTCCGCGGCGAAAGATTTGCGGAAAGCTCGCCTGCCCGCGTACCTGTTAGCACGGCAAGCCGGTATTCCGCCCGTTTTGTTTCAAGTTCCAGCAGCGGTATCGTCGCGTCTGTGGCCGCCACGCGTGCCGCCGCGCTCGCCACGTCTTGCTCTTCTCCCACGCCCGCATCACGACGGAGCTGCGTCAATCGCAGGGTCTCCTGCTGATTTTTCAAACTGCGTTCCGCCACCGCGAGGCGCCACTGCGCTCCGCGCAACTCAAAATAGTTCCGCGCGAGTTCGGCCACAACGCTGACCTTGACGTCGTGCAAATCTGCTTCAACCGCCTGATTGTCGCTTGCGGCGGCAGCCACGCTATGACGAACTCGTCCGAATAAATCGATCTCCCAGTACGCGTCGAATCCCGAGCGGAACGTGTTTATGGTTGCCGGATTGTTAAAAAATCCGGGGATCTGCTGTTTTGCATAAGTGTAACTCGCGTCCGCGGGAACCGTAGGATAGCGATCCAGTTTTCGCTCATCAAAGACGGCGCGCGATTCCGCAAGTCGCGCTTGTGCCATGCGAATACTGGTGTTAGCCGCCAGTGACTTTTGGATCAGGGTATCGAGAACCGGATCCTCGAATTGTTTCCACCAGCGCGGATCGAAGGGTGCATCGGTGACAAACCGTGGATCCGCGTCGTGATAGGTCACCGCGGCAGGATGTGGCGCCTGGTAGTGCGGGCCGACCGCGCATCCGCTTACACCAAACATAACAGCGACGAACAATGCGTATTTTACGAAGCGCTTGAACAAGGTTCTACGCCTCCACCGAAGCGCTGGCTGAGAGACCTGCACTGACATTCGATTTCTTGACCTCCCGCCCCTCGACGAATCGCTGAACCACTACGTAGAAGACCGGAGTAAGCACCAAACCAAACGCGGTGACGCCAAGCATGCCGAAAAATACTGCAACTCCAATGGCACGGCGCATTTCTGACCCGGCACCGGTAGACAGCATCAGGGGAATGACGCCCATTGTGAAGGCGAGAGAAGTCATCAAGATTGGCCGCAAACGCAACCGGCATGCCTCCAGCACTGCATCGACTCTGTTCATCCCCTCCTGAAGCTGTTTCTCCCTGGCAAACTCGACGATCAGGATGGCGTTCTTGCAGGCCAGCCCGACGAGAACAATCAAACTGATCTGGGTGAAGACGTTATTGTCGCCACTGAGCACCCAGACCCCGGCGATCGCGGAGAACAGCGTCATAGGAACTATCAGAATGATCACCAAGGGCAGCGACCAGCTTTCGTACTGAGCCGCAAGCACGAGGTACACCAGGAAAACGGAGAGCGGAAAAATGTAAACCATCGTGTTGCCGGCAAGAATCTTCTGGTAGGTGAGTTCGGTCCATTCGTATTTCATTCCATTTGGCAATTGATTGTCCAGAATCTTGGCAATTGCGGCCTCCGATTGGCCGGTGCTGAATCCCGGCGCCGCCGCCCCATTGATTTCCGCCGCGGGATATCCGTTGTAACGCATGACGCGGTCGGGTCCGTAAGTCGGCCTGACAGTGACCATCGATCCCAGAGGAATCATTTCTCCGGCCGAGTTTCTTGTCCGGAGGTGACTGATATCTTCGGGCTGCAGTCGGTACGGCGATTCTGCCTGCACATTGACCTGATACGTTCTGCCGAAGCGGTTGAAGTCGTTGACATAAAGTGAACCGAGGTAGACCTGCAGTGTGTCAAACACGTCGCCGAGGGGAATCCCGTATGTCTTGGCCTTTTCGCGGTCGACATGCGAATCGATTTGCGGGACGTTGATGTCAAAGCTGGAAAACACTCCCAACAATCCTGGGGTCTCGTTGCCTTTCTGAAGCGTGGAAGTGGTTTCCTTGTAGAGGGATTCCAAGCCCATGCCAGAACGATCTTCAATGTAGAGTTTGAATCCGGCGACAGTGCCCAATCCTTGAACAGGTGGCGGAGGGAATATTGCAATAAATGCTTCGGGGATCGCCGCGAATTGTTTGTTGAGATCGGCTGCGATGGCATTCGCGGAAAGCTCCGGAGACAATCGCTCGTCCGAAGGTTTCAAAGGGGTGAACACGATTCCGGAATTCGGGCTGTTGGTGAAGCCATTGATCGATAGTCCGGGAAAGGCGACCGCGTTCTGCACACCGGGATTCTTCAAGGCAATATCGGACATTCTGCGAATCACATCTTCGGTGCGGTCGAGTGTCGCGCCATTCGGCAACTGCGCGAACGCCACGAGATATCCCTTATCCTGTGTGGGAACAAATCCCGAGGGCACGCGCGAGAAGCCGAGAATAGTCAGCCCGATCAGTCCTGCATAAACCACAATGGCAATAAGAGTCGACCGCAGAGTGTGCGTCACAAGCTTTCCGTAACCGCCCGATGCGCGGCCAAAGAACCGGTTAAAGAGCCGAAAAAACCAACCGAGTGCGAAATCAATCGCCCCTGTAAGACGATCCTTTTTGGCCCCGTGAGGTTTTAGGAGCAGCGCAGCCAGAGCGGGGCTCAACGTGAGTGAGTTAAATGCTGAAATAATCGTGGAAATGGCGATGGTCAGGGCGAACTGCTTATAGAACTGCCCCGAAAGTCCCACGATGAAGGCTGTGGGAACAAAAACCGCGCACAACACCAAAGCGATGGCCACGATCGGTCCGCTGACTTCCTGCATTGCGCGACGCGTAGCTTCGTGGGGTTCTAGTCCTAGTGCGATATTTCGTTCCACGTTTTCGACGACGACGATGGCGTCGTCCACCACGATTCCAATCGCCAGTACCAGCCCAAACAGAGACAGCGTATTAAGCGAAAAGCCCAGCGCCAACATGATCGAAAACGTTCCGACCAGTGAGACGGGAAGGGCCAAAAGAGGAATGATGGAAGCCCGCCACGTCTGGAGGAAAATCAACACCACAAGCACGACCAAGATCAATGCCTCCACAAAGGTGTGACCCACAGCGTGAATTGATTCGCGCACGAAAATCGTCGGGTCGTAAACAATCTTGTAGTCCACGCCTTCGGGAAAGGATTTTTTGAGGCGTTCCATGGTGTCGCGGACCTGCTGCGAAGTTTCGAGGGCGTTCGAACCAGGGCGCTGGGAGATTGGAAGAGCGGCAGCTGGCTTGTTGTCCAACAGACTTCGGAGCGCGTACGTGCTAGAGCCCAGTTCGACGCCGCCCAGGTCGCGGATGCGCGTAATCTGGCCATCCTTTGCAGCTCGCACAATGATATTGCCGAATTCTTCCTCCGTTGTGAGCCGCCCCTGGGTGTTAACAAGCAATTGAAACGCAGTACTACCAGTATTTGTCGGCGGAGCACCTAGCACACCTGCCGCAACCTGCACGTTTTGCTCGCGAATCGCCTGGACCACGTCCGTGGCCGTCAAGTTGTGCGAGGCTAATTTGTTTGGGTTGAGCCACACGCGCATGCTGAAATCGCCAGCACCGAAGACCTGAACGTTGCCGACGCCGGGCAAGCGGCCTAACTCGTCTTTCACCTGGAGAATGGCCAGATTCGCTAGATATAACATGTCGTAACGGTTGTCCGGAGACACCAGGTGCACCACCATCAGCAAATCCGGCGAGGTTTTTTCCGTCGTTACACCGAGACGTTGGACTTCCTCCGGCAATCGTGGCAGCGCCTGCGATACGCGGTTCTGCACCTGGACTTGCGCGTTGTCCAGGTCTGTGCCGAGTCCGAAGGTGATCGTCAGAGTCATCACGCCGTCGGCGGTGGCTTGTGAAAACATGTAGAGCATCCCTTCGACGCCATTGATCTGTTGTTCGAGGGGTGAAGCCACGGTGTCGGCGATGACAGTGGGATTTGCACCCGGATAAGACGTGCGTACAACGACAGTGGGCGGCACGACTTCCGGATACTCGCTCAAAGGAAGCCGGAAATAGGCGATCGCTCCGATGACGAAGACGATGATGGAAATCACCGCCGCAAAGATAGGGCGTTTGATAAAGAAATCAGAGATATTCATGGCTGTCCTGGACTATTCTTTCCGTGCTTTCGATTCGCGCGGCTTCTCTTCGTGACCCGCAAGGGCAGATTGCGTGGATGCGTTACTAAGCGAGCCAGGCTGGGCCGCCATGGAAACCTTCTTGGGTGCGACGATAACTCCGGGACGGACGCGCTGTAGGCCGCTGACGACGATAACGTCGCCCTCGTGCAAACCATCACGCACGACACGCAATCCGTCCGTCACCCGGCCAAGTTTCACGGGCCGATACTCGAGCGTGCTGTACTTGCCGAGCACAAACACATATTTTTGATTCAAGTCGGTAATGACGGCCTCATCTCTTGCCAGGCAGCCACTTTGCGCGCCGCTCCCTTGCAAGCGAATCCTCGCAAACAGTCCGGGCGTTAGGGCCAAATTTTTGTTCGCAAAAGTGGCCCGCAGTCGAATCGTTCCCGTCGAAGAACTCACTTGATTGTCCACAAAGCTCACTTGGCCGGCATGAGGGAATCCATCTTCGTCCGCGAGGCCCAAGTGCGCCGCGCTGCGCAGCTCGTGCGAGCTCGCCTCGTGGCTTTGCGTCACGCGGTCATATTTCAGGTAAGTCTGCTCGTCGACGTCGAAGTAGACGTAGATGGGATCGAGCGATACCAGAGTGGTCAAAGGTTTGATCTGCCCAGCGCCTCCCTCGACCAAATTGCCTTCCGTGATCTCCGCACGTCCTACACGACCAGATATTGGAGCCGTAACACGGGTGAACTCAAGATTGAGTTCCGCCCCACGAAGCGCTGCCTCCGTGGAGGCGATGCGAGCTTCGGCTTCGCTGCGAACTGCTGCCCGCCGGTCGTACTCTTCGGCTGACATGCCATCATTGTTGTGAAGGCGTTCGGCGCGCTGAAAGTCGCTCTGCGCTCGCGAGAGTTGAGCTCGCGCCTGCGCGAGATCGCCCTTTAGACGGTCTACTTCCGCTTGGAAGGGGCGCGGATCGATTTTGAACAAGAGGTCGCCTTGACGCACAATCGCGCCTTCCTTGAAATGCACACTCTGCAAGTAGCCAGAAACGCGCGGACGAACCTCGACGGCATCGACGGCTTCGAGGCGGCCGGTGAACTCATCGCTGTCACTGATTTGCTTGCAGACTACTTCCGCTACGCTTACTTCGACTGGGGCGGGGGCCTTGGGTTGAGCCGAGCTCGAACACCCGGCATTTAGGCCAACGAGAGTCGCCAAGCCGATCATCAGCATTAGGTGCGGTGTCAGAGTGCTGAGCTTCTTGCTTGCCGAAGGATCTTTTGTTTCGAGTTGCATGTGCATCTCCGAGTCATTCCCTGGGTTTTCCTTCGACGGTTGGCGCTGGAGGGTTTCCGTGCTACTTAGAGAGCCAGCCCTGACATCGTCGTGGTCAAGATAGATGAAGAATAGCTGAGCATGGTTACATGGGTATACGTGGCACGCATGCGATACGTGGTATACAATATGGAACTAGCCCCAACATGATTAAACGCCCAGAACTTTGCCCTGTACAAACCACCGCGCACATCGTCGGTGGACGCTGGAAAGCCGCCGTTCTCGAACAACTTTTCCAAGGCACCCAGCGATTTTCCGAACTAAAACGCTCTATTGCCGGAATCACGCAACGAACGCTCTCCAAGCAACTCCGCGACCTACAAAGCACAGGAATTGTTGAGCGTACTGTATACGCGGACACTCCTCCGCGAGTGGTATACGCCATTACCCCTCTTGGAAGGTCTCTGCGGCCGTTATTGGACTCGATGTGCCACTGGGGTAAGTCGCACTCAGCTGCCATGGCCCTAAAGAAGCTCCGGGCCTCCAATCGGCAGTAGCGCATCACCTTCACCCAGTTCCGCGGCGCGTGGGGGCTGGTGCGCCTGCTAGTCTTCAATCCGGCGGTAGACACTGAGTACCGACTCCGAGTTCCACGCCGGAACGCGCGACTCGGATGCGAAAAAATCTCAATCCTTCTTATGTCCGCGGGCACAAGCCTTGACTCTCTCCTCAAAAGTTTGTCCGCACACTCCATAGGGATGACCGCAGAGATGTCGCTCGCTTGAACATTTTTAAAGGTGACGACGTATTATTCATAATTTCCTTTCGTGGTTGTTCCGGTCGGTCTTCTAGGATCGCCGATTAGGCGGTCGTCCTCTTGGATATTCCTGCGGTTCTTTTGAAGGATCCTGTTCCAAAGGTCGTATTTCTTGACGCGGCGAAAAAGAGGGATCTGTGAATTCGAGAAACGGAGCGCGTAGTGCAGCCGCTCTAGTCCCAGCATGCACATGCTCAATGGTCGAGATTACTTGACAGACTTCACAGTCGCGCTTGTGGTTTTGCAGCAGCGCCCAAGCTTTCAAGAAATCTCGTTGCAGCGTCCGAAGTTTGTCATTTACGTCCCTTCCTCGATGACCAGAAATCTCGGCGCGTTCGTAGGCCCAACTAGTCAAGGCGGCCTGCGATTCGTTGAATAGCCCTTCGTATTCCGTGCATACAACTGGGACCGATGACTGGTTCTCCATTTCTGCCTCCTGCGAATTTGGTCGATTCGTTGTGGATCAGCGCCCCTTAATGCGAATCAGCAATTCCAGCCCGTTATTCAGCGTGATCTTCTGACGTCCGTGGAAAGCTGCGGTTCCTAACTCACCGGGACCGCCGATCACGGAACCGATGCCCACTCCTTTGCCGCCGCCGAAGATCCCGCCCGGCAACGCTACGGTAAGAACTTGTAACCGGAGCCGTGTACTGTGCGAAAGTGCGCGGGGTGTGAAGGATCGCGTTCGAGTTTTTGGCGCAACCTCAGAATGTGGTTGTCTACCGTTCGTGTACTAGGATAGTTCTCGTATCCCCACACTTCGTTGAGCAGTTCGTCGCGTGAAATCACGCGGCGCGCGTTCTGAATCAAGTATTGCAGCGTCTTGAACTCCATGGTCGTAAGCACAACGCGCTCGCCATTGCGGAGAGCTTCCATTGCCGAAAAACTGACGGCGACATCACCGAACACGAACGTACTTTCCGCGCCAGTGCTTTTGAACCGCTCCATGGCTTTTCCGAAGACTCCGAGGAGCGTTGTCGCGCTGGACCTTTCGCTCGAAGACTTCGCCAAGGTAATTTTGCGCAGAGCAGCTTGGTTTTTGGTCGTGGGTCTGGGAATAAGGACAATAACCGGAAGGAAGCGGGACAACCGCTGGATTTCCTTCAAGTCCACACTCGGGATCCGAGACAGCGACTCGTCGAAGAACAGCTCCGCGGCTGGCTCCTCGGAGGCCCGCGCGAATTGAGTAACCGGAGTTTTCATAACTGCCGCCGTGGAACTTCCTTCTCCGTTTGGGGCCGCGGCCACCTGCTGTATGGTGAAGGCATGGGTCCGCGATTCGTGGAATAGCTGATCGAGCGCGTTCTTTGAGATCGGGGTTTGAGTGCGGTCACTCTTGCCGTCTCGGACGAATTGTTCAGTGAAGAGTTCTTGCTCATGTTTTGCTTCCTTTGGTGTTTGTTTTAGGTTGCTTGAAACTAGCCAGAACTTCGATCTCAGGATCCGCGAACAATCGAAGTCGCCAGATTGTCGCCTTACTATTAGGTGGAAGACATCGATCTGAATGATGCGTTCCCCCCATCAACGCTGTGAATCACTGAACGGATTACTGGTCATTCCCTTCGGTCAGCTCCGTAGAAACCGCACTCAAATAACCAAGCAACCCACCGGAGCCATGGTTTGGTCCGGCGGTGAAGTACACATCTGTGGCAGGTGCGGCTGCGGCATCATTATTATTGGGGCTGACATTTCCCGGGCTGAGTGCCCAGACGCCATTGATGGCTAGCGGCTTTCCGGTGGCATCCTGCAGCAGTCCGTCAAATTTTCCGGTAGCCAAGTCATAGGCGGCGATGAAACCGCTCGACTCGGTATCCCCTCCACCTGCAAATTGCCCGATAAGCAGGTCGTGACTGAAGCGTCCGAAATCGAGCGGAGCCAGAGCCGCGCCCCACGGAGCGTTCAGCCAATCACCATGTTCGAGACGCACCAAGAGGTCCCCTGTGGAACTGTATATGTCCACAAACCCTAAGCCCGGGCCGTCGGTTTCAAATTGCGAACCTTCCTCGTGGAGCGCATAGGTGACGACAATATCGTTGCCGATCGCTTGCACGTTGAAGGGCACGTAGGATTTCGGCAGCTTCTCATCCACGAAAGAATTTTCAGAGGAGTTGCCGTTGCCGTGATCGGAGGAATTCTGGTCGACCTGTCTCTTGGATAGGTTTACAGGCTGAAATGCATTGTCATAAACATCCACGCGGCCCTTGGTGAAGTTGGCTGCATAGAGGTAGCGCTTGCCATCAATGAAAGCGCTGGTCAGGCCCGTGTAGCTGGATCCGTCGGTGGTTCTCGCCACGGTCACGGCATGCGTGGAAGGTGGTGCTTCTCCTTGAGCTATAGCAACAGTCGCATTCCATCCAGCAATCGTTCCGTCGATTGTTGAGAACAGGAACGTCGCTGGTTTGCCTGGGGCCAGCAAAAAGTCTGTTTGACTGCCGTTGAAGATGGTGCCAGTTGGTGTGCCCGTTGGGGTTTTCTTGTTAGTCGGATCGGCCGGAGGAATGGTGACGACTAGGGACTGCTTGGCTCCAGCGCCGTTGTAGAGCGTACTGAAGCCCGTTGCGTTGTCAGAGACCCACCACGGACTGCCGGAGCCGCGGGATATTCCCCAGGGATTAATCAACTGGGGATCGGTGACAGGAGCGACTCCTGACTCGTTGGAAACAAGATTGGTCTGGGTGTAGTGCTGCGCAAAGCAACCGGCTCCCATGATCAGGGTCAATGCTGTACTCCCGGCAAAGCGTAGTACCGTCTTCATCTTCGAATCTCCTTTGTCATTGGTCCTTCTCACAACGGAATCAGAAAACCACATCAAGGAGATTGAGTTGTGTCTGAAGATGCGCCTTTGGGCCGAATCTTTCGGAATTCTCGATTACGAGACACGCGTCCAAGGGACTGGCAGGAGTGAGACAAAGAGGAGGAGGTATTGTCGGGGTCGGCAAAAGCGAAGAAAAACGGACGACTATATCCGGGCAGACAATGCTAAGGTGCCAACCATTGCGAGGGCGAAGGTAGCCCCCGTTTTGTGGTTCGAGGAAAAATTGCTTTCAAAGGCTTTCAATTAACCTTCAATTAACCATGGTTAGCTCAAGCCTACGCCGCATCCTCCGTTAAGGCCAGGTCGCGTCTAACGCAGAAACTCTTCGCGATATTCTGTAGGGCTGGCTCCGCACACACGACGGAACACCCGTGCAAAGTGCTGCTGCGTTTTGAACCCGCAAGCCACGGCAACATCCAGCACCCGCGCCTCGGCCGCGCGCAACATCTCCTTCGCACGCTCGACCCTATGGCGCAAGACAAACTGGTGTGGGCTCTCGCCCGTTGACCTACGAAACATCTGCGAGAAATGAGTCATGCTAAGTCCCGCCGATTCCGCCATCTCCTGAAGAGTCAACTCGTCTTCCACTTTCCCAAGCACCAACTCCGTAACCCTGCGCAAGCGTGCGGGACTTAATCCCCCGCGGTACTTCCGGAGCGAAGGGCGCCTGACTGCATGGCCATCAACCAGCGCGGCGGCAAGCGCCTGCTCGACGGAATCCAGGAACAGCCGCCCACTCGGAAATCCCGCGAGCCTTTCCGCATTCACGGCTGCGACCAGCGCACTCACTCGGGCGTCCACCAGCTTGCACTCGTGGCGCAGCTCGACCTCGCCACTCATTCCATCGCAGATGCCCATCAGCGCATCGTCCGAAATGCCGAGGCTCAAGCGCTCTAGGTCGGCGGTTCCAACCCACTGCTGCATATGACTAGGGCACAGTCCTATTTCGCCCGCCTCGAGCATAACCATTGTCATCTCAGAACGTCGTAAGCCCATTTCAATGAAGCCGGGCCGCAACTGCATACCGACAACATGCTCATGGTGCACCTCCAAGTACGGCTCCCTGACAGATCCAAGCACATCGACCGCGACCCTCATCTTTTTCACCCCGTAAGCGTCTTCCAATACATCTTGTTGATTTCGAAAGTCATACTCGCATCTCGCGCAGCTGCACCGACTAGCTCCGGCCGAAATTGGCCGCTAAATAACGCTCTGGCCAATAGCGTCCGGCCCGCCCAGGTAGGTGACCGTTACCGGCCACGGCCACAACCGCCTGCCTGCCTCCGTTGTTCAGCGACACCATGTCCTTCTCCTGATTGTTTCTGGGTCCACTGGGCACCCCCAACACGCAATTGGGCTTCCTCCTGGATCTCGGAAGGCGGACTACAAACGCAAGACCCTCGACCGTCCCGGGCCTTACACTAGAGACCTAAGCCGAAGTAGGTGTGAGGTTCCTGTCCGGATTCCGTGGATTCTTTGTGTGACGTCCATGTCGCTGAAAACACGGTCCTTAGGATCCGTCGAGGCCTATTTGGAAAGAGCAGTGGGACACATGTACCCGATGACAACGCCGAACTACTCTATATCATGGTCGGGGTGTGGTACTTCCGCCATCCAGATGAACAGATCCAGTAAATGAAATCTTTCCAGTCATTCCGCCTTGATACCCCAAACCAGTGCCTTTGGCGCGGGCACGAGCGCGTGCCAATTCCCCCGAAAGCTTACGACGTCCTGCGTCATTTGGTCGAAAATCCAGGACGGCTAGTCACCCCGGACGAGCTTCTGGAAAAGCTGTGGCCGGAGACCTACGTCAACCCAGAAATCCTCAGAAAATACATTCTGGATATCCGAAAAATCCTCGGCGACCGGCCTGATAAACCTGAATTTATCGAAACCGTCACCAAGCGCGGGTACCGGTTCATTGCTCCCGTCACGGATGAGAGCGTGGCCGAGCCGCCAGATTTGCCCATGTCAAATGCAGCAGAAGAGCATGCAACAGAAGAGAAGGTTGGACACGAAACGGCCCCTTCAGAACAAGAAAGTTCTTCTCGTAAAAGCAAGCTCTGGAGGCTCGCGATCATAGCGGTGCTAGCGGTGGTTACGGCGGCAGGGATAAGCGGTTACTTCCGGCTCGCACGAAATGGGCCGAATGCTCCCTCGCTGAACAATACGTCCATCGCCGTGCTGCCCTTTGAGGACATGAGTCCGGCCAAAGACCAGGAATATTTTTCAGATGGATTCGCCGAGCAACTGATTAACGACCTCGCCAGAGTGGCAGGTCTAAAGGTGGTCGCACGTTCCTCGGCTTTTCAGTTCAAAGGGAGAAACGAAGACTTGCGCGACATTGGACGGAAGCTCGGCGTGGCCAATGTTCTTGAGGGAAGTGTGCGCCGCGAGGGCAACCATGTACGCATCACGGCGGAACTGTTCAAGGCGGACGACGGTTTTCAGCTTTGGTCGCAGACATACGATCGGGAGATCAATGACATCATTGCCGTACAGGATGAAATCGCCATGGCAGCTACCTCGGCGTTGCAGCTGAAGCTGCTGGGAAGCAACGGTCAGCCGGTCGCTTCGAACTCGCGCACCGTGATTCCGGAGGCTTATCAGGCTTACCTGCAAGCGAAATACTTCAGGGTGCGGGGACAAACCAAGGAAGACCTCGGCAAGGCGCTCACCTATACGAATCAAGCCATCAAGCTGGATGCGAAATATGCGCCAGCCTGGGCTTTGCGATCGTCGGTGCAGAACATGATGGCGGAGGTCGGAGTGACTGATGCTACGGAAGGCTTTCGAAAGGCCCGCCACGACGCGGAGCAGGCGATTGCACTCGATCCCATCTCGGCCTCAGGCTATGTGGCGCTGGCGACAGTGCAAATCGACTGCGACTGGGACTGGGACGCCGCCGATACTTCCGTTATCAAAGCAGCGGGCTTAGAACCGGGCAGCGCCGAAGTGTTCGGCATCCGTTCGAATCTGTCCAGGGTATTGGGCAATCTGAACCAGGCAATCAAGCTAAAGGAACAGGCGGTCGCTCTCGACCCTCTTCGTACCGATTCTCATTCGGCCATGGGATACCTGTTGTACGTGGCGGGCCGATACGATGAAGCCCAGGCCGCGCTCCAAAAAGCTCTAGACCTGAACCCGCAGGCTGCCTTTGTCCATCTCACTCTGGGTAAAATTCTCATCGCAGAGGGAAAGCCGCAACCGGCGCTCGCAGAAATTGAGAAGGAACCGCTTGAGTGGGGAAAACTCACGGGGCAAGCACTGGCTTACCACGCGCTCGGCCGTGAACAGGATTCAAATGCTGCTTTAACCGACCTTATCGCAAAGTATGACACCAATGCGGACTATCAGATCGCTCAGGTGTATGCGTATCGTGGTGAGTCCGACAAATCGTTCGAATGGCTGGAGCGTGCCTACAAACAGCGAGACGCCGGACTGCCCGACATCAAGACCGATCCGTTGTTCAAAAATCTCCGAGACGACCCGAGATATACCGAATTTCTCAAGAAAATGCGCCTGCCGACATAGAGCAGTTGGTTGTTGCGTCAGCTACCAGCGCGGCGTAGCTCTTCATGTCTGAAGAAGCCGTGACGGGACATATGAGAAGCATTCATGATCAGGGCCAATGCTCTGCTCGCGGTAAAGAGCAGTGATATTTTGATCTGCAAATGCCTTTGATCTGTGGTCCTCTCATAACGCGATCAAAAAAATGCATCGCGGAGATTGAGCTGTGTCTGAAGGCGTGGCTCTGGGCCGAATCTTTCGGAATCTTCTGGAGTGGGGATCTCTCGTCGCCTTCATTTGCTGGCTTGGAGCGGCGCGGGGATCTTTCAAGGGTTGATTCCCACCTCCAACAGAAACACACAGTCATCGGAGGTCAGCAGAAGTTCGTTTGGGTTCTCACCCGGGGCCGCGACTAGGCCGACCACTTCTGCTTTGACGACTGAATCCGCGCGGGCGTCGCCTCGGTCTAGATTCAATCTCCACAACTCATCGAAAGTCATTGGCTTTCACCTGCTGTAAGGCGTTCGGAAGAACCATTGGGAACTCTATCAAGGAACTTCTCACGTCACGGCGGCCTTCAGAGCGACTATGCACTATCACTTTTCGTGCCTTCTTTCTATTTCGCTTTAGCGAATGTTTGTGTTTACGCGGCCTCCACGGCACGGACCACCTTCAGAGTTCGACCCATTCCTTGAAATGCGAGGCCAATGCTGTACGCCGGGAGGTCAATCCGTCGTAGTAGTCCGCCCAGTCGGTAATCTTGCCGTTTTCCATCCGCGCAATGGAAGTCCCGTGCAGCAAGACTGGAACCTTCCGTGAGAGTCCACCGTAGTAAAAAGGCTCTGTCAGAGTAGCTTGAAGTATCCATTCGATGATCACGTGATCACCGCTCACGAGGATCGTGTCAGTCTGCAAGAAAGAGTGTGGATAAAGCTCCCGCATCTTCTGGAAGAATTCACGCAAACGTTCCTTGTCCTTAAATTCCAGTCCAATCCCGTGGTCTTTGAACCTGAATTCCTCGGCAAAACGAGTGACCGCGTCGTCGACGTCTCCGTTGTTTAAGTGCGTCAGCACAGTCAACACCATCCCTTCCAGAGCTGCCACTCCAATCGGAATTTCACTCATCTCGGTGCTCCCTTTCATTTTGTTTTCCGCTTCATGGATCTCTTTGCGCGGCTAGCGTTTCTTGGGCGCTGCTGCAGCTTTTTCAACTTAGCGGATCTCACAACATCAATCAGTAAACTGCAAACCGGATACGCAGTTGTGCCTGTATCTACGCCCTCTGGG
>Ga0185299_10003387_pt1 | contig 21366 bp, 18 predicted proteins | sample PaiPotPPA55metaG_FD_128002 | JGI IMG/M metagenome (GOLD analysis project Ga0185299, IMG submission 128002) | Iron sulfur acid spring bacterial and archeal communities from Banff, Canada, to study Microbial Dark Matter (Phase II) - Paint Pots PPA... ... | reverse complement strand
GGTCGCCATGCCGCTCATCGCCGAATTTCAATGGACGCGCGAAATCGAAGACCGGCTGCTCGCCCCCATCGATGTTGCCTGGATTGCCATCGAGAAAGTGATTGCCGGAATGCTGCAAGCGATCGTAGCCGGGTTGGTCGTTCTGCCTTTGGCGTGGCTCGTGCTTGGGCGCGGCGTTCAAATCAGCATTGGCACTCCCTTGACCTTCGCCGCGATCATTCTGTTGGTCGCCGGCTTTTCGGCTTGTGGAGGCTTGGCGTTGGGATGCAGCATCGATCAGCAGCACATCGGGCTGATGTTCAGTATGGTGATGACTCCCATGATCTTTTTCGGTTGCACATACTATCCCTGGAGCGCCCTGAAGACTTTTCCGATCCTGCAAAAAATTGTGCTCGTCAATCCGCTGGTTTATGCCAGCGAAGGCTTGCGGGCTGCGTTGGTTCCACAGTTCCCGCACTTATCCATGACGGCCGTGCTGTTTGCGCTGCTTTTCTTTGATGTTCTTCTATTGATTGTGGGACTGCGGCAGTTCGAGAAGAAATCGGTGAGCTAATCGGCAGCAGCTTCAAGAGTAGAGGCGCCGCGAGATGGTTTCTTCAGAAATGCGGTCCGCTCTGTCTCAAAGGCTTCTAGATTCGAGCCCAGTTCCTGCTCCTTCCAGCCCAGCACGGCGCCGATGCGCAACGCGGCCTCGCGGCTGCAGGATTCGGACCAGCATGGTCCCAGCGCTACAGGAATTCGGCGCAATAGCACATCGGCCAAAGTGACGGCAAATTCTTTTCGGTAAGCCTCCACCACTTCGGCCACAATATGCGAGCTGTGCGGACAGATCGGGGCTCGCAGTTCCGCGCTCACCAGCGCCATCCGGGCAATGTCCAGGGCGCGTGGACCGTGCCACTCCATCATGCCGCGTGCTGTTTCCTCGCTCACCGATCCGGCTCGGGCCACGTTAGTCACTTCCTGGTCCAGCATGGGATCGAGGGAACTCCCTGATCCCATGGCGATCATGGAAGGTTCCGGGACGGCGATGCCGATCTTTCTCGCACATTCCCGCGCCAGCGAAGCTGCGGTAGTTAGTTTGCCGCCAATCACGGAGATCAGCCGCGCCGCGCCCTCCGGCGTGTGGTCGTGCAGGAAATGCCGCCGAGTGACCGCCGAAGCCTTGTTGCCGGGAGAATTCGGCAGAGGCCGCACTCCGGCAAACGCATACTTGATATCGTGCGCTGAAAGTTTTGCCTTGGGAAATAACTTCGACACGGTGCGCAACAGGTATTCGATTTCTTCATTGGAGGGCGCGGTCCTTCCTGGGTCGCCGGTGTCCGCTACCTCGGTCGTGCCGACCAGCACCTGCTCGTTCCAGGGCAAGACAAAAACCGGGCGTCCATCCGCAGCCTCGGTGTAGACCGCTGCGCTGGGTGCGCCCGAAAATCGCGGCAGGACAATGTGCGAACCGCGAACGCCGCCGAGCATCGGCTTACTGGTGCGCACCGCGGACCGCTGGCAGATTCGATCGGCCCACGGACCGGTGCAGTTGAAAATCCATCCGGCATCCACGCGCTCGTCTTTTCCCGTGATGCGATCCCGCAGCAGCACACCGCGAGCGCGGCCCTGGGCCACGTCGACGGCCAGAACTTCAGAGTGATTGCGGACCACGGCTCCCGCCTCGGCCGCTTCCAGCATCCACTCGGCTACCAGGCGCTCGGGAAACTCACACTGCGCATCTTCGTAATTAAAAATTGACCACTGGTGACCGGTATCCAGCGCCCGCTCCACCCGCTTCAGTTCCATCTCGCTCAACGCGCTGGATCTTTTTCCGGCGAGCCGTTGATAGAGCCATAGCCCGGCCCGCACCTTCAGGGCGCTGCGCTGACTCTGCTCATTCAGCAGAAACAAGAACTGCACCGGATGAACCAGATGCGAACGTTCGCGCAACAGACGCTCCCGCTCCCGCACCGATTCGCGCACCAGGCCCAACTCTCCATGCTCCAGGTAGCGCAAGCCCCCGTGAATGATGCGCGTCGACCGGCTGGTGACGCCCGAGGCGAAATCGTTTTGCTCGACCAGTAGCGTGCGTTTGCCGGCTCGCGCGCACTCGCGCGCCACCGCGACCCCGTTAATGCCGCCGCCGATGACTACCACGTGGAAGTGCTGCCCATCCACGGACGGTCGAGGTTTAAGGCTTAAACTCATGGATTCAGATTAGACCGAGAGTGCCGGACCCGGGAGTGCGCGAATTTCTTGCCGAATCTTAGCGCCCCAAAGACACTCCCACTTGTTCAGATTATGCACACAAATCACAAGGAGATGAAGGGCACGATGGTCCACGGGACTCGCGGACGAATCCAACCTAGACCTTCAGAAAGATGATGCCCAAAGTAACCTGCGTGCGCACGCGCCCATATGAGGGATTTCACCCGGCCCAGGCGTTAATTCTATGACTCAAGCGATCTATGGCCCAAGCCGGGTGAATCGAAATGGCTGGCTTGACGAGGTAGCCGCGCCGGCCGCTAACTATGCGCTCTTGCGCAGCGGCTGCGATTCTCCGCGCCTTTGGGCAAACAGACGAATCATCTCGCGGTTGAACGCCGGAATGTCATCCGGCTTGCGGCTGGTCACCAAGCCCTGGTCGTTGACGACCTCCTTGTCCACCCAGTTCGCGCCGGCATTCTTAAGATCCGTCTTCAGCGATGGCCAGGAAGTCATCGTGTGCCCGCGAACCGCGCCCGCTTCGATCAGTGTCCACGGCCCGTGACAGATTGCCGCCACCGGCTTGCCGGAGTCCGTGAAGTGTTTCACGAATTCAACCGCTTTCGGGTCCATGCGCAGCTGGTCCGGATTCATCACCCCACCCGGCAACAGCAGCGCGTCGAATTCATCGGCCTTCGCGGAATCGAGCGCAACATCCACGGAGACTTCATCGCCCCACTCCTTATGGTTCCATCCCTTCGCTTTTTTGCCGGCCGGAGAAACTACCTGTGTTTTCGCGCCCGCTTCGTCCAGCGCTTTTCGGGGCTCCAGCAACTCCGATTGCTCGAAACCGTCAGTTACAAGAATCGCCACTTTTTTTCCTTGAAGAGTACCAGTCGTCATTTTCTTTCCTCCTTAATGAATGTGGGCTTGAATCAATGCCCGTTTACGAAATGAGCGGAAGAATATTAAGGGTAGGATGCCACTCGATCGACTGCGGTTGGCGTGGAGAAGAGATAGGAAATTCTTCACCACAGAGTCACAGAGACACAGAGAACGCCAGCCACAATCCAAACTTAAGATTCTTAGAACGTCTCGGTGACTCTGTAGTCTCTGTGGTGAAAAGCCTGAGTGCATGAACCCGCCGCGCGATCTCGCCGTCCGTTGCCTCGCGCCTCCGCCGTCATTTACATTGGTTTTCGAATGTCCACCACCGGAGAACGTTTCGAGCGAGCCGTCGCCATCATGGAGCGCCTGCGTGCCCCCGGCGGCTGCCCCTGGGACCGCGAACAGACTTTCGATTCCATCAAGCCCTATACTCTCGAAGAAACGTACGAAGTCCTGGAAGCCATCGACCATCGGGATTGGCCCGAACTCGCCGGCGAACTCGGAGATCTCCTCCTGCAAGTGCTTTTCTACGCCGAAATGGCGAAGGAGCAGTCCTCATTTTCTATCGACGACGTGCTCGATCGGCTTTCCGCTAAACTTGTTAATCGCCATCCCCACGTGTTCGGCGATGTGAAGGCCGATACTTCCGCCGAAGTCAAGCGCAACTGGGAAGCGTTAAAAGTGGAAGAAAGAAAAAAGCGGGCCGCGGAAGGGAAGGCGGCCGAGTCGAAAAATGAAAAGCACTCCATCCTGGCGGGAGTGTCATCGGCGATGCCGGCCCTGCTCGAGGCTTACAAACTAAGTTCGCGCGCCGCACAGGCCGGGTTCGATTGGCCCAACGTCGAAGGCCTGTTCGAAAAGTTGAGCGAAGAGACCACCGAACTTCGGGAGCAGCTCGACCAATTCCCTGCGCCCGGTCCGCAGCCCCAGGGCCGGGGCGTGGCCGGATCGGGACGATCGACTGGCTCAGCAGAATTGCAAGCGCGCCTTGAAGAAGAAGTCGGCGATCTGTTTTTCGTTCTCGTCAACATCGCCCGCTATCTTTCTCTCGATCCCGAATCCGCTTTGCGCAAAACCAACCGCAAATTCAAGCGGCGCTTTCAGTGGATGGAAGCCCGGCTTCAGCAATCCGGCCGCTCCGTAAATCAGGCGACGATGGAAGAGCTGGAAGCTCTCTGGCAACAGGCAAAGCGCGAGGAAAGCAAGAGACGAGAGCGTGCGTGAGCGTCGAAATGCTTAACTCTCTACCCAGGCGTCATCTTGAAGCCCCGCGTTGTCACCAGCGGAGCGAGGAATCTCGCGCGAATCATGACTGCGCGATCGCCACCGAAAAGCCGTTCCTCGCGAGATCCCTCGCACGGCTGAAAACCGCCGCGCTTCGGGATGACGCCCTCAATGTGAGGCCAGAGAGCCGATGACTGCCGATTCCATCGCTCTCCGGAGCTGTCACGCCATCGAAGAATTCCGCGCCTGCGTCGCGTTGCAAAAAGAAGTCTGGAATTTCAGCGATGCGGAACTTGTCCCTCTGCGGATGTTTGTCGTGGCCGACAAAGTCGGCGGGCAGGTGATGGGCGCCTTCGATGGGGATGTCATGGTCGGTTTCGCGCTCTCCGTTCCCGGCACCCGCACCGGCCACGTTTATCTGCACTCGCACATGCTGGCCGTGCGCAAAGACCATCGCAACGGCGGCCTGGGCCGCCGCCTGAAGTTGATGCAGCGGGAAGACGCGCTGGCTCGCGGCATCGAACTGATCGAGTGGACCTTCGATCCCCTCGAAATCAAGAATGCTTACCTCAATATCGAACGGCTTGGCGCCATCGCCCGCCGCTATAACATCAATCAATACGGCATTACGTCGTCGCCGTTGCAGGGAGGGCTGCCGAGCGACCGCCTCATCGCCGAATGGTGGCTGAAGTCGAAGCGGGTGGAAACCTTGATGAACACTGGAAAAATTCCGATGGTGGTCGGCGAGTCCAGCGTCCAAGTACCCGCGCAGATCTACGACTGGAAAGCCGCGCCCGAAACCCGCGCTAAAGCCCAGCAAGTGCAGGAGCGCAATCGCGAGCAGTTTCTGCAAGCGTTCTCACAAGGACTGGCCGTGTTAGGGTATGAGCGCGACACCGAAGGCAACGGCAAATTCTTGCTCGGACATTGGGACGAGAAATGGTCTTACGCTTCAGAGAATGACGTCGCATTTCGCCAAATCGATTCACCACAGAGTCACAGAGACACAGAGAAAACAAGAAAATAGCTCTTGATCAAAGACGATGGCGACGCTTTAAGTTCAGAAGTTGTTTTTCTGTGTCTCTGTGGCTCTGTGGTGAGATGTTGTTCTTGCCCATGAAAATTGAAGCCATCACCCTCCGCGAAATCCACATGCCGCTCGTGCATTTCTTCGAGACGAGCTTTGGCCGTACCTATAGCCGTCGCATTTTGCTGGTTACGGTTCATGCCGAAGGCGTCGAGGGCTGGGGGGAGTGCGTCGCCGGAGAAGATCCCTTCTACAGCAGCGAATGGATCGAAAGCGCCTGGCCGACGATGACGCAGTATCTAATCCCCGTGCTTCTGGGGAAGCGCCTCGAATCGGGCCGCGATTGCCCGTCACTTTTCGCCAAGGTACGCGGGCACCGCATGGCCAAGGCCGCAATCGAAAACGCTGTGTGGGACGCGGAAGCCGCGCAAAAACGCCAGCCATTGTGGAGGTTGCTGGGCGGCACGCGCCGGGAAATTCCCTGCGGCGTTTCCATCGGCATCCAGGATTCAGTCGAGCAGTTGCTGGAAAAAATTCAGATCGAACTGACCGCCGGGTACCGCCGCATCAAGGTGAAGGTCAAGCCCGGCTGGGACGTAAACGTGCTTGAAAAGATTCGCTCGCGTTGGGCGGACATCACGCTGAGCTGCGACGCTAATTCCGCTTACACCCTCGATCAGGTTGAGCACCTGCGAAAGTTCGATCAGTTCAATCTGCTGATGATCGAGCAGCCCCTATGGAACGACGACATTTACTATCACGCGCGCCTACAGCTAGAGCTGCGCACTGCGATCTGCCTGGACGAGTCGATAGTCAACGCGCGAAGCGCGGCCTTCGCCGTCGAAACCGGCGCCTGCCGAATCATCAATATCAAAGTCGGGCGCGTCGGCGGATTCTCCGAAGCTCTCAAAATCCACGACGTATGCCAGGCGCACAAGATCCCGGTGTGGTGCGGCGGCATGCTCGAAACCGGCATCGGTCGGGCCCACAATATTGCTTTGTCTACCAAGGAAAACTTTAGCCTGCCCGGCGATGTTTCTGCTTCCAAACGTTATTGGAAAGAAGACATCGTCGACCCGGAAGTGGAAGTCTCCTCGCAGGGAATGATCGCTATCAGCGACCAGGCGGGCACCGGTTATCGCGTCAAACCGGATTTGATCGAAAAGCTGACGGTGAGAAAAGAAACGATACGGGCGGGAGTTCCAGCTTAATTATTTTTCAGCCTTAGTATTCTGATCTTTATTCGTCTGATCTTTCTTGGCTTCGGTTGGTTCCGAAGCATGGTTGTTGTGCGCCAGCTTTTCCTCTTCCGCCTTCAAGATGTCGACGGCCTGGGCAAAAGAAAGCGTCTCAGGCATCCGCTGAAAGTCGCTCAGCAATTCCTCCGACACAATGCTGAGCCCTTTGAACATCAGGATTTTGCCCGTCATGTTCAAATTCATTGCGGTGATGCCCCAGGCGCCATCGCCCAGGCCCAGGTCGGCCTGCTGCACGCGAAAGTGCCCGCCCTTGTTGAGATGTCCGAGAATTCCCCACCCGAATGTGACTTCCTCAAACAGCGTGCCATCGATGCGCGCCAGCCGCCGAGTTTTCGTGTCGATGAGTAACTCCCCTTCCATCCCCCGCAGAACTTGTTCCACGTGAGTTGGCGGGTTGTAAGCCGGATTGGGCTTGAACTTCAACTTGACTAGCTCATCTCCAGATTTGCCGAGCGACGCCGCGCTGTTCTCCGTGCCGGCGTATTCGTAGCAAAAAGCGTCGGGCAACGCTTTCACGATCCGCAGAGTGCGATCCTCATCTTCCTTTTCGCGCGCCTCTTTCTTGCGAAGCTGATCCGGATTGTTCACCAGCGAGGCCAGATGGTCGAATTCCGCCTTCTGCTCGTCCGGCGTCAGGGGCTGATCGTTGATTGCGATCAGCATGCCCGCCAGGGCCTGGTTGGTCTCAACATACACGTGAGTCTGCGAACCCTTCGGAGTCTGTCTGCGCAAACGGAACATGTGGTGGAGCTCGGGGTGATTCGATGCCGCGACCTCATTCGCTACGGTAACCCGCACCAGTTCCGCGGGAGGCATCTCGGGCGTCTGCGACTCCTGGGCTACCACCGCGCTTGCAAGGGCGGCCCACGCCACGATCCCGAGCATCCACCCAGTCCTTCGTATTGGCTCCGCCAAAATCATCTCGCTAATTAGTGTAGCAATCCTCGCACTGGGTTGCAGGAGGTATTCAACATGTCATTTAATCCTGTCTTTTGTTGTATTACCGAAGTACCGCGCTTGCCGCGTGCTCTATGAGTTGGGTATAGTCGAGAGAAGCGACGCGGCCGTCCTGGTACATGTTTCCCGGTAGAGCAGCATTCCCGCTTCCTTAAGGAGAACAATCAATGAGTGCTCCGTTGTCGGCAGATTTGGCGCAGATCGGCAAGTCCGTCGTGATCAAAGGCGATTTGTCGGGCAGCGAAGACCTTTACGTTGACGGTCAGGTCGAAGGCAGCATCTCTCTGAAAAACAACAGTTTGACCGTCGGCCCCCACGGCCAGATCAAGGCTTCGGTGGAAGCCAAAGGCCTCATTGTGCAAGGCAAGCTCGAAGGCAACGTGCAGGCCAGCGATCGTGTCGAACTGCGCAAGACTGCTGTAGTTACGGGAGATATTTCCACGCAGAGGATTTCGATCGAGGAAGGCGCATACCTGAAAGGCAAGATCGACATTCAGGGCAGGGCGGAGAAAGCGGCAGGAAAGTAACTTTCGTCTGCCTCGGTTAATGGGTTAAAGTGTTAGTTGTAGAGTTCATTCAAAGTCTTGGGGTCCCAGTCGTCTTGGTTAAGGCGGCCCGTTGGTCTGAATGGCATCAGTCACTCATAATTTCATGAAGCTCTTTCGCGGCTCTTCGGGCGGGACAGAGGCGACCACTCCACAGGCCGCTCCAAAACTCGTCCGCCGCTCCAGCAGTCTGGGCGAACTGTCTCGATTGTGGGAGGCCGACGCGCCGCTGTGCGTGCTCGATCTCGGTTCTACTTCAGCCGCTAACATCCGCTTCTTCACTGAGCGCAGTCACAAGATTTACAGCGAAGATCTTCTCGTTGCTTCCACCGATCCGAACCTGGCCACAAAAGATGAACAGGGAAACCGAATCCTCGACAGCCGGCGATTTCTGGCCGACAACCTGGTCTATCCCGCGGCACATTTCGACGCCGTGCTGTGCTGGAATCTGCCGGATTATCTGGATGAAAGCCTGGTGCGTCCAGTTATGGGACGCGTCTGGTCAGTGCTGAAGCCCGGCGGAATGATGCTGGCGTTTTTCCATACCAAGGATGCGGGTCCGGACTCGCCCTGCTATCGCTTCCACATCGTAGGAAAAGATACGCTCGAAATGCAGCCCATCGTGCTGCATCGCGAAACCCGGCGCGGATCCGCCGGAGCAAGCCACAATTCGATTAACGACGGCTTTCGCTTGCAGCGTGTCTTCAACAACCGTCACATCGAAACCCTCTTCCGCGACTTCGCCTCCATCAAATTCTTTCTCGCCCGCGACAATGTCAGGGAAGTGCTGGTGGTGCGCTAGTGGCGGGAATTGATGATTGTTGATTGTTGATTGAAGAATCCAAAAATTGCCGCGGTGTTTTCAATCAAAAATCAACAATCAACAATCAAAAATTGCTTTCCTTCCACGCAATCACGCCCATACGAAACAGAAAGTGGCGTGAGATCTCGACTCGTGGAGCTGGCTTTGCAGCCGTGGAGATAATCTGTCGCATTTCCTCGGGAACGTAGGCGCGTCGTACCGACGCCAGTCCGTCCACCCGCGACACATAACTTCGCATCAACGGAAAGCCCGCGTAGACCAGCGCCAAGTGCAGGGGATGGCGGACCAGATCATTGATCAACACGGCGCAGCGGGCCACGCGTAGCGCCTCGGCGGCAAAGCGTGCCAGATCGCCGGGTTCCAAGTGATGCGCGAACAGGCTGCAACTCACCAGATCGAAACTGCAATCCGGGAAGGGAAGCGCGAGCGCATCGGAGACCACGGCGCGGTTTCCAGCCAACAGGTGAGTGCGCACGCGATCGACATCAGTCAACTGCAGCATGATCCCCTTGCTCGCCAGCTGTTGCGCCGCGAGTCTCGGCACCTCGCCCAATCCAGCGGCTACTTCCAGCATCGCGAAAGTTTTCTTGCCGGTTGCAGATGCGACGCGCTCGATCATGGCGCGCGTCGTAGCGACACCACCGAACCAGCGATTGATGCGGCAGATGTCCCGCAGCGAAATGTCCACCTCAACCGGCGGGCAAGCGTCCGAATCGAGAATTTCCGCTTGGCTGATCCGCTGCATGGTGTGTGGGCTGCCTTGGAAAAAGTAGCGCCGCCGTCCTTCGACTTCGCTCAGGGCAGGCTTAGACTTCGGCCAGCTCTTCTTCCAGCAACTGCTTGTTATACAGGTCGCAGTAATAGCCGTTCAAGGCTAGCAATTCATCATGCGTGCCGAGTTCGACGATGCGTCCGCCATGCAGCACGGCAATTCGGTCGGCGTTGCGCACGGTGGAAACACGGTGCGAGATGAAGATTGTCGTGCGGCCGCGCATCACGTCGCGCAGGTGGTTGAGAATCTTGTCTTCGGTATGGGTGTCGACGCTGGAGAGCGCGTCGTCGAGAATTAGAATCTTCGGGTTGCGGATCAGAGCACGCGCAATTGCGGTACGCTGCTTCTGGCCGCCGGAGAGCGTGATACCGCGCTCTCCCACCATGGTGTCGTAGCCCTCGGGAAAGCTTTCGATATCGGCTGCGATGTTCGCCGCGTCCGCCGCGCTGTGAATCTCCTGGTCGGTGGCGGAGTCTACGCCTAGAGCTATGTTCTCGCGGATGCGGTCGCTGAACAGGAATGTTTCCTGAGGTACGAACCCTATATTTTTGCGCAGCGAGGCGACGCGATATTCGCGAATCGGGCGGTCGTCGATCAGAACCGTTCCCGGCTCCGCGTCGTAAATGCGCGGGATCAGGCTTACCAAGGTGGTTTTTCCCGATCCTGTCGGGCCGACAATCGCCAGGCTGCTGCCCGCGGGGACGCGCAGGTTTACGTCGTGTAGGACCTGCTTGCCTTCGTAGCCGAAGTTGAGTCCGCGGAACTCGATCTCGCCGGCAATCTCGAGATCTTGCGCGCCGGGAGCATCCTCGATCTCAGGTTGCTCGTGCATGATTTCGTTGATCCGGATCAATGACGCCGTCCCGCGCTGGAAAAGATTGATGACCCAGCCGAGGGCGATAATCGGCCACGTAAGCTGCATCATGTAGGTGCTGAACGCGACGAATTGTCCAACGCTCATGGAACCGGAAAGCGAGAGAGTTGTCGTGATGGCAGGAAGCGAAATTCCGGGATGCGGGATTCCGGGATTTGAAACCAGAGTCACGTGCGAGAGTCCGCGAATGACTTCGCGCCCGCCGAGCCACAACACCAGCACCACGGCGCAACCCAGCATGAGTTCCAGCGTAGGCCAGAGCATGCCCATGAGGCGAACCAGCCGCAGGCTGCGACGGATGTATTCCTGATTCTCCGCCTCGAACAAACGAATCTCAGCTTCTTCCTGAACATAGGCGCGGATCAGGCGGGCGCCGGAAAAGTTCTCCTGCGCGCGCGCGGAGATGTCGGAGAACATGGCCTGAATTCTTTCGAAGCGATCGTGAATGCGGCGGCCGAAGGTCTGGATTACGACGCTCACCGCAGGCAGTGGCAGGAATGTGTACAGCGTTAGCCACGGACTGAGGGAAATCATGAACGCCAGAGCGCCCGCAGTGTAGACGATGGTATTCGCCGAATACATGATCGCGGGACCGAGCAGCGCGCGGACCGCGTTCAGGTCGTTGGTGGCACGCGCCATAATGTCGCCGGTGCGATGACGCTGATAGTACGAGTAGGAGAGGATTTCCAGCCGTGCGAACAGATCGTTGCGCAGATCGAATTCGATGTCGCGCGAAACGCCGATCACGATCCAGCGGGTAAGGAACTGGAAAATGCCCTTGGTGACGGCAATGGCAAGCAACAATGCAGCGTAGACGAAGAGTTTGTGCCTGGTTACGCCTTCGTGAAGATCGTCGGCGGCTTTGCCGAGCACTAGAGGGAACAGAATCCAGATGCCGTTGGTGAGCAAGACGCAAAGCGTGCCCGCAGCGTAACCCCAGCGGTAGCGCTTTAGATAAGGCAGGAGCGGGCGCAAACTCTTAAGCAGCATGCAAATCCAGTCAATGAAATTCTAGCAGGCGTGATTCATGAAATCCTCAGCCAAGGTGGGGCTGTGGAAAACAGATCGGCCCACTGTCCACTCCCTTGGGCGCTGCGGTTTCTTGGTTATGAGCGAAACAGGGATCCTCCGAAGTCCGCTGCTACAATGCGGCGCATGGCCGTCAACCTCACGACGGACGTAACTGGGTCCAACCCCTCAACGTTGCGCGAAACGACCCAGCCAGACCTGTTGACGATCGTTGCGATCGCGATCGCGGCTACCGTTATCGCGGATTTCATCCATGAAGGCGTTGGTCACGGAGGCATGTGTGCGGCCGCGGGCGGACAACCACTGGCGCTTTCTACGGTGCACTTTGAGTGTAGCGCGGACACTCGTCTGGTGGCCGCGGGCGGGACGCTCGCCAATCTGGTCTTCGGAGCGCTGTTCTGGGTCGCCGCACGCGCAGCTACGCAGAGCGCATCCTGGCGCTACTTCTTCTGGCTGCTGATGACATTCAACCTGTTCGATGCAGGCGGGTATTTCCTGTTTTCCGGCATCGGCAACTTCGGCGACTGGGCTGGGGTGGTGGCGGGATGGCAACCGGCGTGGGCGTGGCGCGTGGGTTTGATTACGCTGGGATTGGTGACCTACTTCCTATTGTTTGTGCCTCTGTGCTTGCGCGAGTTGCGTCCATTTTTGGGGAGAGATGCAGCGATTCGTGTGCGCCGGGCGCGCCAGCTCACGCTCGTACCTTATCTCACAGCCGGGATCCTCTCCTGCATTGCGGGCGCGCTGAATCCCGTGGGGCCGCTACTGATTCTAGTCTCGGCTGCGGCTGCGTCATTTGGCGGGAAATCGGGCCTGGCGTGGATGTGGACGCTGCTCCGCGGCCCGCGCATCCCCAGCAGCGAACTCCAGATGCCGGAGATCGCACGCAGCCGGGGATGGATGGTCGCCGCTATGATTCTGGCGATCGTGTTCATCGCCGGACTGGGACCCGGCTTGAAGTTTCATTCGGGCTAGGAGGCTATGACACTCGACGGCCGGAAACCTGCCCCTCCTGCATTGGCGTTGAGAATTGGCGCGGCAAGTGCAATCAGTGTAACGGCGATATTTCACTAACTATGGCGTTCGAGGATTTTGAACACTGGTCGTCTCGGTTGCATTGCTGGGCTGCTGGGATTAAATTTTGACCATCCAGAGATCGCCCGATCAAGTAAGCCACGTCTATCCGCGCGATCTCGTCGAGGTGATACCAGATGATTCCTCAAACAGTTCGAAAGGTTGCATTAGGTTTGTTGCTTTTGGCAAGCGCTCCCTTATGGGCAACGAAAGGTAAGGCTCCCTCGGTGTCCATTGCTGATTGCATCGGGATGACAATCCTGGTTGATCCTGGATATTTCCTAGGTTTGCCCTCATCGAGCAGGACAGCGACGTTTTCTCCTGACGGCAAGCGGTTTACAGTCGTTCTCAGAAAGGGGGATATAACGCGGAACCTGAATGTGTATTCGCTATTGCTCTTTGAGACAGAGCACCCGACAACACCGCAAAATCACCTCGTTCTTGAACTGACGTCTTCGTCGAATCGGGATGCAATAAGCCAAATCAAATGGCTAAGCGACAACAGGACGGTGGCATTTGTAGGCAACAGCGGGACCAGCTCGACCCAAGTGTTTACCTACGATCCCCTGCACCATCGATTGCGACGTATTACCGATCATAGGACAGCGATTTCTTCTTTCGGTATAAGCGGCAATGCAGAGACGACAGTATTTACAGCCGAGGAACCACTATCGCAGGCAAATACAAGCGCTCTGCCCGGACGTGCGATCGCCCCGAACGAGCAGTTGTACGAACTACTTTCAGGGCACAAAGATCCTGATGCTGAGGGGAACGTAGAGCTCTACATAAAGCGTCGGAGTCGTCCAGAAATACCAGTCAGAATGACAGACAGGACCTTCGATGAGGGAGATTTTCGTATCAGCGTTTCGCCAGATGGGAAGCACGCGGTCGTGCCCGTCTGGGTCGTGACGTTGCCTAAAGCGTGGGAAGAGTACGAAGAGAAATTGCTTGCCTTCTACGTCCGAGAAAAGCGTCTCCCGCTCAGTCCCTCTCGCGTTCTGCGCTGCAACCTGATTAACACCTTGACCGGAGTGGTGCGTCCTCTCATTGATGCCCCGCTTTCATGGTCATCCCGAGGTGTCGCCTGGACGAGCAATCAGACCATTACGGTAAGAGACACGTACCTTCCGCTGGATGGGTCTCCGTCAGAGAATGAGAGCCGCAAAAAGCAAACGTTTGATGTCGAGGTGAATTTAGATAACGGGCAGATAAAAACCCTCCACGACGAAGCTCCCGCAGAGAAGCAGACCCCGCTAGACGTTCATATTGAGGAAGATTTTCAGCATCCGCCGAAGCTAGTCGCAATAGATCGGAACACAAAGGCTGTTACCGTGTTGGAAGAACTGAACCCACAATTATCAAAACTGCAGTTGGGTCGAGTGGAGGAGTTGGTGTGGCACGATCCGGGCGGCGAGGAAGTCGAAGGAGGCTTAACCTACCCATCTGACTATCAACCGGGCCAACGGTATCCACTGGTGATTCAAACTCACGGATTCAACCGCAATCGATTCACCCTCGATGGCCCGTGGAGTTCAGCCTTTGCCGCACAGCCTCTGTCGGGTAAGGGATTCTTCGTCCTACAAGCTGGCTGGAATGTCGCAACGAGCCGAAAGACGATGCATACGCCCCAAGAGGGTCCTTATCAGAGGGAGAATTTTGAAAGTGCAATCGCAGAATTGGATCGTAGGGGGCTAGTTGATACATCTCGAGTAGGTATCATCGGATTCAGCCGGACAGTGTTCACAGTCGGATACACACTCACGCATTCGAAGTTCAAGTTCGGTGCCGCCATACTGGCCGACGGGTTCGATGGTAGCTACGTACAGTACCTGATGTACCAGCGCATGCGCGTGGAACTCGAAGGCATCTACGGTGGCACACCCTACGGGCCAGCGCGAGATCAGTGGATTCAGGCTGCGCCTGGTTTCAACGTCGAGAGAGTCTCCGCGCCAGTGATGTTAATTGCGTTGGGGCAGTCATCACTTCTCAAGAGCTGGGAATGGTATTCAGGACTCTCCAGAACACAAAAGCCGGTTGATCTCATATATCTTCCGGATGCGCCCCACCTCTTAATCAAACCATCGGAGCGGGCCTACGCGCAGCAAGCGGTCGTCGATTGGTTTTGCTTTTGGTTAGGCTCAGAAGCCTCAAAGAATTCAATTACCGCAGATGAGAAGGCAAGATGGCTGTCCCTCCGAGATGGAACATCGTCCAACTGATCAGCATCGTGGTGATGGAGGTGCCATTTAGCCTCGATATAAGGTGAGAACTCGGCTGCTTAGTGGTTAGTTTTGCTCAGACTGAAGCCGGGATCTCGCCCTACCATGTCTGAATGGGTACGTTTGATGCCCTCCGTGTCCGACAGGAGGTTCTATGTTAGGTATGGGTGTGGTGGGAACAATTATTGTCATTCTGGTGATTGTTTGGTTGGTGCGTCGCGTATGAAGCAGGTTTCGCGTTTCAAGCGCCTTGCGTATCAGCGGAATTGGGTATGAAGAGACGGACATCGGGGTTCTTAGCGCTAGGTCTTGCTCCGCTGTGGATATTATCAGTTCACCAGATGTGTGGACAGAACACTGCTCATCCACAAGCGAGCCAGGAGCAGGCGGGTTCCTCGGATGCGCCCGATACCATCACGCTTCCGGAAGGTACGATCATTTCCGTCCGCATCGCCGATAAGATAAATTCCAGTCACAATCAGGCAGGGGACATCTTCATCGGCAGCGTCGATCCTTCCGTGCTTGTGGGCAGCCATGTCGTGATCCGGCGTGGAACTGAGGCTCATCTACGGATGGTGGAAGACAAGAAAGGCGGCCGTTTTCATGGAAATGCAGAAGTGGAAGTGGAGTTGATCAGTTTAGTAATCGATGGAAAGAAAATCGACGCCGATAGTGATGTGATGAAGAAGAAAAAAGGAGCGCTTTCCGCCAAATCCACGGCCGTAATAAAACCGGGCGCGGTCGGAGCCGCGGAAGTGGCTGTATCTGTGAATCCTATCGGTGCGGTTGCGCTGGGAGGGATCGCTGTATTGAAGGCGGCAAAAGTAGAGATGAAGCCCGGTAGCCGAATTGCGTTCACTTTGGCTTCTCCCCTAACCCTCGATTGCCCTACGGTAGCCAGTTTGCCGCCGGCCGAGAGAAGTTCTCAATAGAGCTCTAGCCCGGCACACGTTGTTGTTTCCGTTTCGCACTGAGCAGTTCTGCACAGTCAATACCAGTCCGCGAAATGTAGCATTCAATCAGGAAATAAGAGTTGGACTATCGAAGACGAACAGTGTCAGAAGACCGGCGGAGGGTATGCGGCAGTGAAGCTCAGATTTTTACTGTTTCTCTGAGCGGAGCCAACATTTTATCTACGCCGATCCAGAGTCCAGCGTGCTCTAGCGCTGTTCTGTTCCGCTCGCATCCCGCCGGCGTCAGCAGCCATGCTGAGCCGAAATCCTTTGTAGCCTTGGGAAGCGTTGTCAACGAAGCTTTCGTTATGGCCCTGTGAATCACCTGTCGCTGCTCGTTGGTGAACTCTGCATCAGGAACACCGAATTACATATTCTTTGCCTGAAGGAGCCGTCATGAACGATGCCGAGACCAAGCGGATGCTAAGAATGCTACAAACCGTTGAGTGCTTGTTTTCTGAGAATATAGCTTTGAAATCTGTGCTGCGTTCGCATCGCGTGCCAACGCCCGTGTGGCAGAAGGAATGCGATAAGCTGATGAATGATCCGGAACATTCATCGCATGTAAAATTTCGACACCTCTACGAGGAAATCGAGAACACCAGCGATCAGTCCAAGGCGTTGGCAGCCCTTTTGCAAGTCCTTCCAAAGCCCAGGAAACAGTGGAACTAGCTAATAAGAATTCCGGGTAGCAGCTTTAGGCGGTTCAGGCCGTGAACTGGGCTGTTGCCGCACGGGCAAAGGATTCTCGCAGGCCATTCCGACGCGCAGAGCTTCTCCCCGCCGGTCAGTTTTGCAGACTGTGATTCGCTGGCGGCTGTTTTGCAATAACGGGTAGGCGACGGGTGGGATCGAGTTGATTCAGTTCCGTCACCAGAGTAGAAAAATTCTCCATGTCCCGTTCGATTGCAATCAGATCGCACAGCTCTTCAAATCGCCGCATTGGATCAGTATTCATCACGGCTACTTAGGTGCCACAGCTCCGGGAGCGTTGCTACAGGGAAACCTTGAGTGAGCGGTCAATTTTCTTGGGCAAAACGGCTCCAAACCCCTGAGCGAGCACAGTCATACTTCAAGCCAATTGCAGTTATCAGCCATTTCACTACGGACGCGTCAATGATGGGATCAGAGGCCTATTCTCCGAGAGGGCTGGGGTGCGCTGAATTAACCGGGGTGAGCTTGGGCTGGGATTGACGGGCAGAATCGAGTTCCGCCCTCCAAGGGAGCAGGTCGCGGCCGAAGGCGGCGATGCTGACGCTGGCGACGATCGCGCTCCAGGCCGCGAAGAAGAGCCATGCGGCATTGGAGAGAAACCAATTACTGAAGCTCATGAGAGTCGATCCATTATTCCCGTGCTGTATCTATCTTCGTTCGCTATCGGTATTCTTTTGCCGGCGCGAGGCGGGCCAGAGAGGCCTCGCGCCGGGCTGCTTCCGCGCGCTACTGCTCCGAGGGAGGCGCAGTTTGGTTCATGTGGCTCTGCATGCGGGCTTCGTGCTCGGCTAACATCTGCTTCGCCTTGGCCTGTTGGTCCGGCGTGAGCATCTGGAAGAGCTGGTTGTGAACCTTGGTTTGTGCCACCGTGAGCTGAGCTTCGATCTGCGCTTTCTGTGACGCCAGTTTCTGAACCTGGCCGTCGTCGTAGGAACCCATCACATATTGACGCAGCTGCTGATCAATCTGGTGGGACTGTTGCATGAGCGGCTTCATGGAGGTGTGGGCGTTTTCCATGATGCCCTTCATCTGGCTCTGCTGGGCGTCGGTCAGGTTGAGCTGCTTGGCGAAGAAGCCCATGCCGCGGCCTCGGCCTTCCATGCCGAATCCGTGGCCGTGCATAGGCGGAGGCGGTGGAGTATCAGCGGTGGTTTGTGACTTGGCAATGGCGCTGCCGAGCAGAACTGCCAAGGTGGCGACCAGCAAACGAAAACGAAATGATTTCATGGGTAACTCCTGAACTTGCCCGGGGACGGCCCGGAGCGCTGCGTACAGAGATAGGAACACGGGCCGCAGGAAAAAGGCGGTAAAGAATCGGTCAACCGGAGTAAAGTTTTGTCAATGGTGGATGGGAACAAGGATCGAGGATCGAGGCTTGTCCAGGTTTCGGTTGGAAGGGGCGGCTGTCTGACGCTTGAAGCACCAGGGCGCGGCGCCCTTGGGACAGCCGGCAAGATGCCGGCGCTACGCGATCGTGCGGTTTGACAATTCTTTACTGCGAATATTTCCTTGCGGGTGCACAATTAGGGCTGCTATGGAAAGAATTCTGGTGATCGACGACGATGTGGAGCTTTGCCATTTGGTGGACGAATATCTGAGGGCAGAGGGATTTACGGTGGAGTGCGTGCACGATGGCGAAAGCGGGCTCAAGAAGGCTACCGCGGGGGATTATTTGCTGGCCGTGCTCGATGTTATGTTGCCGGGGATCAATGGATTTGAGGTGCTGCGCAGAATTCGCGCAACTTCGCGGCTGCCGGTGTTGTTGTTGACGGCGCGGGGCGAGGATGTGGATCGCATCGTGGGTCTAGAGATTGGGGCCGACGACTATCTTCCGAAGCCATTTAATCCGCGAGAGTTGGTGGCGCGGATTCGGGCGGTGCTGCGGCGGACGCGGGGGGATGGCAGCGGGTCGGCGGCGGCGCCGGAAATGGTCAGCGTGGGCGACGTGGAGCTGGATCCGGCGACGCGGACGGTGCGACTCGAGGGCAAGCCGGTGGACCTGACGTCGGTGGAGTTTAATTTGCTGGAGGTGCTTTTGCGCGAGGCGGGGCGGGTAGTGCCGCGCGAAAGATTGGTGAACGCGGTGCTGAGCCGCAAGTTTTCGCCCTTTGACCGCAGCATTGATATGCATGTCAGCAAAGTGCGCAAGAAATTGGGGGATACGGAGAGCGACGAGCATATCAAGACGGTGCGTGGGGTCGGGTATATTTTTGCTCGGCCGAGAGAAAAGTCGAAGGTGTAGAGTTAACGAGTCAAATATGAAAAGCTTGTTTCTGCGAATTTTTTTGTCGTTCTGGATGGCTCAGGCATTGTTTGTGGTGCTGGCGATCCTCGTGACGCTGGCGTTTCGACCGCGCGGGTCGTCGTGGGAGCCGCTGCGTACGACGTCGCTGAACGAGGCGGTCAGCAGTTACGAAGCGGGTGGACCGCAGCAGGTTCGGGAATATCTGGAAAACTTACAGGCGACGCAGCATGTTCGCGCCTTCCTTTTCAACGAGCAGGGTGAGGAGGTTTCGCACCGCGGAGCGCCGGACTGGGCGATGCGGGTGCTGGGCAGCGGGTCTCCTTCTCCGCGAGACGGATTTATCATTCCGGCTCCCAAGGTGTTGAAGGAAGCGCGGACATCGTCGGATGGATTGCATCGCTTCACTCTGGTCATGGGACTTCCTCCGGGACCGCGCGTGTTTCTGGGGCCGAGGGGAATGCCGATTCCGGGATTAATCATTGGAGTCATTACTTCCGGACTGGTGTGCTATCTGCTGGCGTGGTACTTGACCAAGCCGATCATACGGCTGCGGGCGGCGACGCGGCAGTTGGCGGCAGGGGATCTCACGGCCCGCAGTGGGTCTCCGGCAGGCAAGCGGCGGGACGAAGTTGCCGGGTTGGTGCGCGACTTTGACGCGATGGCGGAACGGCTGGAAATGCTGGTGAAGGCGCAGTCGCGTTTGCTGAATGATATTTCACATGAGCTGCGTTCGCCGCTGGCGCGATTGAACGTTGCGCTGGGACTGGCGCGTCAGCGTGCGGGAGTGGAAAGCGCGGACATGCTGGATCGGATTGAATTGGAGGCCAGCCGGTTGAACGAATTGATTGGCAGGATTCTGACTTTGGCCCGGCTGGAAGATGGAGAACAGCGCGTGCCGCAGACGCCGGTGCCGCTGGGCGAGTTGGTGGCCAGCGTGGCCGAGGATGCGGAGTTCGAGGCGCAGGAGCGCCATTGCCACGTGCATACGACAATCCCCGAAGGGGACTGGGGCGTGCGGGGGAACGATTCGCTGTTGCACAGCGCGGTGGAGAATGTGGTGCGGAATGCGATTCGCTATACGCAAGAAGGAACGTCGGTTGAGATCAAACTGACGAGCGAAAAACAAGCCGGCGGCGCCGAGGCTGTGCTTCGAGTAAGCGACTCGGGGCCGGGAGTTCCTGAGGATGCTCTGGGGAAGTTATTCCAGCCGTTTTATCGCCTGGATGATGCTCGGGGACGGCTGACTGGGGGCGTTGGGCTAGGCTTGGCTATTACTGAGAGAGCGGTGCGCTTCCATGGCGGGAAAGTTTCGGCGTTCAATCGCGTGGAGGGCGGGTTGATGGTGGAGATTCGGCTGCCTTTGATTGCGGGAGCGGTGCGGACCCGAGAGACCATTGAGGCGGTGCCGTTGGGGCGGACTTAGGAGAGCTTCGGACGGGGCGGTTGGCGCAGGCATGCGAGCGCGGGACGCCCTCGCGACAGCCGGCAAGATGCCGGCGCTACTTTTCGGCTGCATCTCGTATACTTGGAAGTGCTGGGAAAGCGGGGCAACTCCGCGGCGTTCCCAGGGTTCCAATAGCGGTTGTGGGGGTTTGCTCTTCCCGGGCTTTCCTGATACACAAATGGGTTGAGATTTTCCCGCTTTTTCCAGACTGCACGACCCAGCCGGTGGGCGCCGCGCGGGTGTGCGTACCCTTCAACCTCACGTAAGCATGGAGATCAACAAGAGAATGTCGAAACGATTCGGGTGGCTGCTCGGGGGAGTGGTTCTGGTTACGATCGGACTGCTGGCGGCGTGCGGGAGCAACTACAACCCGTCGTCCGATGGGCTGGTGTTGGTGGGTAGCCAGGGGTCGGCTTTGATTGAGACGTTCAGCTTTAATCTGTTCAACGGCCATCTGTCGGAGATCGCCAACACACCAAATGATACGTCGAGCGAAACTTGCGTGTTGAAAGGTATACCGACGTCGATTGTGGTGAATCCAGCGGGAACATTCGCCTACGTGATCTTGAATTTAAATTCTTCGTGTCCGGGTAGTACAACCGGTATCTTAACGTTAAAGGTCGATTCCGCTGGGAACACGACGGCGGTGGGCAGTCCGGTTGCTTTCAACCCGGAAACGGTCGCGATTTTAGGGATCAGCAACGCTCCCTGTGTGCTCCCGGCATCGGTGCAAGAGGACAAGTGCGTCAGTCCGCCCGTAGTTCCGGGCCCGATGGTAATGGACTCGTCGGGAAAATTTCTCTTCGTCGCGGATCGGGCGACAACGACCCCGGACCCCACGAAACCTCCGCCACCTCCGGGCGGTCCCCCCAATCCGCCTCTCTATGTCCCGGGTGCGGTTTCGGTGTTTGCCATCGGGAGTGGAGGGAGCGTAACGGAAGTTGCGGGTTCGCCCTTCTTTACCACGGGTACTAGGAATCCTCCGACCACTGTCTCTCAAGCGAGTCTAGACATTGTCAGCGTGGCACCAACGCCCACGGTGTTCCCGGCAATAGGAATCAACGGAGTGCAGAATTCGGTGTGTTCCACGCCGGGACTCAGTCCGCCGACGAGTGAGTATCTCTATGCGGTC
>Ga0185299_10003386_pt1 | contig 21380 bp, 20 predicted proteins | sample PaiPotPPA55metaG_FD_128002 | JGI IMG/M metagenome (GOLD analysis project Ga0185299, IMG submission 128002) | Iron sulfur acid spring bacterial and archeal communities from Banff, Canada, to study Microbial Dark Matter (Phase II) - Paint Pots PPA... ... | reverse complement strand
CACCTCGTGGCCCGAGGCGTCCTCGTACATCCGGTGCGGCGGCGGGACCATGCCCTCGGCCAGCGGGGCGAGCAGCCGATCCTTCGTGTAGATCAGCGATTCCCGGCTGGTGTCGGCGAGCTCGTATTCGTTCGTCATGGTGAGCGCGCGAGTCGGGCAGGCCTCGATGCACAGTCCGCAGAGAATGCAGCGCAGATAGTTGATCTGGTAGACGGAGCCGTACCGCTCGCCCGGGGAGAAGCGCTCCTCCTCGGTGTTGTCCGCGCCCTCGACGTAGATCGCGTCCGCCGGGCAGGCCCAGGCGCACAGCTCGCAGCCGATGCACTTCTCCAGGCCGTCCGGGTGCCGGTTGAGCTGGTGGCGGCCGTGGAAGCGCAGCTGGGTCGGGACCTTCTCCTCCGGGTACTGCTCGGTGTTCGCCTTCTTGAACATCGTTCCGAAGGTGACACCGAACCCGGCCACGGAGGCGAGCGGTCCCGGCTTGTCGGCCGGACTCCCGCCGCTGTTCTTACGGCTCTTCTTACTATTGCTGGCCATCAGAGGTCTCCTCCTCGATGGAGCTGGCGTGGCCGTTGGCGGTGACGAGCGCCAGGCCCGGCAGACGCTGGGGGCGGCGAGCGATGACGGGACGCGCCTGACCGGGCATCGGCGGAATCGGGAAGCCGCCGCCGAATCCGTCCGAGTCCTCCTCCTGCGCCAACTCGGCGGCCGCTCGCTGACGAAGGGCGCGGGCGAGCTGGTTGCGCTCCCGTGCCTCGAGCAACGCGAGCACGACGAGGAACAGCACTCCTGCTCCGACGCAGATCCAGATCAGATGCGATTCGGTCATGTCGCCGGCGTTCTTGAGCTGCCGGATCACCGCGACCACCAACAGCCAGACCAGCGAGACCGGGATCAGCACCTTCCAGCCGAGCCGCATGAACTGGTCGTAGCGCAGCCGGGGCAGCGTGCCGCGGAGCCAGATGAAGACGAACACGAAGATCATCAGCTTCACCAGGAACCAGATCATCGGGTACCAGCCCTGGTTCGCGCCGTGCCACTCCGAGATCGGCCACGGCGCCCGCCAGCCGCCGAAGAACATGGTGATCGCCAGGCAGGAGACGGTGACCAGGTTGATGTACTCGGCGAGGAAGAACAGCGCGAACTTCAGCGAGCTGTACTCGGTGTGGAAGCCGCCGACCAGCTCGCCCTCGGCCTCAGGGAGGTCGAAGGGGGCCCGGTTGGTCTCGCCGACCATCGAGATGATGTAGATGATCCCGGAGACGCAGAGCGGCAGGATGTACCAGGTCTGCGCCTGCGCGGCGACGATCCCGCTGGTGGACATCGTGCCCGCGTACAGGAACACGCCGGCGAAGCTCAGGCCCATCGCGATCTCGTAGGAGATCATCTGGGCGGACGAGCGGATGCCGCCGAGCAGCGGGTAGGTCGAGCCCGAGCTCCAGCCGGCCAGTACGATCCCGTAGATACCGATCGAGGAGACGGCCAGCACGTAGAGCACGCCGATCGGCAGGTCGACGAGCTGCAGCGTGGTCTGATGCCCGAAGATCGAGACCTGCCCGCCCCAGGGGATCACGGCGAAGGCGAGGAACGCCGGGACGACGGAGAGGACCGGAGCCGCCCAGAACACCGGCTTGTCGGCGTTCGTCGGGACGATGTCCTCCTTGAGCGCCAGCTTCACGCCGTCGGCCAGGGACTGCAGCAGACCCTGCGGACCGACCCGGTTGGGCCCGATGCGCATCTGCATCCAGGACACCACGCGGCGCTCGAACCAGATGTTGAACAGGGTCAGCACGACCAGGATCGCGAAGGCGCCGACGCCCTTGATCAGCGCGAGCAGGAACCACCACGGGATGTGGGTGTCGAAGCCGTTGATGACCCAGTGGTCCATGTTCATGAGCGCTCCTCCCCTTCGGCTCGGACCGCCGCGCCTTCGGCGGAGACCGTCAAGGCCACGATGGCTCCCGTATCAGCGCTCAGTGACGCTCGGACATGGGAGCCCGGCGAGTTGGTCGGCAGCCACACCACGCGGTCCGGCAGCTCCGCGAGCTCGAGCGGCAGGCTGACGGAGCCCGCATCGGTGGATACGGTCACGCGCACCCCTTCCGAGGCGCCGATCTCCGCCGCGGTGGACCGGGACAGCCGCACCACCGGCCTGCGCGCGGTCCCGGCCAGGTACTTCTCGCCGTCCTGCAGCCGTCCGTCGTCGAGCAGCTGGTGCCAGGTGGCGAGGACGGCCTGACCCGCGGCGGGGGCGGGCAGCTGGAGCAACTCGGTGCGCGGGGCGAGCGCCCGCGGGCCGTCCCAGGTGCCGAGTTCGCGCAGTTCACGTCGGGCGGCGGCGACATCGGGCAGGCCGAGGTGCACGTCCATGGCGTCGGCGAGCCGGTCGAGCACGCGCAGGTCGGATACCTGGCCGCCCTGCGTCTGGGTGACCTCGGGGCTCAGCGCCGCCGAGAACGTACGCGCCCTGCCTTCCCAGTCCAGGAACGTGCCCGCCTTCTCCGCCGCGGCCGCCACCGGGAAGACCACGTCGGCCAGTTCCGTGACGGCGCTGCGGCGCAGTTCGAGCGAGACGAGGAAGCCGACCGCGGCCAGCGCGTCGCGCGCTCCGGTCGGGTCCGGCAGGTCGGCCGGGTCCACGCCGCCGACCAGCAGGGCGCTGATCTGCCCGCCGCGCGCCGCGGTGAGGATCGCGTCGCCGTCCCGGCCCTCGATCGTCGGCAGCGCCCTGACTCCCCAGGCGGCGGCCACCTGCCCGCGGGCGAGCGGGTCGCCGATGGGCCGGGCGCCGGGCAGCAGGTTGGCCACCGCGCCGGCCTCGACCGCGCCGCGCTCGCCGGCCCGGCGTGGCACCCAGCCGAGCTTGGCGCCGGTGGCCTTGGCCAGTCGGATCGCGGCGCTCAGCGCCCCGGGCACGCAGGCCAGCCGCTCGCCGACGAGGATGACCGCGCCTTCCGCGCGCAGCTGCTGCGCCGCCTCGAGCCCCGCGTGGTCGAGCCCTGCTTCGTAGCTCCCGGCCGCGAGGGCGGTGAGGAACTCGGGCTCGGTGTGCGGCGCCGCCTTGAGCAGCGTGCCGCCGCACTTGCGCAGGCCGCGGGTGGCGAGCGGCGCTATGGCGATGACGTGGGTCTTGCTGACGCGCGACGCCTTGCGCAGCCGCAGGAAGACGATCGGCGACTCGTCCTCGGGTTCGAAGCCGACGAGCAGCACCGCGGGCGCCTTCTCGAGATCCGCGTACGTGACGGAGCCACGGTTCTGGTCGGCGCTGCCGGGGGCGCGTCCCGCGACGTGGGCCGCGAGGAACTCGGCCTCCTCGTGGCTGTGCGGGCGGGCCCGGAAGTCGATGTCGTTGGTGTCCAGGGCCAGCCGCGCGAACTTCGCGTAGCCGTACGCGTCCTCGACGGTCGACCGTCCGCCGACGAGAACGCCGGCTTGACCACGGCCGGCGCGCAGACCCTCGGCCGCGATGCGCAGCGCCTCGGGCCAGGACGCCGGCACGAGTTCGCCGCCCTTCTCGGCCCGGACCAGCGGCGTCGTGATCCGGTCGCCGAGCGTGGCGTACTGGAAGGCCCAGCGGCCCTTGTCGCAGTTCCACTCCTCGTTGACCTCGGGGTCCTCGCCCGCGAGGCGTCGCAGCACCTTGCCGCGCCGGTGGTCGGTGCGCAGCTCGCAGCCGGAGGCGCAGTGCTCGCAGGCGCTCGGCGAGGAGACCAGGTCGAACGGCCGGGAGCGGAAGCGGTAGGCGGCGCCGGTGAGCGCGCCGACCGGGCAGATCTGCACCGTGTTGCCGGAGAAGTAGGACTCGAAGTCCTGGTCCCCGGCGACCGAGATGCCGACCTGCTGCTGCGCCCCGCGGTCGAGCAGCGCGAGGAAGGGGTCGCCCGCGATCTGCTCGGAGAAGCGGGTGCAGCGGGCGCAGTTGACGCAGCGCTCGCGGTCGAGCAGCACCTGCGTCGAGACGTTGATCGGCTTGGCGAAGGTGCGCTTCATCCCCTCGAAGCGGGTCTCGCCGCGGCCGTTGCTCAGCGCCTGGTTCTGCAGCGGGCACTCGCCGCCCTTGTCGCAGACCGGGCAGTCCAGCGGGTGGTTGATCAGCAGCAGCTCCATCACGCCGCGCTGCGCCTTGTCCGCCACCGCCGAGGTGAGCTGGGTCTTGACCACCATGCCGTCCGAGACGGTGGTGGTGCACGAGGCCAGCGGCTTGCGCTGGCCCTCGACCTCGACCAGGCACTGCCGGCAGGCGCCGACCGGGTCGAGCAGCGGGTGGTCGCAGAAGCGCGGGATGGCGATGCCGAGCCGCTCGGCGACCCGGATGACCAGCTCGCCCTTCCTGGCGACGACCTCGATGCCGTCCACGGTCAGCTTGACGTGGCCGGGGGGCACCTCGAGCGCGGCGCCGCCGCCGCCCTGCGCGGGAATGTTCGTAGTCGCGACAGTCATCTGGATCAGTACGCTCCCGTCAAGGCCGGGGCCCAAACCGTGGTGCGGGCCGGGTCGAAGGGACAGCCGCCGTGCCGCAGGTGGTCCAGGTACTCGTCCCTGAAGTACTTGATGGACGAGGTGATCGGGGCCACTGCGCCGTCGCCGAGGGCGCAGAACGCACGGCCGTTGATGTTGTCGCAGATGTCGAGCAGCTTCTCCAGGTCGGCCTCGTTGCCCTGGCCGGCCTCGAGCCGCCGGTACGCCTGGACGAGCCAGTACGTGCCCTCGCGGCAGGGGGTGCACTTGCCGCAGGACTCGTGCGCGTAGAACTCGGTCCAGCGCAGCGCGGCCCGCACGACGCAGGTGGTCTCGTCGAAGACCTGCAGGGCGCGGGTGCCGAGGATGGACCCGGCCGCCGCCACGTTCTCGAAGTCCAGCGGGACGTCGAGGTGCTCCTCGGTGAACAGGGGCGTGGAGGAGCCGCCGGGGGTCCAGAACTTGAGCCGGTGCCCGTGTCGGATGCCGCCGGCCAGATCGAGCAGCTCCCTGAGGGTGACCCCGAGTCCGACCTCGTACTGCCCGGGCCGGGTGACGTGGCCGGAGAGGGAGAAGAACCCGAACCCGGCGCTCTTCTCCGAGCCGAAGGTGCGGAACCAGTCCTTGCCGCGGCGGATGATCGAGGGCACGGAGGCCACCGACTCGACGTTGTTGACGACGGTCGGGCTGGCGTAGAGGCCTTCGACCGCGGGGAACGGCGGCCGGTTGCGCGGCTGGCCGCGGCGCCCCTCGAGCGAGTCGAGCAGCGCCGTCTCCTCGCCGCAGATGTAGGCGCCCGCGCCCACGTGCACGACGAGTTCGAGGTCGAAGCCGGAGCCGAGGATGTCCTTGCCGAGGAACCCGGCCGCGTAGGCCTCGCGTACCGCCGCGAGCAGCCGCCGCACGACGTGGGTGACCTCGCCGCGCACGTAGATGAACGCGTGGTTGGAGCGGATCGCGTAGCTGCCGATGACGATGCCCTCGATCAGCTCGTGCGGGTTGGCGAGCATGAACGGGATGTCCTTGCAGGTGCCGGGCTCCGACTCGTCCGCGTTGACCACGAAGTAGTGCGGCTTGCCGTCGCCCTGCGGGATGAAGCTCCACTTGACGCCGGTGGCGAAGCCGCCGCCGCCGCGCCCGCGCAGACCGGAGTCCTTGACCTCGCCGATCACGGCGTCCGGGGTCATCTCGGTGAGCGCCTTGCGGAGCGCGGTGTAGCCGTCGTTGCGCCGGTAGCCGTCGATGGTGTACGAGTCCTGCTGATCCCAGGTGCGGGACAGGACCGGAGCCAGTTTGAGGGTCACGCGTATTCACCCCGTTGCTGCGCGATCTTCAGGCCGACGAGCGATTCGGGCGCGGCCGAGCCGCCGCCGTGTACCGCGTCCTCGCGCCGGTCCTCGAACCCGGCGAGGATGCGCTCGGTCTCCCGGAAGGAGCAGACCGCCGGTCCCCGGCTGGCCACCACGGGCCGACCGGCAAGCAGGTCGTCGACCAGCGCCTTGGCCTTCTCCGGGGTCATGTTGTCGAAGAACTCCCAGTTGACCATCACCACCGGGGCCAGGTCGCAGGCCGCGTTGCACTCGATGTGCTCGAGGGTCAGGCTCCGGTCCGCCGGGCTGACCTCGGTGCGCTGGTCGTTCTCGACGCCGAGGTGCTCCTTGAGGGTGGCGAAGATCTCGTCCCCGCCGAGCACCGCGCACAGCGTGTTGGTGCACACGCCGACGTGGAAGTCGCCCACCTGCCGCCGCTTGTACATCGAATAGAAGGTGGCGACGCCGCTGACCTCGGCCGTCGTCAGGTCGAGCTTCTCGGCGCAGTACTTGATGCCGTCGCCCGAGACGTGGCCCTCTTCCGCCTGCACCAGGTGCAGCAGCGGCAGCAGGGCGGAACGGGCGACCGGGTAGCGGGCGATCACCGCGTCCGCGTCCGGATCGAGCCGGTCCCGCACATCCTGTGGATAACCTTTGGCCGGAACCATTGGCAGGCCAAGCTCCGCGGTGCTCATCGGTCCACGCCTCCCATCACCGGGTCCAGTGAGGCGACCGCGACGATGAGGTCGGCGATCATGCCGCCCTCCGACATCACGGAGACCGCCTGCAGGTTGTTGAACGAGGGGTCGCGGAAGTGCACCCGGTACGGCCGGGTGCCGCCGTCGGAGACCGCGTGGCAGCCGAGCTCTCCCTTGGGCGACTCGATGCCGACGTAGACCTGGCCCGGCGGGACCTTGAAGCCCTCGGTCACCAGCTTGAAGTGGTGGATCAGGGCCTCCATGGACTCGCCCATGATGTGCCGGATGTGGTCCAGCGAGTTGCCCATGCCGTCACCGCCGAGGGCCAGCTGCGCGGGCCAGGCGATCTTCTTGTCCTCGATCATCACCGGGCCCGGCTTGAGCTTGTCCAGGCACTGCTCGATGATCTTGAGCGACTGGCGGATCTCGTCCATCCGGATCCGGTAGCGGCCGTAGCTGTCGCTGGTGTCCCAGGTGATGACGTCGAAGTCGTAGTTCTCGTAACCGCAGTACGGCTGCGACTTGCGCAGGTCGTGCGGAAGGCCGGTGGCCCGCAGCGGCGGCCCGGTGACGCCGAGGGCCATGCAGCCGGTCAGGTCGAGGAAGCCGACCCCCTCGGTGCGCCCCTTGAAGATCGGGTTCTCGTTGCACAGCGCCTCGATGTCCCGCATCCGGACCGGCATCAGGGCCAGGAACTCGCGGATCTTGTCCACCGCGCCGGGCGGCAGGTCCTGCGAGACGCCGCCGGGCCGGATGAACGCGTGGTTCATCCGCAGGCCGGTGATCATCTCGAAGATGTCCAGGACCAGCTCGCGCTCGCGGAAGCCGAAGATCATGGCGCTGAGCGCGCCCATCTCCATGCCGCCGGTGGCGATGCACACCATGTGCGAGGCGATCCGGTTGAGCTCCATCAGCAGGACCCGGATGACGCTGGCCCGCTCCGGCACCTGGTCTTCGACGCCGAGCAGCTTCTCCACCGCGAGGCAGTAGGCGACCTCCTGGTAGAAGGGGGTCGTGTAGTCCATCCGGGTGACGAAGGTGACGCCCTGGGTCCAGTTGCGGAACTCGAGGTTCTTCTCGATCCCGGTGTGCAGGAAGCCGATCCCGCAGCGCACCTCGGTGACGGTCTCGCCCTCGGTCTCCACGACCAGCCGCAGCACCCCGTGCGTGGACGGGTGCTGCGGCCCCATGTTGACCACGATGCGTTCTTCCGGGGACTCCCCCGCGCCGCTGGAGATCTCCCGGGCGATCTCGTCCCAGTCGCCGCCGGCCAGGGTGAACACCTGCTCGGTGCCCTGTTCCTCGCCGACCGCGCCGGCTGCCGCGTACGGGTCGCCGCCGGAGTCCGGTTCCTGTGGTTGCTCGGCCATGTCGTCACCTACCGCCTGTGCCACGTCGACGCTCATCGGTAGCTCCTTCGCTGATCCGGTGCGGGGATCTGCGCGCCCTTGAACTCGACGGGGATTCCGCCGAGCGGGTAGTCCTTGCGCTGCGGGTGGCCCGGCCAGTCGTCCGGCATCAGGATCCTGGTCAGCGCCGGGTGGCCGTCGAAGACGATCCCGAACATGTCCCAGGTCTCCCGCTCGTGCCAGTCGGTGGCCGGGTAGACGCCGGTCAGCGAGGGCATGTGCGGGTCGGTGTCGGGGCAGCTGGTCGCCAGGTGCACCCGGCGGTTGTGGGTGATCGAGAGCAGCGGCACCAGGATCTGCAGCTCGCGTCCGGCGTCTTCCGGGAAATGCACGCCGGAGACGCCGAGGCAGAGCTCGAACCGCAGGGCCGGGTCGTCCCGCAGCGTCTTGGCCACCTCGACCAGGTGCTCGCGGCGGACGTGGAAGGTGAGCTGGTCGCGGTGCACGACCACCTTCTCGATCGCCCGCTCCGGCGCAAGGTCACCCTCGTCGAGCGCGCCGAACAGCTCGTTCTCCACCTCGTCGAAGTAGCCGCCGTAGGGTCGCGGCGACTGTCCGGGCAACTCGACGGTCCGCACCAGGCGGCCGTAGCCGGAGGTGTCCCCGCCGGTGCCGTTGCCGCCGAACATGCCGTGGCGCACGGCGACCACCTCGGCGGCCTGGGCGGCGAGCGGCTGCGGTAGCTGCTCCGCCGCGGGCGCCGGCAGGTTCTGGCTCTCGCTCATGCGCGCAGCAGCCCCTTCATCTCGATGGTGGGGATCGCCTTGAGCGCGGCCTCTTCCGCCGCGCGCGCGGCCTGCTCGCGGTCCACGCCGAGGGGCATCTTCTGGATCTCCTCGTGCAGCTTGATGATCGCGTCCATCAGCATCTCCGGCCGCGGCGGGCAGCCGGGCAGGTAGATGTCCACCGGCACGATGTGGTCCACGCCTTGGACGATCGCGTAGTTGTTGAACATGCCGCCCGAGGAGGCGCAGACCCCCATGGAGAGCACCCACTTGGGGTTCGGCATCTGGTCGTAGATCTGCCGCAGCACCGGCGCCATCTTCTGGCTGACCCGGCCCGCGACGATCATCAGGTCGGCCTGCCTGGGCGAGGCGCGGAAGACCTCCATGCCGAAGCGGGCCAGGTCGTAGCGGCCGGCGCCGGTGGCCATCATCTCGATGGCGCAGCAGGCCAGGCCGAAGGTGGCGGGCCACAGCGAGCCCTTGCGCATGTAGCCGGCGAGTCCCTCGACGGTGGTCAGCGCGAAGCCGCTCGGGACCTTCTCCTCGATACCCATGGAAAACTCCGCTCCTTAGCCCGTGTCCCTAGTCCCGCAGTCCTCGGTTGCCGCAGTTCCCTAGTCCCACTCGAGCCCGCCGCGCCGCCACACATACGCGTAGGCGACGAAGACGGTGAGGATGAACAGGACCATCTCGGTCAGCCCGAACCAGCCGAGCGAGTCGAAGGCAACGGCCCAGGGGTAGAGGAAGACGATCTCGATGTCGAAGACGATGAAGAGCATCGCGGTCAGGTAGTACTTGACCGGGAACCGGCCGCCGCCGACGGGTTGCGGCGTGGGCTCGATGCCGCACTCGTAGCTGTCGTATTTGGCCCGGTTGTACCGTTTAGGCCCGGTCATCGCGCCCATGACGACCGAGAAGACCGCGAAGCCGCCCGCGATCAGGCCCAGGATGAGCACTGGGACGTAGGTCTCCATCCGCGCCGTCACCTCCCTCTATTCGTGAAGGAATTCACAAGCCCAACGCGGATGGTGCCCTCCGCGTCACGCCATTGCGCCTCCCGGGACGGATTACCGCTCGAGCCGGGGGACTGCCTCGTAGTGCCAGGGACCGCTTTTCGCCGACATCCTACGCCGCGTCAGGTGTGATGTCCGCCACGGCCCGATGCTGCGCAGTCTGCCTGATCCGTAACGTAGTCCTCACGTGGTGCGTTGCGCTCCGTGATCTGCGTCACGCCCAGGTCAGCAGTAATCGGATAGATCCGAAATGATCGACGATCATGAACGGGACATTTTGTGATGATCTACGCTTGTGATCGCCGTCACAATCGTCCGAGTGACGGCCCCGAGCGTGATCCACTTCGTGAGATCGCTTTGACTGACCGCCTCTACTTGTTGTAGAAGCCGATCACTGCGGGCAAGGGCCGAACGAGTGCCCGGCTGGGGCCGGGCTAGCGCAGAACGGCGGCAGCGCGAGGGCATAGCGAACGCGAGGGCATAGCGAAACGGCGGCGGGCGCCACCGCGCCCACCGCCGCTACTGCCCGTTATCGCCCGTCGCTATGCGCTCGGGGTCACCTTCGTGAGGCCGTTGATGATGCGGTCCATGGTGTCGCCGCCGCGCGGGTCGGTCAGGTTCGCCAGCAACTTGAGCGTGAACTTCATCAGCATCGGGTGCGACAGACCGCGCTGCGTGGCGAGCTGCATGACCTTCGGATTGCTGATCAGCTTCACGAAGTAGCGGCCCAGCGTGTAGTACCCGCCGTACGTCTCCGACAGGATCCGCGGGTAGTCGGCGAGCGCGAGCTCCCGGTCGTAGGTTCCCTTACGGGCCTTGGCCTGGGCGATCACCCGGGCCGCGAGTTCGCCGGACTCCATCGCGTACGCGATGCCCTCGCCGTTGAACGGGTTGACCATGCCGCCCGCGTCGCCGACCAGCAGCAGGCCGCGGGTGTAATGCGGCTTGCGGTTGAAGCCCATGGGCAGCGCGGCGCCGCGGATCGGGCAGGTGCGGTTCTCCTCGGTCAGCTCCCACTCCGGCGGGGTGCTGGCCAGCCACCGGCGCATCATGTCCCGGTAGTCGACCTTGCCGAAGGCCGTCGACGTGTTGAGGATGCCGAGTCCGATGTTCGAGGTGCCGTCGCCCATGCCGAAGATCCAGCCGTAGCCGGGCAGCAGCCGGCCCGGCTGCTTGGCGTCCGTCAGCTCCAGCCAGGACTCGAGGTAGTCGTCGTTGTGCCGCGGGTTCTTGTAGTACGCGCGATAGGCCACGCCCATCGGCCGGTCCTCGCGCTTGTGCAGCCCCATCGCGATCGAGAGCCTGGTCGAGTTGCCGTCGGCCGCGACCACCAGCGGGGCGCGGAACTCGACCTCGCCGTCCTGCGCGCGGTCGCCGGAGAGTTTGGCGGTGACGCCGATGATGCGCGAGGTGCGCGGGTCCAGGATCGGCCCGGTGACGTTGCAGTTCTCCAGCAGGCGCGCGCCGGCCTCCTTGGCCTGCCGGGCGAGCAGGTCGTCGAAGTCGGACCGCGGCCGCACCAGGCCGTAGTTCGGGTGCGCGGCCAACTCCGGCCAGTCCAGCTCGAGCCGCATGCCGCCGCCCAGGATGCGCAGGCCCTTATTGTGCAGCCAGCCGTTGTCCGTGGAGGTGTCGATACCCATCCGGACCAGCTGGGTCACGGCGCGCGGAGTGAGTCCGTCGCCGCAGATCTTCTCGCGCGGGAACGCGGTCTTCTCCAACAACAGGACGTCGAGGCCCGCCTTGGCCAGGTGGTAGGCGGTGGCCGACCCAGACGGCCCGGCGCCGACGACGATGACGTCGGCCTGGTTCTCGCTCAAGCTCTGCACATCGGAAGTCTATCCGGACCGATTGTCGGCTCTTCGCGCGCGGCGCCGCTCAGTCGTCGCCCAGTCCTGGCTCAGTCCTCGCCCAGTGCCGGCTCAGTCGATGCCGAGCCCCTCGCCGTTCGGGACCTTGTCCGCTGCCGTGTTGTCCACGGCGGGGTGCACCTTGCCCGCAGGACCCTGTGCGAACGCGGTCAACAGGTTGAGCGTGGCCTGGCGTACAAAATTGCGGGCGGCAGAACCGAAATGCGAGGCGCACTCAGAGCCGAGCGCGCATTCCCAGCGCATGGTGCCCGCGTCGAACACGCCCGCTCCGGACGGCACCGTGTAGTAGGCGGACTCCTGGTAACTGCCAGTGTTCTGGCACGTCAGCGGCGAATGGCTGAGCACCTCGATCGGATGCGGGGTCGTCGCGATGTCCACCACCCGGTCGTATTCGGGGCCGACGAGCCCGGGGAACGACGTCCCCTGTGTCACGCCGGTGCCGGCGAAGATCCAGTTGTCTGGTTCGTACACCACGTAGGCCGCGTCCACCGGATTGCATTGGTAGAACGAACCGGTCAATGCGTTCTCCGGCCGCGGGTCAGGGGCATAACGCCAGTCCTGAGAGGCGTCCGAGGGGTTGCTGGAGGCGATCGGGTCGACAGTCGAATCTTTGTAGCAGATCACCAAACGGTCGGCACCGAGCTGCGTCGAGGCCCACCTGATGTGCCGGAAGATCGCGTTGGCGCCGAGGAACGCGAGGTTGGTGCCCTGTTGGTCGCGCGCGTTCTGCATGGTCGAGCGCATGGTCGCGGAGTAGTACTCGTCGTGTCCGTCGGAGACGATCGCCCGCGCGCCGTCGAACAGTTGCGGGCTGGTTTCGAGTTCGACGTCGGTCTCGTAGGCGACGGGCAGGCCGTGCTGCTCCGCGAAGGACACCAGCGCCTGGTCGAATGGAAAGAACAGGCCGTCGCCCGCGGCCTCGTCCGGGTCGAGGTACGGCCGGTCGAAGGAGACGGCGTAGGCGCGGGAGGAGTAGTTCCCGTCAGGCCCGTGATAGAGCGAGTAGCCGCCCCACGCGTTGTAGGCCTGCCAGGTGGTGATCCCCGCAAGGATCACGACCTTGCCCGCGGTGCTCGTCGAGTGGACCACGAGCGGGACGTATCGCTCGCGCCCGGCGGAGGAGACGAGCTTGATCAGATATTCGCCGGGTACCCAGCCGCTCGGATCGACGGTCAGCGAGGGCTGCCAGTCGCATTCCACCGTTCGAGTGGACGAGTCAAAGGACTGCGCCGTCTGATGGACACCACGCGTCTGCGGGGAGCGCCAGACCTCGGTCGCGTCCGCGCCGCCGTAGTAGCCGATCCGGTAGGCGGTGGCGGTGAACGAGGCGGCGGTGGTCGAGACGTACAGCTTGAAGGACTGCCCGGGGGCGACCGAGGCGAGGTCCGTATAGCCCTCTATGGCGTCCTGCGAGCCGACCGCCGAGTCGGACACGGTCCAGGCCAAGGTACCCGGTTTCGCGTTCTCGGCCGCGACGTCGACCCCGGCCGAGCTCCTCGGTTGCGGCGAGGAGGCAGAGCCCTGCTGAGCCGCGGACGCACCCGTGGAGGCGGAGTCGTTCCCGGAGCCGGGCGCGGCCCCGCTACACGAAGCCGCTGTGGCGGCCAAGCAGGCGATTGCGAGGGCGCCGATCACGCGGATGCCGCGTCGACCCAACCGTCGGCTGGCCGACGGCGCGACCCTGCGCCTCATCAAATCCTGCCCCTTCGCCCAACCGCGTTCCCCTTGGTGCCAGGATAGGGGTATGAGCAGAGCGTCGTTGGCCAAGGAGCCTCATGAAGTCGCAGCGATGTTCGACGGCGTGGCCGAGCGCTACGACCTGACGAACGACCTGCTGTCGCTGGGTCAGACCCGGCTGTGGCGGCGCGCCGTGACCCTGGCGGTGGACGCCAAGCCGGGTGAGCGGGTGCTGGATCTCGCGGCCGGCACCGGGACCTCGTCGATGCCCTTCCTACTGGCCGGGGCCAGCGTGGTCGCTTGTGACTTCTCCCAGGGCATGCTGGAAGTGGGCCGGCAGCGCCACCCCGATCTGGATTTCGCAGCGGGCGACGCGATGCGGCTGCCGTTCAAGGACGGCGTGTTCGACGCGGTGACGATCTCCTTCGGGCTGCGCAACGTGGAGGACACCACGGCCGCGCTCCGGGAGCTGCACCGGGTCACCAAGCCGGGCGGCCGGCTGCTGGTGTGCGAGTTCTCACACCCGCGGTTCGCGCCCTTCCGCACGGTGTACCTGGAGTACCTGATGCGCGCGCTGCCGGCCATCGCCAACCGGGTGGCCTCGAACCCCGAGGCCTACGTCTATCTGGCCGAGTCGATCCGCGCCTGGCCCGACCAGCGCGGCCTGGCGACACTGCTGCACGCCTCCGGTTGGACGAAGGTGGCCTGGCGGGACCTGACCGGCGGCATCGTCACACTGCACCGGGCTACCGCCTGAGAATCACCGCGTTCACGCGGCCGACGGCGCGACCACGGTCGTGGGCTGGTTCCAGGTGAAGGTCATCGAGCCGCCGTCGGAACCGGTCGAGGTGGCCTTCAAGAGGTACGCGGGACCGCTGGCGGCAAAGTAGGCCGTGCTGCCGTCAGCATCCTTGTAAACGGCGACTGTGGCCCCGTTGAAGGTGGTCGTGCCGTCCGCCGTCATCTTGGTCAGATCGACGCCGCCGGATCCGGCCGTGCCGGACGCCGAGGCGGATGCGGACGCGGTAGCCGACGCAGACGCGGAGGCCGAGGCGGTGCTGGTGGAATCGCCCTTCTCCATCGTGCTCGTGAAGGTGTCGTAGCTGGTCAATCCTTCGAAGCTGCTCGCCAGCGATTGACCGAGCGTGCTGTCCGATGACGACACCCACTGGTTCTGCATGGTGCTGATTTCAGCAGCGGTGATCGACTTGTCGGACGCGGCCATCAGGTTGAGGAAGGCGGCGGTCAGCTCCGTATACGTGACCCCGTTGACCACCTTGACCGGGATGGTCGCGCCGCCCTCGCCGATCTCGCCGGAGGCCGAGCCGTCCTTGTTCAGCTGTAGATCCAGCGTGGTGCTCGAGCCGGACGAGCTGAGGGCCCCCGACACGTGGACAGCGGTACCGGAGGCGACGGCCGCCTTGAACGCGGCGAGCAGCTTCGTGTCGCTCAGTCCGACGTTGGAGGTGGCCGGCGTAGTGCTACTCGAGCAGCCGGCCAGGCCGAGCACCCCCAGGGCGGCGAGGGCCGGCACGGCTATCAGGACTTTGGTACGAGGCGGGAACACGGGGACACTCGCTTTCACAGAGGGAGGGGCTTCGCGTGGGCCGAGGCCTCAGGCGGTCGCCCGGTGCACGATGGTGCCGCTGAGGATCGTGCCGAGGCATTTGTGCGCGCCCGCGCCCGCCGCGTCGAGCAGCGCGCCGTAGGCCGTTTCCGGAGTCGTCGCGTCGAGGTCGGGCACCGCGAAGACCGCCAGGTCGGCGCGCACGCCGGGCTCGATCCGACCGGCCTCGGCCAATCCCATCGCGCCCGCGCCGCCCAAAGTCGCCGCCTCGAAGAGCCGCCGATCCATGTCCGCCTCGGCGTATCCCTGGCTGCGGGCCAGCGCACGCAGCGCGGCCGCTTCCTGCAGCATGTCCAGCGAGGGCGTGGAGGCCAGGGAGTCGGTGCCGATGCCGAATGGCGAACCCTCACGCAGGTAATCGGCCACCGGCGGCTGCCCGGACTGCAGGATGCTGTTCGACCTCGTACACAGGGCCGCATAGACGCCGCGTTCGCGCAGCACCTCGCGATCCGCGGGGTCGCAGTGCACGCAGTGCGCCGCGTGCATGTCCGGGCCGAAGATGCCGAGCTTGTCGAGGAACCTCACCGGACTCAGGCCGCTGCCGCCGTCCCGGATGAGCTCTATCGACTTGCCGAATCTGGTCATGGTCTCGGCGAAGGGTCCGGTGCCGGTCAACACGAACTCTGACTCGGCGGGCGACTCGGCCACGTGCGGGTGGATGCGCAGGCCCTTGTCCCGCGCGATGGCCACAGCGTCCGCGAACACGGCACTGGCGATCGTGTAGGGCGTGTGCGGCGAGACGCCCAGTCGACGTCCGCCGGCCGGCCCGGAGCTCAGGCGCTCGAGCAGGCGCGTGCGGCCCGACTCCGACCAGCTGCGCGCGTCCTCGAACACGATCTCGATGTAGGAGACACCGCCGATGCCGCTGCGGGCCGTCGGCGGGAGTACCCCCACGGGGTCGGTGACGATGTCCGCCACGGACGTCGTCCCCGAGCGCAGCATCAGGTGCAGGCCGCGGCGGGTGGATTCGCCCCACATGGCGTCGGTGAACTCCGCGCGCTTCGCGGTGAGCTTCGTGATCCACACGTGGAACGGCTCGCCGAGTGCGTTGAGCTCCTCGAAGTCCGTGTACTGCAGATGCGCGTGCGCGTTGACCAGGCCCGGAGTGAGGATGCCGGCCCAGGCGCGCTCCCGCACGTCCGGGTGCGCCGCTACCAGTTCGGCGCGCGGTCCCACGGCGACCACCCGGTCGCCGTCCACGAGCACCGCGCCGTCACCGATCGGCGCGGCGGAGACTGGCAGGACTATCGGCGCGCTGTGGAGGGTCTGCATGGCCTCGACCCTACCGAATCCGCGTCGGTGTCTCCTCAGTCGACCACGGTGAGCGCCGTCGAGGCGATGTGCGAGCGCACCCGGTCGTCCACCGGGTCGTCGGCGGGGTCGGTGTGCACGTCGAGCAGTTCGTACGTCGTGCTGCGCTGAGCCGGCACGCGCCCCGCGGTGCGGATCAGGTGGATCAGCTCACTGCGGTTCGAGCGGTGCCGCGCGCCGGCCGAGGAGACGACGTTCTCCTCCAGCATCACCGAGCCGAGGTCGTCCGCGCCGTAGTGCAGGCTCAGCTGGCCGGCCTCCTTGCCGGTGGTCAGCCAGGAGCCCTGGATGTGGTTCACGTTGTGCAGGAACAGCCGCGCGACCGCGATCAGCCGCAGGTACTCCAGGGTCGTGGTCTGCGTCCGGCCCTTGAGGTGGTTGTTGAGCGGCTGGTAGGTGTACGGGATGAACGCGCGGAAGCCGCCGGTCCGGTCCTGCACGTCCCGGATCATGGCCAGGTGGCGGATGCGCTCGGCGTTGGTCTCGCCGGTGCCCATCAGCATCGTGGACGTGGACTCGAGGCCGAGCTGGTGCGCCGTCTCCATGATCTCCAGCCAGCGCTCGCCGCTCTCCTTGAGCGGCGCGATGACCGTGCGCGGCCGCGCCGGCAGCAGTTCGGCGCCCGCGCCGGCCAGCGAGTCGAGGCCGGCCGACTTGATCCGGCGGACGGCGTCCTCGATGCTCACACCGGAGACCTTGGCCATGTGCTGGATCTCGGAGGCGCCCAGCGAGTGGATGACGAGCTGCGGGTAGTTCTCCTTGATGGCGGAGAAGGCCCGCTCGTAGTACTCCACGCCGTAGTCGGGGTGGTGGCCGCCCTGGAACATCACCTGGGTACCGCCGAGCTCCACGGTCTCCCCGCAGCGGCGCAGGATCTCGTCGAGGTCGCGGGACCAGCCGTCGGCCGACTTGGGTGGTACGTAGAACGCGCAGAACTTACACGCCGTCACACAGACGTTGGTGTAGTTGATGTTGCGCTCGATGATGTACGTGGCGGTGTCCGCGAGGTACGGCAGCTTCGCCCGGCGCACCGTGTCGGCCGCCTGGCCCAGATCGTGCAGCGGCGCGTGGCGGTAGAGCTCCAGCGCTTCCTCTTCGGTGATCCGGCCGCCCGCGGCCGCCCGGTCCAGCACGTCAGTCATAGCCCTCACCCTACGCGTCCGCTTCGGCCTTCAGCACTTCGATGCGCACGTCGGGGTCGACGGCGATCTGCCCGCCGACCTGGCGGGCGAACTCCCTGGCGCCGGCCAGCTGGCGCGGCCCGAAGGAGAAGTCCAGCGTGGTGAAGTAGCGTTCGAGCACCGCGGCGTCGAACACCTCCCAGCGGGCCACCTGCGCGGCCACCTTGTCCACCTCGTCGAGGGCGAGGTCACGGGAGTGCAGGAAGGCCTGGTGCACCTCGCGGACCAGGGTCGGATGCGCCTCGAGGTAATCCCGGCGCACCGCCCAGACCGCGAAGACCATCGGCAGGCCGCTCCAGTCCTTCCAGGCCTCGCCGAGGTCGAGGATGCGCAGCCCGAGCCGGGGAACGTCGTAGAGCGAGGCCCGCAGCGCCGGATCGCCGATCAGCACGGCGCCGGGGGCCTCCTGCATCATGAGGCTGAGGTCCGGCGGGCAGGAGTAGTACTCGGGTGCCACGTGGAACTTCTCGCGCAGCAGCAGCTGCGCCAGCTGCACGGTGGTGCGCGAGGTCGAGCCGAGGGCGACGCGCTGCCGGTCGAGCTCTTCGAAAGGCACCTGAGAGATCAGGTTGCAGGACATGACCGGCCCGTCGGAGCCGACCGCGAGGTCGGCGAGCACGACGAGCTCGTCGCTGTGCTTGAGGAACTCGACGAAGGTGATCGGCGCGATGTCCAGCTCGCCCGCGACGAGCTGTTCGCTCAGCCGCTCCGGGCTGTCCTTGACCAGATCCAGGTCGAGCAGGGCGCCGGAGTGCACGAGGCCCCAGTAGATCGGCAGGCAGTTGAGGAACTGGATGTGTCCGACGCGAGGCTTACGCTCCGAGCCGGCCCCGGCCGTCACGCGGCCTCGGCTTCATCTTCGTCTTCGAAGGAGGCGGATTCCTCGAGCTTCTTGCTCAGCCGCTTGGAGCGGGCCACCAGACCGGCGGACATCGCGTCCCGGTACTTCGAGAGCAGGAAGAAGGAGACCGAGCTGGACAGGAAGAGCGCGACCGCCAGCAGGATGAGCCGGTTCGTGTCGGTGTTCAGGTCCATGCCGGCGAGCTTGGCGATGCCCCACATCAGGACGAGCGCGACGAGGAAAAGCGCGAACCTCAGCGTCGTGTAACGCAACGTGGCGTGCGGGATCTGCTGCGGGGTCGCCGCTACGGGCTCATTGTTCGCACTCACGGATTCACGGTACCTCACAGCTCCAGAGCCATGAGGATCAGGTCCCTATATGACGCGGCCCGCTCCCCGCCGCGCTGGATCGGCACCTTGATCCCCTTGGCGTACCGGCCGATCTCCTGGTACCCGCACTTCTTGTAGAACAGGTCGTTCCCGGTGCCGCCGCGGCAATCCAGGTGCAGCTGCTCCAGACCCGCCTCCCTGGCGACCGCGGCGATCTCGGCCATCAGCCGATAGCCGAAGCCGGACCCCTGGAAGTCCGGGTGCACCATGACCCGCTTCACGGTCTGCCAGTGTGTCGTGGCGGAGAAGCTGTTGGAGACCAGGAAGGCGAGCGCCGCGAGCCGCCCCGGCTGCTCCCCCGTCGTCGTGCGCCCGATGAGCAGCCGGTCCCGGCCCTCGAGCACTCCGGCGAGCTGCGCCTGGGCGGTGGGCAGCACGTCGTCCATGCTCACCGGCGGGAAGAAGCCCACCGCGCCGCCCGCGTTGCTCACATCCGCCCAGCAGGCGACGATCTCGGCCCGCAGTTGCTCGGTCAGCTGCGGGTCCACCTCGAATTCCAGCGTCATGCGAGCCATTCTCGCATAAGCATGCCGGGTTACGCATTAAGTTTCACGTGGAACATCGGGTTGCTACTCGGCGAACACCATCGACTGCGGGCTCTCCCGGCGCTCCGTGTCCGGGCCGGCGAACTCGCGCACGACCTCGTAGCGGGTGTTGCGCTCGACCGGGGTGAACCCGGCGTCCCTGATCAGGTCGAGCAGGCCGTCCCTGGTCATCTTGCTGGGCGTGCCGAACTCGTCCGCGTCGTGGGTGATCTTGTACTCGACCACGGAGCCGTCGAGGTCGTCGACGCCGTAGTTGAGCGAGAGCGCCGCGGTGCCGAGGCCGTGCATCACCCAGAAGCACTTGACGTGGTCGAAGTTGTCCAGCAGCAGCCGGGAGACGGCGAAGGTCTTGAGCGCCTCGGCGCCGGTGGCCATCGGCTGGTTCATCAGCCGGTTGCGCTGCTTGCCGTCCTTGGAGTCGTGGAAGTCGTGCTGGAAGCGCAGCGGGATGAAGACGGCGAAGCCGCCGGTCTCGTCCTGCAGCTCGCGCAGCCGCAGCACGTGGTCCACCCGGTGCCGCGGCTCCTCGATATGCCCGTAGAGCATCGTCGAGGGCGTACGCAGCCCCTTGTGGTGAGCGAGCCGGTGGATGCGCGACCAGTCCTCCCAGTGGGTGGCGTGGTCGACGATCTGCTGCCGGACCTCCCAGTCGAAGATCTCCGCGCCGCCGCCGGTGAGCGACTCGAGCCCCGCCTCGATCAGCTCGTCCAGGATCTCGTCGGCGCTCAGCCCGGAGATCTTCTCGAACCAGTGGATCTCCGTCGCGGTGAAGGCCTTGATCGAGACGTTCGGCAGCACGGCCTTGAGCTCGCTGATGGACTTCGGGTAGTAGCGCCACGGCAGCGTCGGGTGCAGGCCGTTGACGATGTGCAGCTCGGTGATCCCGTCCGGCTCCATCTCCTTGGCCAGCCGCACGGCCTCCTCGATGCGCATCGTGTACGCGTCCTTCTCCCCCGGCTTGCGCTGGAAGGAGCAGTAGGCGCAGGACGCCGAACAGACGTTGGTCATGTTCAGATGGCGATTGACGTTGAAGTAGACCTTGTCGCCGTTCTTCCGCGTGCGCACGTGGTGCGCGAGCGAGCCGAGCCAGGCAAGGTCGTCGCAGGCGTAAAGGGCCTCGCCGTCCTCGCGGCTCAGGCGTTCCCCGTCGAACACCTTGGCTTCGAGCTCCCGCTTGAGTCCGACGTCCACGGCCCACTCCTCAATCACGCACGTACGCTGTCGATTTCCCGACCAGCGTACGCCGCGGCCGGGGGTCAGTCCTCGGCCGGGATCGGGATCTGCCTGCCCTCCCACTTGGTGGAGAGCGCGATCGTGGTCCGGGTCCGGGCCACCCCGCGGATGCGGCCGAGCCGCCCGATGATCTTCTCGAGGCCGACCGGGTCGCCCACGCGCACCTTCAGCACGAAGGATTCATCGCCGGCTACGAACCAACAGTCCTCGATCTCCGGCACGTCCTTGAGCCGGCGCGCGACGTCGTCGAGGTCGGCGGCATCGGACAGCAGCACGCCGATCAGCGCGGTAACGCCGAGGCTCAGCGCGGCGGGGTTGACCGAGGCGCGATAGCCGGTGATCACCCCGGCCTGCTCGAGCCGGTTGATCCGGTCGGTGACGCTCGGGCCGGAAAGGCCGACCAGCCTGGCCAGCTCGGCGTAGGTGGCCCGGCCGTTGGCGCGCAGCGCCTCCACCAGTGTGCGGTCGACCGCATCCACTGTCGCTCTCTTCCTCCCGATGGTGCAAGGGCCCACCGCCCTCGCGCCGAAAGGTTACTGCCCCCAACCCAAGGTCCGAACACCACCTGTAATTGATTAGACAACCTCGGCCCTGCGCCTTAGAATCGTAGGTAGACAAACACGAAAATCTTCGATCCAGAGAGGCTGACTCAGACATGTACTCGCTCGAGCTCGCCAAGATCCGGCACGCCGAACTCCGCGCCGAGGCCACCCGCGCACGGCTGGCCAGGACCGCGGCCAAGCACGGCAGCAAGAAGAAGTGACGAAGCGGACAAATAGTCGTACAAACTAGCGACGTTCCATCAAGAGGCGCCGATCCGGGCAGGCAGAACCAGATCAGGGCGCCTCTCGCTCTGTCTCCAGTCGCACAGCCCCGAGCTGACCGCTCCACCGATGCAGCAGGCCGTGCGAGACCCCCAGCGCATCGAGGGCCTTGCCCGCGACGAAGTCGACGAGCCGCTGCACACTCTGCCCGCCCGCGTAGAAGCCGGGCGAGGCAGGCAGGATCACGGCGCCGGACCGGCTGAGCGAGAGCAGCTGCTCGAGGGTGCCGGAGCTCAGCGGCGTCTCCCGCACCACAAGGACCAGCGGG